>Ga0208826_1003134_pt1 | contig 11619 bp, 11 predicted proteins | sample AD_UKC115_MetaG_FD_184451 | JGI IMG/M metagenome (GOLD analysis project Ga0208826, IMG submission 184451) | Active sludge microbial communities of municipal wastewater-treating anaerobic digesters from Hong Kong - AD_UKC115_MetaG (SPAdes)... | ecosystem: Engineered > Bioreactor > Anaerobic >... | reverse complement strand
TTGATAGCGCGCCAGCGTGCCGTTGGCGGGCGCCAGGTTCTTTTCGGGTGCCTGGTCGGCGATGTACTGCACGATCGCCGGGCCTTCGCGCAGGCCGGTGCCGTCATCCAGCACCAGGTAGGGCACGTAGCCCAGGGGGTTGACCTTGCGGTAGTCGCTGCCGTCGGGCAGTTGCTTGGTCTTGGTGGGGGCGGAGATGGCCTCGTACTTGAGGCCGGCTTCTTCCAGCGCGATGTGGGGTGACAGCGAGCAGGCGCCGGCGGAGTAATAGAGTTTCATGCGATGTTCCTGGTTGCGTTGCCGCACGGATGGGCGTGACGGGCGCGTCGCGCGGTCCCGGCGCCTGTTTCGTGGGCCCGTCAGCGTAGCAAAAGTGCGGCGGGCTTGCAGGCCTGGCTTGGCCGCGCCCCGGCTTCAGCGGGGGATGGCGCAGTCGAGGGCCGATTGTTCGTCCGCGCCCTTGCCGCAGGCGAGGTGGTTCTGCAGCTCGATGACGCGGTTTCGCGTCAACTCGGCCAGGCAGCTGTCGAAGTTCATGGCGTGAATGCTGCCGCCGGCGCTGCGCACCGCGGCAAAGGCGCACTCGGCATCGCGAAAGCCGATCCACTGGCGCTGCGCCTGGGTCAGCAGCGCCTTGGCCGGGTCGTCCCGCTTGAGCCGACTCTGCATTTGCCCATACAGGCGGTTGAGTTCCTGGTCCTGGCGCTTGAGGGCATCGGCGGCGCAGGCCGTCAGCTGACTCTGCGTCTGGGCCTTCTCGTAACAGGGGTCGTCGGTGGCATGGGCCAGCGTGCCGCTGGCCAGGCCGGCGATGCCCAGCAGGGCGGAAATGAGTACGGTTCTTTTCATGGCGATCACCCCAACGGTCTGCGAGGAAATTTGCGGCCAAGGCGGCTGCAGGTGTCGAGCTGCCCACGTGGCTTGCGGCGCGCGCCTTCACTGCATTTCCAGTTGGCCAGGCTCGGGCGGGTCGTCCGGGCTCGTCACCAGGCAGCCCGATCCGTGGCAGCCATCGTAGCCGCTGTCGCGGGGGCGGCGGCGCTCGTGGTCGTCGTCCGAGGCTGCGCTGCCGAGAATGGCGCCCAGCACCAACCCGCCGATCAGCGCGCCGGCGTCGCGGCCCCGCGCATCGTAGTGCCGCGCACCTTCGTCGTAGGTGTCGCCGCGTCCGTGGTGGTAGCCGCCGACATCCGCGAACGTTCCCGAGCACCCTTCGCTTACCCAGATATAGCCGCTTCTGGGGTTGTAGCCCCAGGTTCGGTTCACGATGCAGGCGCTGCCTGAAATCTGGTGGATCAGCTGCGGGCGCGAGAGCTCGCCGGCATAGCATTCGTTGTACCGGTAGTCGCGTGACCAGCACTCGATCGTGGCCTGGGCCGTGGCCGGCGGCAGGATGGCCAGTGGCGCGACCAGAAAGACGGTGTTGATGAGGAGTCTGCGCATGGGGTTTCTTTCGGAGAGAGGGTTGCGGGGTTCAGGGCCCCGGGCGTGGTGCCGGGCGGTGGACAGTGGCCTGGCCGGGGCTGCGCGGTTGTCGATCTGGAGCCTGGCGCGGGCCTGGTTGCGCGTCGCGCCCGCCAGGCCGGCACGGCGCCTTGGCATGGCGAATGGGGCGCTGATTCGGCCAGCGTCGGCTTGCGGATGGCACGGGGTCAAGTCTGGCGCATCGGGCTGTCAGGAATCGACCGTCGTTGCATCGCCTGCGCATCGCCTGTAAGGTCGGTGCAGAATCGGCGACGGCGTGCCGCGCCGGGCATGGGAAACAGTCATGTTGCAAGCAATTCCGGAACACTGGGGCAGAAAGCTCGAAACCGAACACGGCGCGGTCAGCCATTCCCGCGTCGGTCCGAACGCGATCCGGCTTCGCGCGCAGGGGCACTACGCGCTGATTCTGTTGAGTCCCCAGACGGCACGCCACGTGGCGCTCAACAGCGACCGGATGATGGCGGGGGCGGCGCCGGTGGGTTCGATCGAAGTGGTACCCATGGGGTCGGATCTGTCGGCCCAATGGGAAACGCCGAAGGAAAACGTGCTGGCCGGCTTGACGACGCAAAGGTTGCAGGCGCTGGCCGGTGCAGAGTTCGGTACGGACAGCTTTGAGCTTTACCCGCCACGACTCGGCTGCGTGGATACCAAGGCGCTGGCCATGGGCCGCGCGATCCGCGACGAGCTGCAGTGCGGCACCTTTGCGGTGAGCGAATGCGTCGATGCCTGGCTCACGGTTCTGGGCGTCCATCTGCTGCGCCGGTATTCGAGCCTGGGCAACCGCACCCGCTCGGGTGCGCGCGGCGGGCTGTCGCCGGCGACCTGGCGCAGGGTGGAGGACTACATCCGCATGCATCTGGCCGAGCGCATCACGGTGGAGCAGCTGGCCGAAACGGCGCGCCTGTCGCCGAGCCACTTTGCCCGTTCCTTTCTGGCGCGCACGGGGCAGGCGCCGCACCAATACATCCTGGCGATGCGGCTGGAGGCTGCGCGCGAGCGCATTCTGGCCGGCAAGGAGCCGCTGGAGCGGGTGGCCCGGCTCGCCGGCTTTTCCAGTCACAGCCACCTGACGTCCACCATGCGGCGTTTCTGGGGAATTGGGCCGACGGAGATCCGCCGCCAGGGGCGTTGACGCGTGCCGCCGCTTGTCGCGGGGCGCTGCGACCATCGGAATGCGACTGCACTGTCAGGAATCGACCTTGATGTCGGGCCTGCCGGGAACGGGCGGCGATCGTGCGCGCGGAACTGGCGTTTGGACGGGCTAGGATCATCGCGTCGAGGCCGCCCGCCGCGCGGCATCCATGATCAGGAGCTTTTCATGTCCGTTTTCAGATGCTGCGTGGGGGCTTTGGCGACCGCGGCCTTGCTGTCGGGTTGCGCGACGGTCCGGCAGTCGGATCTCGACGCGTGGGTGGGAGTGCCGGTGCAGGCGCTGGACACGCACCCGCTGTTCCTCACCATGCCGCTGTACCGCACCCAGACAGCCAACGGGGTCGAGATTCGCAATTATTTCAACAGCAAGGACGTGGAACAGTGCTTCGCCAGCGCGGGGCACGGCGATCGGCGCCATGTCAGTCACAGCGCGTTCGTCACCTGCTCTGAAACGCGCCTGGCGTGCAGCAACCTTTTCTATATCGAGAACGGCAAGGTGACGCGCTACGCGCCCACGGGCAATTGCTATACCGACAGCAGCGTCCGGCCGCAGGCGGGCTATTGACCGGCGCCGTGGCGGACGCGCCTGCCGTGCAGGCGCCCCGTCGGCCCCGCGCTCAGGGATAGAGCCCGCGCAGGTCGCGCGCGTTCAGGATGCGCGTGCAGGCGACGATGTAGGCGGCGGTGCGCAGGCTGACCTGGTGCTCCTGCGCCGTTTGCCAGACGGCGTCGAAGGCGTGCTTCATGATGCCGACCAGGCGCCGGTTGATCTCGTCCTCGTCCCAGAAGAAGCTGGAAAAGTCCTGCACCCACTCGAAGTAGCTGACGGTGACGCCGCCGGCGTTGGCGATGACGTCGGGCACCACCAGCACGCCCCTGTCGTGCAGGATGTCGTCGGCCTCGGGGGTGGTGGGGCCGTTGGCGCCTTCGATCAGCATCTTGGCCTTGATCTTGCCGGCATTGGCCTGGGTGACCTGGCCTTCCAGCGCGGCGGGCACCATGATGTCGCACTTGCAGGCCCAGAAATCGGTCGGCGTGATGGCTTCGCCGCCCTTGAAGCCGGCCACGCCACCGGTCTTGGCCACGTGCTCCAGCAGCTTGGGCACGGCCAGGCCCTTGTCGTTGGCCACGCCGCCGGTGTGGTCCTGCACCGCCACCACCAGCGCGCCGGCCTCGGCAAACAGCTTGCCGGCAATGCCGCCGACGTTGCCAAAGCCCTGCACGGCCACGCGCGCGCCCTCGATCGGCAGGCCGATCTGCTTGGCCGCCTCGCAGGCCACGGTGAACACGCCGCGCCCGGTGGCCTCGCGCCGGCCCAGCGAGCCGCCCATGTCCACCGGCTTGCCGGTGACCACGCCGGTGGCGGTGGAGCCCACGTTCATGGAGTAGGTGTCCATCATCCAGGCCATGATCTTGTCGTTGGTGTTGACGTCGGGCGCGGGAATGTCCTTGCTGGGGCCGATGATGATGCCGATCTCGCTGGTGTAGCGGCGCGTCAGGCGCTCCAGCTCCTTGTGCGAGAGCGTGCGCGGATCGACGCGGATGCCGCCCTTGGCGCCGCCGTAGGGCACGTTGACGGCGGCGTTCTTGATCGACATCCAGGCCGACAGCGCCATCACCTCGGACAGCGTCACGTCCTGGTGAAAGCGCACGCCGCCCTTGCCGGGGCCGCGGCTGGTGTTGTGCTGCACGCGGTAACCCTCGAAGTGGGCGATGGTGCCGTTATCCAGCTCGATGGGCACGTCCACGATCAGCGCGCGCTTGGGGCGCTTGAGCGTCTCGACCCAGCGCGCCAGACTGCCCAGGTAGGGCGTGACGCGGTCGATCTGCTGCAGGTAGATGCCCCAGGGACCCAGATGCTTGGGATCGAGGTAGGACGGCAGGGCGTGCGTGGTGGACACCGGCGCCGCGGGTTTGGCTGTGGCCATGAGAGAGTCTCCTTGTTCAAACCGCCGCCCCTCGGTCGTGCTGCGGAGGCGACGGCCCGATTGTCTCGCAGGACGCGGCGTCGGCTGCGGCGCGGTGGCTTTTCCGCGGCGGCGACCGGACCTCGCGTCAACGCTATTCAATTCATAGCTGGCGACGACATGCCGACAGCGCGAACAGCCCCAACGCCTATAAAATAGGCAGTTTGGCGCCACGGCCCGTCCTGTGGCGCGCCCCGGAGCATCAGCGCGTGACTTCCTACACCCATCCCCAGCATTTCGACGTGATCGTCGTCGGCGGCGGCCATGCCGGCACCGAGGCGGCGCTGGCGGCCGCGCGCATGGGCGCGCAAACCCTGCTGCTGACGCACAACATCGAAACCCTGGGGCAGATGAGCTGCAACCCCAGCATCGGCGGCATCGGCAAGGGCCACCTGGTGCGCGAGGTGGACGCGCTGGGCGGGGCGATGGCCATCGCCACCGACGAGGCGGGCATCCAGTTTCGCATCCTGAACGGCAGCAAGGGCCCGGCCGTGCGTGCCACGCGCGCGCAGGCCGACCGGGTGCTGTACAAGGCCGCCATTCGCCGCCGGCTGGAGAACCAGTCCAATCTGCTGCTGTTCCAGCAGGCGGTGGATGATTTGCTGCTGGACGGTGACCGGGTGGTGGGCGCCGTCACGCAGGCGGGCATTGCCTTTCGCGCCCGCGCGGTGGTGCTGACGGCGGGCACCTTTCTGGACGGCCGCATCCATGTGGGGCTGGACAACTACGCCGCCGGCCGCGCAGGCGACCCGCCGGCCGTGTCGCTCTCGCGCCGGTTGAAGGAGCTGCAACTGCCGCAGGGGCGCCTGAAGACCGGCACCCCGCCGCGCCTGGATGGCCGCACCATCGACTTCAGCCGTTGCGAGGCGCAGCCGGGCGACGGCATGCCCGGCGGGCAGGGCAGCGCGATGCCGGTGTTCAGCTTCATGGGGCGCGCGGACATGCACCCGCGCCAGCTGCCGTGCTGGATCACGCACACCAACGAGCGCACGCACGCCATCATCCGCTCAGGTTTTGATCGCAGCCCCATGTTCACCGGCAAGATCGACGGCGTGGGCCCGCGCTATTGCCCCAGCGTGGAAGACAAGATCAACCGCTTTGCCGGCAAGGACAGCCACCCCATCTTTCTGGAGCCCGAGGGCCTGGACACGCACGAGGTGTATCCCAACGGCATCTCCACCAGCCTGCCGTTCGACATACAGTACCAGCTGGTGCGCAGCATCGCGGGCCTGGAGAATGCGCACATCCTGCGGCCGGGCTACGCCATCGAGTACGACTACTTCGATCCGCGCGCCCTCAAGAGCAGCTTCGAGACGCGGCAGATCGCCGGCCTGTTCTTTGCCGGCCAGATCAACGGCACCACCGGCTACGAGGAGGCGGCGGCGCAAGGCCTGTTTGCCGGCATCAACGCCGCGCTGCTGTGCCGCGGCGACGCGGCCTGGCTGCCGCGTCGCGACGAGGCCTATCTGGGCGTGCTGGTGGACGATTTGATCACCAAGGGCGTGACCGAGCCCTACCGCATGTTCACCAGCCGGGCCGAATACCGCCTGCAACTGCGCGAGGACAACGCCGACATGCGCTTGACCGAAACCGGCCGCCGCCTGGGCCTGGTGGATGACGCGCGCTGGGACGCCTTCAACCGCAAGCGCGACGCTGTTTCACGTGAAACCGAGCGGCTCAAGTCCATCTGGGTGAGCCCGCAAAACCTGCCAGTCAGCGAGAGCGAGCGCGTGCTGGGCAAGGCGATCGAGCACGAGCACAAGCTGTTCGATTTGCTGCGGCGCCCCGACGTGGGCTATGCGGACCTGATGGGGATGAACGCCGGCCAGTACGCCACCACCGATGTTTCACGTGAAACCTTGGGCGACCTGGCCCAGGCCGTCATCGAGCAGGTGGAGATCGCGGCCAAATATTCGGGCTACATCGATCGCCAGCGCGAGGAAGTGGGGCGCGCCGCGCTCCACGAGAATCTTCGCCTGCCGGCCGACCTGGACTACATGCAGGTTGGGGCGCTGTCGATCGAAGTGCGCCAGAAGCTGCAAAAGCACCGGCCCGAAACCCTGGGGCAGGCCTCGCGGATTTCGGGGGTCACGCCGGCGGCGATTTCGCTGCTGCTGATCCACCTGAAAAAAAAGGGCGGCCTGGGGACCTTGCAGGCCGATTTGCCGGCGCCGGGCGCCCGCGCCGCGTGAGCGCGGGTTTGCAGACCCCGTTGCGCCAGGGTGCCGCCGCGCTCGGCTTGACACTGGGGGACGAGGTGCTTGCGCGCCTGCTGGACTATCTGGGCCTGCTGTCGAAATGGAACCGGGTCTACAACCTGACGGCGGTGCGTGACCCCGCGCAGATGCTGACGCACCACCTGCTCGACAGCCTGGCGGTCATCGGGCCGTTGCGCCGCCACACCCAGGGCGCTGCCGCAAACCTGCTGGACGTGGGCAGCGGTGGCGGCTTGCCGGGCGCCGTGATCGCCATCTGTTGCCCCGAGTTGTCGGTGAGTTGCGTGGACACGGTGGCCAAGAAGGCCAGCTTCATTCAGCACGCGGCAGGCGCCCTTGGCTTGAAAAACCTGCGCGGCGTGCATGCCCGGGTTGAATCGGTCGAGGAGCGCTTCGACGTGGTGACCTCGCGAGCCTTCGCCTCGCTGGCCGATTTCGTCACCGGCTCGCACCGGGCCTTGGGCGAGCAGGGCGTCTGGATGGCGATGAAGGGCAAGCGGCCGGATGAGGAAATTGCGGCCCTGCCACCGTTTGCCCAAGTGTTTCACGTGGAACCGTTGACGGTGCCCGGCCTCGATGCCGAGCGCTGCCTGGTCTGGATGCGCGAGCAAAACACCAGCATCTGACGGCTCTGTCACGGGTTTTCGCAAGCGCATCACGTACACTGGGCAACCCACCCGGTTGACCCCATGTTTTTTGGCATTTCCGACTACCCGGCCTATGTGGCCGCCTTGCTGCTGTTCCTGCTGCTGCCCGGCCCTGGCAACCTGGCCATCGTCTCCAGCACGGCGCAGGGTGGCGTGCGCGGGGGCGTGGCGGCCACGCTGGGCATCATCGTGGGCGACCAGATTCTGCTGTGGTGCGCCGTGGCCGGCGTGGCGGCGCTGTTGCAGAGCTATCCCGGCGTGTTCGCCGGCGTGCAGTGGCTGGGCGCCACCTATCTGGCATGGCTGGGCTGGCACCTGCTGCGCGCCAAGCCGGGCGCCGCGCCGGTGCTCACCATCCGGCCACACCATTTCTTCAAGCAGGCCTTTTTCATCACCTTGCTCAACCCCAAGGCGATTGTTTTCTACATGGCGTTTTTTCCGCTGTTCGTCGATCCGGTGCGCCATCAGGGCTTGCTGACCTTCGGCGTGATGGCGCTCACCATTGCCGTGCTGGGATTTTTCTATGGCCTGGTGGCCAGCATGCTGACCCAGCGCCTGGCGCAGCGCCTGCGCGCCAGCCCGCGCATGACGCAATGGCTCAACCGCGTGGCCGGCGTGTTCCTGATCGGTTTTGGCCTGCGCCTGGCGCTGACGCCTTGATGCACGCCAGAAACAACCGGACGCAGAGGACGCAAAGGATTCGCAAAAGACGCAAAAGGAACACCAGAAATTCGGTTTTTGCTCCATTCCAATTCAACCTGTTTTTGAATTTTTTGCGTCCTCTGCGTCATTTTTGCGTCCTCTGCGTCCGGCTGTTCAAACCGCTTCCAACCCCCGCCACGATCACCTCCACCCATGGCCCAGATCTTTTGCATTGCCAACCAGAAGGGCGGCGTCGGCAAGACCACCACCACCATCAACCTGGCGGCCGGCCTGGCCAAGATCGGCCAGCGGGTGCTGCTGGTGGACCTGGACCCGCAGGGCAATGCCACCATGGGATCGGGCATCGACAAGCGGGCGATGGACTTGTCGGTGTATGACGTGCTGCTGGAATCCTGCACCATTGCCGAGGCGGCCGTGGTGCCCGACAAGCTGAAGGAGGCCGGCGCCGCCTACGCCGTGCTGGGCGCCAACCGCGAGCTGGCCGGCGCCGAGGTGGAGCTGGTGGGCGAAGAGCGCCGCGAGCGCCGCCTGAAGGACGCACTGGCGCAAGTGAGCGCCGACTATGACTTTGTGCTGATCGACTGCCCGCCGTCCCTGAGCATGCTCACCTTGAACGGGCTGTGCGCCGCCCAGGGCGTGATCGTGCCCATGCAGTGCGAATACTTCGCGCTGGAGGGCCTGGCCGACTTGACCAACACCATCCGGCAGGTGCACGCCAACCTCAACCGCGATTTGCGCCTGATCGGCCTCTTGCGCGTGATGTTCGACGCGCGCATCACGCTGCAGCAGCAGGTCAGCGACCAGCTCAAGGCGCACTACGGCTCCAAGGTGTTCGACACCATCATCCCGCGCAACGTGCGCCTGGCCGAGGCGCCCAGCTACGGCCTGCCGGGGGTGGTGTTCGATCCGTCGGCCAAGGGCAGCAAGGCTTTTGTCGAGTTTGCTCAGGAAATGGTGCGTCGCGGGTTGACATGACACACCCCCAATCTCCACTGGCTGCGCGATGGCATGCCCATCCTCTTGCCGAGACCGCCGCCCGGGGCTGCGGCGACCCCGGCCACGGCGATTGCTGGCCTGCTTCGTGGCCTTTTGGCGCTGTGGATTTCATGGGCTGCGGGTGGTGCTCCGCGCCGTGGACTTCTGCGATGAAGCCGGATTCGCGGCAAAATAGCGGCCCTGCCGGCGTGTGCACTGCGCTGGGCGCTATCAAAAATGAATCAATTCGTTACTGGCCGGCCGGCTGCCAGCGCGGCGGCGACCGAGCCCTGGATCGACTGGGGCAAGGCCCTGGCTTCGCAACTCATCGTGTGGCACCACCTGGTGCATTACGGGCCCCTAGCGCCGCGTCTGTCGGCGTTCGCGCCCGGCCTGCTGGCCTGGCTCAACGACCGCGCACTGTATGCCGTGCAGGTGTTTCTGGTCATCGGCGGTTATCTGGCTGCGCGCAGCCTGTGGCCGCAGCCGGGGTGCCCGCGCGTGGGCCCCGCCGACTGGGCGCCGCGCGTGGCCCAGCGCTGGCGCCGGCTGATGCCGCTGTATGCCGCCGCCCTGGTGCTGGCCGTGGTCTGCGCCGCCGCCGCCCGCGCGCTGATGCAGGACAACGACACGCCCGGTGCCCCCACCCTGGCGCAGTTGCTCGCGCACGCGCTGATGCTGCAAGACCTGCTCAGTCAGCCCGCGCTCAGCGCCGGCGTGTGGTATGTGGCCATCGACTTGCAGCTTTACGCGCTGCTGGCCGGCCTGGCCGCCCTGCTGGCCTGGGTGCAGGCGCATGCCGCGCCCGCGGCCAGCCCGAGCGAGCCGCGCTGGGGCGGCCTGGGTGCGCTGGCGCTGGTGGCCCTGGCGCTGGCGTCCATCGGCGTGTTCAACCTGCGTGCCGAGCTGGAAGTTTCGGCCCTCTATTTTTTCTGCAGCTATGCGCTGGGCGTGCTGGCGGCTTGGGGCCGTGGCGCCGCCAGCGACGCGGCGCGCGAGCGCTGGGGCCTGTTGATCGTGCTGCTGGCCGCCTGCGGCCTGCTGCTGGCCTGGCGCGACCGGCTGGCCCTGGCGGCCCTGTGCGCCGCCTTGCTGCTGTGGCAGCCCGAACGCGGCGCGCCGCGCGCGGGTGCCTGGGCGGCGGCCGGGCGCATCGCGACGGCATTGGCGGCCCTCTCGTATGCGCTGTTTCTGGTGCACTACCCCGTCAGCCTGCTGGTGACGGGGGCGACCGTGCACTGGCTGCCGGTCGGTGCGGGCTACGCCACCGCCGCCCTGGTGCTGACCTGGGCTCTGAGCCTGGCCCTCGCCTGGGCGCTCACCCAGGCGCTGGCGCCGGGCGTGCTGGCGCGCCGCGTGTGGCAACCCGGCGTGGCGTGGGCGCGCGCGGGGCACTGGGGGCATTGACATGAACGCGCCGGGTCGCTCCCAAGCGCGAATCCCGCAGCGCACAGCGCGGAGGGTAGTCCAGTGACCGCGCCGGGCCGCTCCCAAGCGCGAATCCCGCAGCGCGCAGCGTGGAGGGTCGTTTAATGACCGCGCCCGGCGTCCTTCTTCTGCCGGGCTGGTTGGACAGCGGCCCCGGCCACTGGCAAACCCGCTGGCAGGAGCGCCACGGCTTTGCGCGCGTCGAGCAGCACGACTGGCAGCGCCCGCTGCGCGGCGACTGGTGCGCGCGCCTTGAAGAGGTGGTGCTGGCCCAGCCGGCAGGGCGCCCGCTGCTGCTGGCCGCACACAGCCTGGGCTGCCTGCTGGTGGCGTGGTGGGCCGCGCATTCGCGTTCCACGCCGCGCGTGGCGGGCGCGCTGCTGGTGGCGCCGCCCGAGATCGAGCGCGCCGACCTGCGCCAGCAAATCCCGGGCTGGGCGCCGCCCGCGCGGCAGCGCCTGCCCTTTGCCAGCGCGGTCGTGGCCAGCAGCGACGACCCGTTTGCCAGCCTGGAGTACGCCACCCAACTGGCCGCCGACTGGGGTGCGGCCCTGCACGGCATCGGCGCGCGCGGTCACATCAATGCCGACTCGGGTCTGGGCGACTGGCCCCAGGGCTTGCAGTGGCTGCAGGATCTGGCCGCCGAGCCTTTGCCAGCCAATCGTTAGAACGCAGGAGCATCCTTCATGGTCACCAAAAAACCCAAGGGCCTGGGCCGCGGCCTCGACGCCTTGCTTGGCCCCACGGCCCCCGCCATCGACCCGGCGGCCAACCCCGCCGGCACGCCCATGCTGCTGGCCCTGGACGAGATGGGCCCCGGCCAGTACCAGCCGCGCACGCGCATGGACGAAGGCGCGCTCTACGAGCTGGCCGAGTCCATCAAGGCGCAGGGCATCATGCAGCCGATCCTGGTGCGGCGGCTTTCAGGGTCAAAAGCGGCTCCAGCACAGGATGGGAAAGCGCAAGCAGCTATCAATTCGGGAATAAACTACGAAATCATCGCCGGCGAACGCCGCTTTCGCGCGGCCCGGCTGGCGGGCCTGGCCGAGGTGCCCGTGCTGGTGCGCGACGTGCCCGACGAGGCCG
>Ga0208826_1003130_pt1 | contig 11634 bp, 11 predicted proteins | sample AD_UKC115_MetaG_FD_184451 | JGI IMG/M metagenome (GOLD analysis project Ga0208826, IMG submission 184451) | Active sludge microbial communities of municipal wastewater-treating anaerobic digesters from Hong Kong - AD_UKC115_MetaG (SPAdes)... | ecosystem: Engineered > Bioreactor > Anaerobic >... | reverse complement strand
CCTCTTCCCCCGCCTCCTTGAAAACCGGGGTCGAAGAGGGCGTCCTGCCCCAGGGCGTCGGCTCCGGTTCGAAGGCCTCTCTGATCCTTCCCGTCGCCGGAAGGCTCTCCTCCCCCTATGGGTCGCGGAACGATCCCTTCGACGGAGAACAACGCTTTCACAAGGGAATAGACATCGCCGCCCCGGCGGGAACCCTGGTCCGCTCCGCCGCCTCCGGAAGGGTCCTATCCACCGGTTACCGTCAAGGGTACGGTCAGACCGTGGAGATCGAACACACCGATAGGTCGACGACCCTTTACGCCCACCTCCAGGAGAGCCTCGTGTCGGAGGGGGACACCCTCAGACAGGGCGCCGTCCTGGGCGCCGTGGGGTCCACCGGCAGGAGCACCGGTCCCCACCTCCACTTCGAATACCGGAAGGGGGGAAAGAGTATTGACCCAGAGAGCGCTTTGTCCCGCAACTCCTCGGGAAATCTGCCGATAAGAGGTAAGGACGATTCCAGCAGAGGAGGTTTCTATGAGCACGATTAAGTCGATCGACCTGGAGAGAAACAGCCGAATCCTCTCCTCCTTGAACGAAGAGGTTCGGGAGAAAGAGAAGAAGGCCTCCAAGTCCGTTCAGGAAGAGGGGGGGGAAGACGCGGTCGAACTCTCCTCGCAGGGCTCTCTCATGGCCTTCGCCCGTTCTGAGGTCTCCAAGCCCCTGACCCTCAGGGAGGAGAAGATCGCCCAGCTGAAAGAGGCCGTCGAATCCGGCAACTACAGGGTCCAGCCCAGGGCCGTGGCCGAGAAGATGATCGATTCCCTGGTCGTCGACGAGAAGGCTTGAGGAGGGAGAGGGTGTCGGTACCGGTCGATAGGATCACCAAGAGCCCGAGTCGGCCTTTCCCCGTGATTCGCAAGAGCAGCGATCACCTCCGGCCCGAATCCGGCGAGATCGAGTTTTCACAGCTCGTGGCCGAAGCCGATGAGGCTCAGCGCCAGGAGGTTCAAGGGGCTCAGGAGACCCTGGGAACGACGGTTCAAGAAGACGCGAGGAGGAAGAACTCCTCCCAGAACTCGAAGAGAGAACCCTCTTCGGAAGAGGAGCAGGAAGGCTCCCCGGAAAAAGCTGAAGAGAAAGCTTCAAGAACGATCGACATAGAGGTATAAGATGAAGAGTGAGACGGCCAGAGAGATCTACCTCTTTCTCGGCGACTACCTGCACGGCATCAACGAAGCCCTGAAGGAACTCCGCTCCCTTTCGGCGAAGATGCGGATCGATTCCCTCCCGGACGTAGACCTTTTTCTCCACACCCTGGAGGTCTGGCAACTCCGCATTCAGCTCTTCGAAGAGACAAAGGGGAGACTCCTGGAGAAGTGCGCGGCCGAGAGCGGCATCTCCCCCAGGTCGATAGACTGGAGCTGGCTGAAGAGTGAGGGTGGAAGAGAGATCTCCGATCTCGGTGAGTCCATCGAGAAGGCCCTGCGAACCTTGTCTCAGGAGATGTTGACCAAGAGAATCGTCCTTGACCGTATGATCATGATCAACCAAGACCTCTCTCGGTTGGCCCAGTTCCCGGGAGGAGAGGCCTCCTACACCTCCAAGGGAACCCTTGAAAACACGCAAAGATCCCTTTCCCTTTACGAGGAGGTGTGAGATGGCCGGACTGTTCGGTTCCCTCGAGTTGGCCAAGAAGAGCCTGATCACAAACCAGTACGCCTTTCAGGTGATCGGCCATAACATCGCCAACATCAACACAGACAACTATACCCGTCGCCGCATCGATCTCAGCCCCTCCTCCTCGGTACAGCTCGGAGGAAACACCTACGGAACCGGCGTCGACATCGCCCAGGTTCACGGCGTCAGGGACCGCTTCCTGGAATACCAGATTCAGCGGGAGACCCAGAACAGCGGCAAACAGGGGTCCATGTCCGGCTACTTCGAGATCGTCGAAGCCCTCTTCAGCGAAAAGACGAGCACCGGCATCGGAACGAGCATGCAATCTTTCTTCAACTCCTGGAGCGATCTGTCCAACAACCCCACCGGATTGGCCGAGCGCTACTCCGTGGTCAGCAAAGGCACCATCCTGGCCAGCAAGGTCAAGGAGATTTACACCCAGCTCTCCTCCCAGCAGGCGATCCAGGACAACACCGTCTACACCACCGTGCAGACCATCAACACCGCCGCCAAGGAGATCGCGAGCATCAACACCAAGATCTCCGCGGGCCTGAAGGTCTCTGAGGAGATGAACGACCTGAGAGACCGCCGGAACGTTCTTCTGGAGCAGCTCGGCACACAGGTTGGGATCAACGTCTACGAAAACGAGGCCGGTGAGATGACCGTCGAGATGGCGGGCAAACCCTTCATCGTCGGAGGCACCTACCACCCCCTGGAGATCTCGAGAAACGGGGCCAACCACAACTTTTACGATGTCTCCCTGACCCAGTCCGGTCCCTCCGTGAACATCACCTCCTCGATCAAGACCGGAGCCCTGGGGGGGATTCTGGAGATGAGGGATAAGACCATCCCCGCCTACCAGAACCAGTTGGACTCCTTGGCCTACGGTATCATCACCAACGTCAACTCGATCCACTCCACAGGGTATGATACCCAAGGGGGCACCCCGACCAACTTCTTCGTCCCCTTCACGCCGGCAACGGCCGGCGACTACACCGGCGCGGCCCTCCATTTCGAGGTAAACCCAGATCTGGTGGCCGACCCCAACCGGGTCGCCGCCTCCTCGGTCAACGGAGAAGTCGGAAACAACAAGGTGGCTCTGGCCCTGGCAGACCTCCAACGCGCCACCTCCGTCGTGGACAGCGACAACGATGGAACCTTCGACACCGGGACCTTCAGCGACTATTACGGGAAGCTGACGACGAAGATCGGGGCGGAGGCGCTGACGACCTACAGCCAGGAGACAGCCTCCGGCGAGGTTCTCGTGGGTCTCAAGAACCGTCGTGACGAGGTCTCGGGAGTCTCCCTGGACGAGGAGAGTTCATCCCTGATCCAGTACGAGAAGGCCTACCAAGCCATGGCCCGCTTCATGGGCGTCATCAGCGACATGACCGATATTCTGGTCAACCTGGGGAGCTAAAAATGCGCGCTACCGAAAGCATGTGGTACCGGGACTCACTCTTTTCCATCAACAGGAACAAGTTGGAGTTCGCCAAGACAATACAACAGCAATCCTCGGGCAAGAGGATCAACACCTTCTCCGACGACCCCGCCGGCTCCTCCTTCGTCGTCGGCTTGAACGACCGCAAGGCTCAGATCACCCAGTTCATCACCAACGTCGACAGGACCCAGACTCTCCTGAGCAACACCGAGACGGCGATCTCCCAGATTCAAAACGTTCTCAACAGCGCCGTCACGACTCTGAGCCAGGCCACCACGGGGACTTCCGGGCCGGAAGAGCGCGCCCTCCTGGCCGTGGACATCTCGGAGAAGAAGAAACAACTCGTCGACATCGCCAACACCAGGGTCATGGACCGGTACATCTTTGCCGGAACCAGCATCGACACGGTCCCATACACGGAGACCGCGGGAGTGGTGAGCTATAACGGTAACGGCGGTCTGATCAACTCTCAGGTCGGAGCTTCGATCCAGGTGACGACGAACATCCCGGGGAGCGAGATCTTCAACGATGGGAGCGGCGACCTCTTCACGTTTTTTGAGAACGTGCAGACCCACATGACCAACAACGACTCAGCGGCCCTCAAAAACGACGTGACCAGGCTGGGCGAGTTCGTCAAACACATCTCCACGGAGAGGGGAATCGTGGGAAACCGCATCGCCGAAACCACCACCATCAAGACCGGCCTCAAGGAGTTCTCCACCAACGTCACGGCGACGATCTCCTCCATCGAGGACGCGAACATGGCCGAAGTCATCTCGAACCTCTCCAAGGAAGAGCTGGGACTGCGGGTTGCCCTGCAGGCCACGGCCAGGATTCAGAGTACCACACTCTTCGATTATCTCGGTTAAGGGGGAAGGATAAAATTGACAAAGATCGTGCATCCCCTGATCGGTCCTCTGGAGTACGAAGAGGAATCGGTCATCACCTTTCAGGAGGGCATCATCGGCCTGGAGGAGAACAAGCGCTGGCTACTCCTCCAAAACCCGAAGCATCAACCCTTCCAGTGGCTCCAGTCCATAGACAACCCGGAGATCACGCTCATGGTCATCGATCCCTGGATCGTCCGGGCCGACTACTCCCTCTCCATCTCCCCGGAAGACCAGGGGAGGATCAACCTCGACCACCTTCAGGAGAGAGAAGATTGGGCTGTCCTCTGCGTCGTGGTTTTTCAGAACTCTCTGGAGGAGACGATCATCAACCTCAAGGCCCCTCTCCTCTTCAACCTGAAGGAGCGGAAGGGCCGCCAGGTGATCATGGAGGGCGAGGAGTACCAGGTTGAGGAGCCTCTCTTCAGTGAATCCGCCCGCCGCTACCGCTCCGAGAAGAAGGGGGTCTGATTGCTGATTCTCAACAGAAAACCGGGGCAAACAATCCATATCGGCCAGGGGGTCATCCTGAGGGTCCTCTCGATCACGGCGACCCAAGTGGAGATCGGTATCGAGGCTCCCAAAGAGGTTCCCGTCTTGCGGGGCGAACTTCTCGACAGCGTCCGAAAACTCAACATCCAAGCGGTCGGCGCAAAGCCCGGAGAGGAGCAACTGACCCGGATGAGGGAATTTTTCAAACAGAAGTGATCAGAGCGCCTTCAGGAGGGGAGCGATTCTCCTCTCGGCAACCTGAAGGTAGGGCTGGAACCACTCCTTCCCCTGTCGGAACCCCAGGTTCGCGTAGGCTCCCAAACATTGTAGGAGGCGGAGGGAGGCAAAGAGGGCGTAACCTTCCTGAAACTCCTCCCCTGAGAGAGCCCCGCCGATCCAGACGGAAGCGTGGAAGTAGTGGTCCTTCAGAAGGGCGACCTCCTGGCCCGGGAGATCCACGTAAGGGTCTTCCAGGAGGGAGGCCAGGTCGTAGAGGGGAGGACCTTGAAAGAGGTCTTGAAAATCGATCATCGTCCAAACCCCCTCCCGCCAGAGAAGGTTCTCCGACTGGTAGTCCCGGTAGAGAAGGCTCTTAAGCCCCTCAAAGCGGGAGAAGCCCCTCAGAAGACGCTCCTTCAAAGCCTCGCCGTAGTCGACTCGGGAGCCGCCATAGAAACCGAGGTACATCTCCTCGAAGTAGGCCAGATCCTTTAAGACCCTCTCGGAGCCGAAGAGGGGAAGTTTCTGGTCCAAGGGGATCTCTTGGAGACGGACCAGGAGTCCGACCGCCTCCCTATAGAGGGTGAGCCTCTTCTCCCCGTCAACCACCCTCACCGCATCCCCCAGGGAGCTCTCTCCCCCGTCGGTCACCAACAGCTCAAGCTCTTGGAGGTTCTCCCCCCGGATTGCAGGGACAGGCATCCCCTGGTTGGAGAGGTAGACGAGACGGCTGCGGTACCTTTCCAGCTCTCCAAGATCCGGGAAACGGACCAGTATGAGCCGTTCCCCGGATCTCTCCAAACGGAAGAAGAGGCGACGTGAGCCTCCCCGCAAGATCCGCTCCAAGGGTTACTCCTTCTTCTTGAGAAGCTCCCCCAGCTTTTCGCCCAGAAGACCGCCCTTCTTCTTCTTCTCTTTGTCGCTGTAGACGGTCTTGGTCTCGTCTTCGACCCGCGGTCCTTTCTTCTCGGCCCGTTCGACCTCCACACCGGTCTTGAGAGCCTCCAAGGCCTCTCTCTGGGCCTCTTCCATCTCCAGTTCCTCTTCGCGGATTCTCCTCTCGCTCTTCTTGTTCCCGGGGACGGGGGAGACGGGAGCCTTGGTGGGCCTCTTCTTCTTCTTTTCCTCTTTTTCCCTGGTCTCCAGGGGTTTGAGGTTTCGAATGTCCTTCTCCACCGCGGCGGGAGGGAAGTTCTCTTGGGGGAGAACCTTCTCAGAGACCGTCTGCTCCTCGGCGCTCTCCTCCTTGGCGTGGACAGGCTCGACCTCCCGGATGTTTTCGACCAGATGGCTCTTGCCCTGGATTCTGGTAAGCCTGCGCGCGATCTTCTCCCGCTGTTTGGTGATCTCGCTGGAGGATGAGGCCTGACGTTCCGTCCCGGCTTCCTCGACCTCGCGGTCTTCGCCGTCTAGGGACTCCTCTTCGGCGAAGGACTCCTCCGTCTCCTCGTCGGATTTCACTTCCCTCTCCTCCTCTTCGGTTTGGGAGAAGGTCTCTTCAAAGCCCTCTTCCTGGGGAAGGATCGGTTCCCTCTCAGTTGAGGCCGCCTCTTCCTTCCCGGCCTTCATGGCGACCGGCGCCGCCTCTTTCTGATCGTTGAAGAAGAAGACTCCATGCTCTTCCTCGAACTGGAAGAAGTTCTCGCTGGCCAGCAGAAGCCGGAGAACCTCTTTGGCGTCGGTGTGCTCCCGAAGGTCCATGAGATGGAAGGCCTGAAGGTAGTGAAACCTCTTGTAGCCGTCGGCGACCAGGCTCATGTTCCGGAACATCGATTGCAGGAGGGGAAGGCCGCTCAGGCCTTCGGTTTTCTCGTAGAGCTTCGTCAAGGTTCCGGGCAGGAGCGTGAAACGGCTGTCCACGTCGTAGTGGTTGTCAACCTCCCTCTCCTCCTGGAAACGGTCCGTGGAGGCGTCGTACCCGTAGAGGAAGCCCCGCTGGGAACGCTTGGCCCTCTTGATCTGGATCAGAAAGCTCTGTCCATCGGCCTTCAGAGCCATGAGGACGCCTGGAAAGAGCTCCCGGGAGCGGTAAAAGCCCTCCAAGCCCAGGAGATAGCCCTCGTAGGGGTAGACGTAGGCGACATAACTCTTGTCGCCGTCTCGAACGATGACCTCCCGCCGACCCTCCATGGAACCGAGCCAGCTCTTGTCCAGCTTCAGAGCCCCGGAGTGGAGCTCCCTGAGCGTGACCGGAACGTAGACGGCCTCGTCGGGGTTTCTCTTGTTGGATTTGCGAATGAACTCCCGGATCTCCTGCTGAAAGAGGGTCTCGCTCTTGGGAGTCAGGGGGAAACGGACAAGCTTGCGGAAGAGGGGCTTCCCCTTCTTGAAGCTCTCGAAGCTCTCCTTGAGGTTCCACTTCCCTTTCCCGTTGGCGTCGACGCAGAGGAAACTCGGGTGTTTGGAAAGAGTATAGTTGATGGAGAAGTCGGTGATCTCGTTGTTCTCGGGAGGGGTCTCCCAAGGGATCTGGTTGGTTCGGATCTCCTCGGTGGTGAGGGAGGGAAGGAGTGAGACCACCGGGGCCTCGCTTCCTTCGGCGGGTTCAGGGAGGGCGTGCCTCTCTTCCATGGTCCTGATCAACTTGACCACGTCCTTGTCCTTGATCTTCACCAGCTGACTCTTGTGGATCCAGAAACCGTTCCAGAAGAGGAAGTCGCCGGATTCCTCAAGAGCCTTCAGAAGGTTCTCCCGAAGGTCTTGGAACTCCTTCTCCGAAAGGGCGCGCTCCTGCTCTCTCGGGTCTTCCGCTTCGCTGAAGGGAGCCTGTTGTTGTTCGTCCGGCGAACAGGGCCTGGCCATGGAGACTTTCTTCTTCTTGAGAAGGGTGAAGATTCTTTTGAACTCGCCCTCCCCTTCGTAATCGAGTTCCAAAAGATCCATTCCCAGAGCGGGAGAACTCTTTTTCTCGACGACCCGAAGAACGACGGAACCGTCAAACTCTTCCGTTCTGTCCTTAGAGAGACGGAATTTGTTGTTTTTCAGATCCACAAGGATCAGATCCCCGACGGCATACCAGTACTTCTCTTCATAGACCTTGACCCGCTGAGACCTCAGGTGTTTGGTCTTGTTCAGGCTGACGAACTGGGTGAGGACCTCCCCCTCCAAGGGTTTCTTCTCCTCCAAGAGGTAGCCTTTCAGGGCCTTGATGTCCTCCTTCCCTATCTTCAATTCCACCGTCTTCTTCATCATCTTCTCTTTCCGCTCCCTACAATGGTTTCTTGATTACCCTCCCCCGGCACGACCGGGTTAGGGCCTCTCCTTCACCGGACGATCCTTGTTCCCGCCCGGTGGATAAGAGCGGCCTTGATCTTTCCGGGAGAGGTGATGATCACCTCTTCCCCGCCGCCCCGAACGAACTCGATGGCGGCGCGGATCTTGGGCCCCATGGACCCCGGTGGAAACTGACCTTCCAGCAGGTGCTTCTCTGCCTCGGCCACCGTCATCTCCGCCACCTCCCGGCAGGTAGGCTTCCCGAAATCGATCGCCACCCGATCGACACCCGTGAGGATGACGAAGAGGTCGGCTCCGATCTCCCGGGCCAGAAGGGAAGAGGCGTAGTCTTTGTCGATGACCGCCTCCTCTCCCTCCACCAAACCGTTGGAGTTGATGGAAACAGGGATTCCTCCGCCTCCGGCGGCGATAACGACGGTGTTGTTCTCCACCAGGGTCCTGATGACCCTCTTGGGGACAATATCAATAGGCAACGGCGAGGGGACGACGCGGCGCCAACCTCGGCCCGCGTCCTCCACCATCTGCCATTTCTTCTCTTTCTTCAGTTCCGTTGCGCGAAATTCGTTGTAAAAAGGTCCTATAGGCTTCGTGGGACGGGAAAAAGCCGGGTCTTCCCGGTCGACGATGACCTGGGTGAGAACCGTCACCACATCCCGCTCGACCGAGCGCCGGCGCATCTCGTTCATCACGGCGTTCTCGATCGTATAGCCCATGCTCCCTTCGGTCATGGCATCGCAAAGGTCCAAGGAGAAAGGAGGAATCTTGTGGGACGCCTCCTCCATCTGGATCAGAATGTTGCCCACCTGGGGACCGTTGCCGTGGACGATGACGAGCCCATAGCCCTTCTCCACGACCGAGACCATGTCCCTGGCCGCCTTGACGGCGTTGGCCTTCTGCTCCTTCTGGAGGCCCTTCTCCTGGGGTGGAAGAAGAACGTTTCCACCGAAAGCGATAACCGCGACCTTCATCTTCTTGTCAACCTCAGAACTTTTTCAGCACGTCTTCCAGGGTGGGGGTACCGATCTCCTGGAGTTCATAGGTCACCCTCACGGTGGGCTTGTTGATCTTGATCAGCTTGGCGAGGTCGATGGGGGTACCGATGACGACCAAGTCCGCGGGGGTGTTGTTGATGGTCTGCTCAAGCTCTTTGATCTGCTTATCGCCGTATCCCATGGCGGGAAGGAGACCGGAGACGTGGCCGTACTTCTTGAAGGTCTCGACGATGCTGCCGACCGCGTAGGGCTTGGGGTCGATCAGCTCGGCGGCTCCGTACTTATAGGCGGCCATGACGCCGGCGCCGTAGGCCATCTCACCGTGGGTCAGGGTGGGACCGTCTTCGACGACCAAGACCTTCTTGCCCCGGATCTTGTCTCCGCCCTCGACGAAGAGGGGGGAGGCGGCGTCGATCACCACGGCGTCGGGATTGAACTTACGGATGTTGTTGCGCAGAACGTTGATGTTCTCCAGAGAGGCGGTATCGATCTTGTTGATCACCAACACCTGGGCGCGGCGGAAGTTGGTCTCGCCGGGGTAGTAGGAGATCTCGTGGCCGGCTCTGTGGGGATCGAGAACGACGATCTCGAGGTCGGATTTGTAGAAGGGGAAGTCGTTGTTGCCACCGTCCCAAAGGATGACATCGGCCTCTTTCTCGGCCTCCCGGAGGATGGCTTCGTAATCGACGCCGGCGAAGAGGACGGCGCCGTTGACCAGATGGGGTTCGTACTCCTCTCTCTCCTCGATGGTGCACTTGTGCAGGTCCATATCCGCCAAAGAGGCGTAGCGCTGAACCTTCTGGGCGACCAAGTCCCCGTAAGGCATGGGGTGACGGATGACGGCGACCTTACGCCCCTTGGCCCGCAGGATGGACACAACCCGACGGGTTGTCTGGCTCTTGCCGCAGCCGGTACGAATGGCGCAGACAGAGACGACAGGCTTCGTGCTTTTGACCATTGTGGCATCGGGACCCATCAGCACAAAGTTGGCGCCTGTGGCGTTCACCAAAGCGGCCTTGCTCATCAGGACAGGATAGGGGATATCGGAGTAGGCAAAGACAACCTCTTCGACCTTGTTATTCTTGATGAGGGAGACGAGTTCCGTTTCGGCATGGATGGGGATCCCGTTAGGGTAGAGCTTCCCGGCCAGCTCCTTGGGGTAGACCCGACCTTCGATGTCGGGAATCTGAGTGGCGGTGAAGGCCACTACCTGGTAGGCTTCGTTGTCCCGAAAGAACGTGTTAAAGTTGTGAAAGTCTCTTCCGGCGGCACCCATGATGAGTACTTTTCTCGGCATAACTAAACTCCTCCTCTTGTTAGATAAATTCTTGAGACAAATGTAAATAAAACTACAACTGAAAAGGATTTTACCAAATTTCTCCCTCTTTTTCAACCCGGCAAGGTCTGAAGATTTCTCCACATCTTCTCTCCATCGCCCTGGAACGGGGGATTTCCTTTTTTCTTCTTTCTTTGACAAAGCGAACGGGGTTGATTAGAATAGAGACACTAAACGGGGGAGGTTCGATGAAGATACGCCGAAGGTATCTTTTTTCCATGGGGATTCTCGGTGGGGTATGGCTTCTGTCGCTCTTCTTCGTCTATTATGTCGTTCTCGTTCCCCAGCAGATCTCCCTGTTGAAGAACAAGTCCCGTCTGCTTGTCTACACGGTTCAAGAGGCCGCTCCGACCATGAACATCTCGGAGAGGCAAAGTTTCGTCGAGAAGATGAAGAGACTCAACCCCGAGTTGAGCTATGTCCTCTTCCTCGACCAAAGCGGGAAAGCGGTCGCCCACAGCGACCCGACCAGGGTGGGAAAGTTCTTCAACGACCCCGGAAGCCTCGCCGCCGCCCGGGACGGCAGGACGGTCGAGCAGCTCTACGTCCGAGATTCCCAGGACCCCTCCTCCCCCTTTCACAACGAGAGGGTCGTCGACATCCTGGCCCCCTTCCAGGACAAGGAGGGAAATCACATCGGAGCGGTGAACGTCGGCCTCTCCCTGAGAGCCGTGGAGAGGCTGAAGAGAAGCTTCTACGGCCTCTTCTTCTTCTCCTGCACCCTCTTCCTCCTCTTCCTTGTCTTCGTCGCCCGTTCCTTCCTCTCCCGGGTGATCACCCCCTTGGGGCAACTGGCGCAAGCCACGAAGAAGATTCAAGAGGGGGATTTCCACCTGACCCTCCCGGAGGGAGGGGGCGACGAGATCGCCCTCCTGATGCAGGAGTTTCAGAGGATGTCCCAGAGGCTTCTGGAGTTGACGGAAGATCTGAAAGAGAGGGAGCGGGAGCTTCAGGACTACATCGACCACCTTGTCAGCAGCACGGCCAAGCTCTCACCGGAGGGGATCATCCTGAGAGGCAACCAGACCCTCTCGGAGTTGACGGGTTTGGGGAGCGACGGCCTGAAGAGGCTCAAGTTCTGGGAGCTCCCCCTCTGGGCCGGGTTTCAGGAGGCCAGGGAGCGTGTCCGATCGGCTCTCCAGAAGTCCTCTCTCGGGTACACGGTCCAGCTGGAGGAGAAGATCCAAACCGGTTCGGAGAGGATCAACACCATGGAACTCGTCTTCCGCCCCGTCTCCGCAGCCGACGGCTCCATCGACTACATCCTGGCCGAAGGGATCGACATCTCGGAACGGAAGAGGATGGAGGAGGAGCTCCGAATCTCGGAAGAGCGCTACCGGCTCCTCTTCGACAACGGCAACGATGGAATCTTCA
>Ga0208826_1003128_pt1 | contig 11638 bp, 8 predicted proteins | sample AD_UKC115_MetaG_FD_184451 | JGI IMG/M metagenome (GOLD analysis project Ga0208826, IMG submission 184451) | Active sludge microbial communities of municipal wastewater-treating anaerobic digesters from Hong Kong - AD_UKC115_MetaG (SPAdes)... | ecosystem: Engineered > Bioreactor > Anaerobic >... | reverse complement strand
CGCGGGCCGCGCAGCGTTTTGTGGGTGGTGCTGGTGACCACGTGCGCGTGCGGCATCGGGTTCGGGTACACGCCAGCGGCGATCAGGCCGGCGTAGTGCGCCATGTCCACCCACAGATACGCACCCACTTCATCGGCGATTTCGCGCATCTTGGCCCAGTCCCACTTGAGCGAATAGGCCGAGCCGCCGCCGATGATCATCTTCGGCTTCACTTCGTGCGCCTTGGCGCGCATGGCGTCGTAGTCAATCGTCTCTGCGGCGGTGAGGCCGTAAGCGTTGGCCTTGAACCACTTGCCGCTCATGTTGAGCGCCATGCCGTGCGTGAGGTGGCCGCCTTCGGCGAGCGAGAGGCCGAGGAAGGCGTCACCCGGCTGCATCAGCACGAAGTAGACCGCCGTGTTCGCCTGCGCGCCGGAGTGGGGCTGCACGTTTACAAATTTCGCACCGAACAGTGTTTTCAGGCGCTCGATGGCGAGCGTCTCCGCGACGTCGACGTACTCGCAGCCACCGTAGTAGCGGCGACCCGGATAGCCCTCGGCGTATTTGTTGGTGAGCTGCGAGCCCTGCGCTTCCATCACGGCTTTCGACGTGTAGTTCTCGCTGGCGATCAGCTCGATGTGATCTTCCTGGCGCTGGTTCTCGGCGTTGATGACGGCGAAGACTTCGGCGTCAACCGCTGCGAGTGGCGAGGTGAAAAATTCCGGGCGGGCGTTCATGAGCATGTCCTTTCAAAACGATGATTGGTGCACCGTCGGCTGACATGAACACGCGGCATGGCGTGCGCTCAGATCAACCCGCACAGAGACGCGGGGCGCAGACGGCACATGCCCAGGCGGACGGCGGATTTGCGACCGGTGCCCCAGCCGCAACAGCATGCTTCCTGAGGGTGGCTCCCTCTCAGACGACGCCCCAAAACGATGCTTGGGGATCGACGCTTACGCCAGTTACATGCTTGTTGCGATTATAGGTTGTGAGGGAGAGCTAGCGGCTACAGCTTTCTTCTGAGACTCCCATAGAAACTGGACGTGCCAGCGAAAAGCGCCATTTGTCGACTTCAAGCAAAAACACGCATTTAGCCTGATTGAAACGTGTTTCGAAGACAGAGCTGTATTTCGTTCCCAGCACCGTCACATCCCAATCTGAGCTCACCCTCGGAACGAAACGATTGCGACCGCGGTGCAGCGCTGCGCCGAACAGAACAGCACAGGCGGCTGATGTGTTCGGCGTCGACGCATCGTTCAATCATGCCGTCGACCGTCCGCGTGGGCACCATGGCGGCCGGGCCGTGCCGCACTGCCCCGTACCGTGGACGCTCGTCACAATACCCAATCATCAATCTCAGCTTCGCTTGGCGCGCCAGCGCAAGCATGTTCGAAGGCGAATTCCGACGGCAGCAAGCGGGACATCCCTGATATGCATTTGTAACAAATGCAATAAACTGGCGTACGCCCTCTTTCAGGAGGGAGGGTGGTCACAGTTGCCGCCCGCGGCTATGCGGGCGGCTTTTTTACGGAGCAGACAACCCATGACTCGGCCGCCCCGACCGACGCACAGCCTGTTTACCCCTGTTGCCGCGTCCGTCGCCGGAGACGCGGGCACTCTTGGCACTGACGCCCATGGCGCGATGGGTCTGCTGCGACGGTTCCGCGCATTGATGCAGGCAGCAAGAAACCAGTTTGTGGAAGCGCGCGTGCAAACCGGGCTGACCGGTGCGGAGCTCTGGGCACTCGCCGAAGTGCGGCGGCGCCCGGCTATCCGGGTGACGGAGCTGGCGCGCATCATGAGCATTCATCAGACCACGGCAAGCAATCTGGTCATGGTGCTGGTGCGCGCGGGCTTGGTGGCAAAGCAATCGTCGGCGTCGGACCGGCGCTGGGTGACACTCGTCGCCACGACCGCCGGTGAACGTGTACTTGACTCAACGAGCGGCCCTCACCAGGGCATCCTGCCGGCAGCAATCGAGCGACTCAGCGACCAGCAGCGCGAGGCCTTGACCGCGGCGCTCGAGCCCTTGCTGGCACAACTTGACATCTCTACACTGGATTCAGCCGCCGATACTCCGCTGGCCGAAATTCTTGACACCGGCGGACGACGGCCACGAGCCCGCCGGCAAAGTCGCACACGATGACGTCCCGTGCAGACGGCGCACTGAAGCGATTGCTGGCAAGCGTTGTCGGCATACTCGCCCGATTGCGGACTGTTTATGCACGAAGCACCGACAGCCGCAGTACACCGCCGACTCGCCCGCACGCGCTACCGTCGCCCGTGAGCGTGGTAATTCCGGCCTTGAACGAGGAACGCCGGATCGCGGACGTGGTGCGCTACGCGCTGTCCGACACGGCCTGCACCGAAGTCATTGTGATCGACGACTGCTCGATTGATGCCACCCGCGAGCTGGCCGAGGCGGCGGGCGCACGCGTGCTGACCAGTACGATGCTGGGTAAGGGCGAGTCAATGCTTGACGGTCTCAATGCCGCCGCGCATGACATCGTGGTCTTCCTTGACGGCGATCTTGCCGGCATGCAGCCGGAGATAGTCAGCCGGCTCGCCGAGCCAATTCGTGCGGGCCGTGCTGATCTCGTCAAGGCCGCTTTCGGGCGTGCCGCCGGTCGCGTTACCGAGCTCACTGCAAAACCGATGTTGCGTGTCTTTTTTCCGGAGCTGGCGCGGTTGGCGCAGCCACTTGGTGGCATCGTCGCCGCCCGCAAGGCGTTGCTGCGTCAGCTCAAATTTGAGGCCGGTTACGGCGTGGACGTGGGCATTCTGATTGACGCGCATCGGTCCGGCGCCCGCATCGAGGAAGTGGATATCGGCACCATCGATCACGAGAGCCAATCACTGACGGCCCTCGCCGATATGGCGGTAGAGATTCATCGGGTAATTCTTGACCGGGCCGCGACGGCCGGCCGCGTAACCATCGATCACCTGCAGGCGATGTTCGAAGTGCAGCGGCAGGAGCGGGCGTCGTTTGAGCGCACCGTGCAACGTATCCGGCCCAATAGCCGTGTGGTTTTGATTGATCTCGACACTGCCATCTGCGCTGGCAATCTTCATGTCAATATCGCCAACGCCCTGGGGCTCCCGGCGCCATTGGCAGATGCCACACGCCACGACGGGGGTGACACTGGTCGCGTGAACGCCTCGCTGCTGCGCTTCGTCCCGCAGGAAAAACTGCTGACCATTGCCGGCAGTCTTGCCATTGACGATCGGGCCGTAGGGGTCATCAACACGCTTAAACGGCGCGGCTACGTCGTGGGCCTGGTGAGCCGCTACTTTCACCCACTGGTTGAGACGCTCCGAAAACGCGTATTCGCCGACTTCGTGGTCGCCAACGATGTCTCGTTCAGCAACATGGTCTGTGATGGCACTGCGCTACAAAGTATTGCCTTCGCGCGTATCGGTGGCGGCTGTTCGCGGCATGGCGAGTGCGCGTCAAACGTCGTAGCTCGTCTGCGAGCGCTCGACGATATGCGGCTGCCGATGCGGCTAATTGCGGTCAGCGGGTTGAGGGGACAGTGGATGAACTGCCCCCCGTCTCAGGCAGATGCACTGATCGTTGTCGGCAGTGGGGTGCCGGATGGCCTGGTCAGCGGCCGCCCGCCAGCGCGCTGGATCGACTCGCTGGCCGACTTGCCCGCCGCGCTGGCGCCGTTTGACCAGCCTGCAGTGCTGGAAGATGCGGTCGCCTAGCGCAGCAAGCCACCGGCGGAATCAGGTCGGAAGCGCCCAGAAGCAGATGATTGCCACCAAAGTCGGCCCTGCCGCGGCAGCCAGCAGCCACAGGGGACTGATGTGTTCGTCGTCGAAGAAGCCTTTGAGGATGGCGTAGCCCGCGGGGTTTGGCGCGTTGGCGATCACCGTGAGGCCGCCACCAGTGACGGCACCCGCGACCAGCATGTATTTGAACTCCGGTGTCAGCCCGGAGACCAGCGAGCCCAGGTAGGTCAGCGCCGCGTTATCGGTGATGGCCGTCAGCGCCGTGGCACCGAAGTACACCTGATCCGGGGACATCTTGAGCAGCAGCGGCTGCAGCCACCATTGCTGCATGCCACCGAGCACCACCAACCCGGCCAGGAAGAAGCCCACCATCAGTGCCTCACGCAGGATCAGGCGGTCCTGGTGCTGCGGGTAGGCGCTGGCGATGCCGAGGAACAGCAGCAGGATGCCCATGAACAGCGCCGGGTGGTGCGCGAACACCACGACGCCGGCAAGCAGCAGCACATGCGTGGCACACACGGAAAACGGCACCCGCCCTTCGGACGCTCCATCCGACGTGCTGCGCAGCACCCGCAGCTCATTGAAAAACAGCGTCGCCGCCACCGCCGCGTTGATCGCCACCGCCAGTGCGGCACGCCAGCCAAAGTGGCTGATCATGAAAGCGATGTTCCAGTCCCACTTGGCAGCCACCATCAGCACCGGCGGCGCGGCGTAAGGGGTCAGCACACCGCCGATCGACACGTTGACGAACAGCACGCCGAGGGTGGCGTAGCGCAGCCGCGCCGAGAGCCCCGCCTTGTAGAAGCGGTCGCGCAGCATGAACGCGCCTAGCGTCATTGCAGCAGGCTCGGTAATGAACGAGCCGAGCAGCGGCACCACGGTCAAGATAATCCAGTAAAACGCTACCGCCCGCGGCAACGGCAACATGCGCGACAGCCCCGTCACCGCCAGCTTGGCGACATGCAGCACCGGCTTGCTGGCTGCCACCACCATGATCGCGATGACGAACAGCGGCTCGGTGAAATTGCGCCCATCAATGTAGTCAGTGCCGGCCTTCATGCCGCCGGTGACGAACAGAAAAATCAGCAGCGCGCCGGACCACAGGCCGAACACCGCCTCAACCTCACCAAGCAGATGAAACAGCCCTTCATGCTTGGGGAAGCGATGCCCGAGCGACGCAATCTTTGGCGCCAGAAAGGTGTGCAGGATCGCCAGCACAAACAGCACGGCGGCAACGGTCTCGGTGGTGGTTGGATTCATCGGCATCCCGGTCGATCAACGAAGCATGAAATTGGTGCACGCTGAGCTGCCGTGCGGCGCCGCCACGCGCGCTTGCCAGCTACTTGGGCGACAAGATTATTGTAGGCATTGCAACAGCTCGCTCCCCATGCGTCAAAGATGGGGAAAACCCATGAAGTCAGGGTGTTTTGACAACCATACAATTCGGGCCAAGGTCGAAAAGAAGCAGTACGGACCGCAGCATTGCCCACCGTTCCGGTGGCGAGCCCAATCACTCAAGCACTCAAGGAGAGAGCATGCAACGTCGTGATTTTCTAACCAAGGCGGCAGCCAGCGCGGCCACCGGCGGCGCCATCCTCGGCGCCCCCGCCGTCATCGGCCAGGCGCCGGCAGTCCGCTGGCGTTTGACGTCGGCATTCCCGAAGTCGCTGGACACGATTTACGGCGCAGCAGAAGTCTTCGCGCAGGAAGTCAGCAAGGCGACCGGCGGCAAGTTCCAGATCTCGGTGCACGCCGCTGGCGAAATCGTGCCAACGCCGGGCCTCGTTGATGCCGTGCAGAACGGCACCGTTGAAGCCGGCCATACCGCCCCGTATTACTACTTCGGCAAGGATGAGACGTTCGCCCTCGGCTGCGCGATTCCGTTCGGGCTCAACAGCCGCCAGATGAGCGCCTGGATGTTCGAAGGCAATGGCCTCAAGCTGATGCGCGAGTTCTACGCCAAATACAACATGATCAACTTCCCAGGTGGCAACACCGGCGCGCAGATGGGCGGCTGGTATCGCAAGGAGATCAAGACCGCGGCCGACCTCAAAGGTCTCAAGTTCCGCGTCGGTGGCTTTGCGGGCAAGGTTTGCGAGCGCATGGGCATGGTGCCGCAGAACATCCCCGGCGGTGAGATTTACCAGGCACTGGAAAAAGGCACCATCGATGCCGCCGAATGGGTCGGTCCGTACGATGACCAGAAGCTCGGCTTCAACAAGGTAGCCCCGAACTACTACTACCCCGGCTGGTGGGAAGGCGGCCCGCAGCTCGACTTCTTCATCAACCAGAAGGCCTGGGATTCGCTCAACGGCGAATACAAGGCGATCGTCGAAGCCGCTGCCTCGCACGCCCACGTGATCATGCAAGCGCGCTACGACGCACGCAACCCGGCGGCCCTGAAGCAACTGGTCGCCGGCGGCACCAAGCTGCATGCATTCAGCGATGAGATCATGAACGCAGCGTTCAAGGCATCGATGGAGCTTTACGCAGAAATCTCGGCGAAGAACGCCAACTGGAAGAAGGTCTACGACGACTACGCCAAGTTCCGCGCTGACCAGAATCTCTGGTTCCGCTTCACTGAAGCGCGTTTCGACCGCTTCATGCAGTCGCAAAAGCTGTAACCCGCTCGCGATAGCCGCACAGCCCGCACGGCGCAAGCCCTGCGGGCTTTTTGTTGCTTACAAACATGACGAACTGACTGGCTGTCCAAGCCACCGCCCGACGGATGCGACGTACGCTTGTCCAGATGAATTGACACCGCGCAAACTGCGGTCGCCGACGCTCCCTAAAATCTGTTGCAATGGCGCCCCTCGCATGGGGCGTTGTTGTTATCTGTTTCGCCGTGACCGCGTCACGGCAGTTTTGGAGTTGCTATGAAGCGTCGTGATTTTTTGAGCAAGGCAGCCGCGACTGGCGCCACGGCCGGTGCCATCCTGGGCGCCCCGGCCGTCATTGGCCAATCCCCGGCCGTCCGTTGGCGCCTGACGTCGGCGTTCCCGAAGTCGCTCGACACCATTTATGGTGGTGCGGAAGTGTTCGCCCAGCAGGTCAGCAAGATGACCGGCGGCAAATTCCAGATTTCGGTGCACGCATCGGGCGAAATCGTGCCGACGCCCGGCGTGGTGGACGCGGTGCAGAACGGCACCGTGGAAGCGGGCCACACCTGCGCTTACTACTACTTCGGCAAGGACGACGCTTTTACGCTCGGCTGCGCCATTCCATTCGGTCTCAACAGCCGCCAGATGAGTGCGTGGATGTACGAAGGCAACGGCATGAAGCTGATGCGCGAGTTCTACGCCCGCTACAACATGCTCAACTTCCCGATGGGTAACACTGGCGCCCAGATGGGCGGCTGGTATCGCAAGGAGATCAAGTCACTCGCCGATGTGAAGGGTTTGAAATTCCGTGTCGGCGGCTTCGCTGGCAAGATTTGCGAGCGCCTCGGCATGGTGGCGCAGAACATTCCCGGCGGCGAGATTTATCAGGCCCTGGAAAAAGGCACCATCGACGCTGCTGAATGGGTCGGCCCGTACGATGACCAGAAACTCGGCTTCTCGAAAGTGGCGCCGAACTATTACTACCCTGGCTGGTGGGAAGGCGGCCCGCAGATTGATCTCTACGTCAACCAGAAGGCATGGGATGCACTGACGCCGGAATACAAGGCCATCGTCGAAGCGGCCGCATCGCACGCTCACGTCGACATGCAGGCGAAGTACGACGTGAAGAATCCTGTTGCGCTCAAGCAGCTGGTTGCCAGCGGTACCAAACTGCATGCCTTCAGTGACGAGATCATGAACGCGGCGTTCAAGGCGTCGATGGACATGTACTCCGAGCTGTCGGCCAAGAACCCGGCGTGGAAGAAGATCTACGAGGATTTCTCGAAGTTCCGCAGCGATCAGAACCTCTGGTTCCGCTTCACTGAGGCGCGTTTCGACCGCTTCATGCAGTCGCAAAAGCTGTAACCGCTTTCACGATCTCTCCGCAGTTCACATGCAGCCCGCACGGCGTTCGCCCTGCGGGCTTTTTTGCGCCCGCCAGGCCTCGGGAGGGATACGAGTCAGAAGTTCTCGTCGGCTCTCAGATAGCGCCACTGGCCGATCGGCAAATCACCGAGCAGCACGCCGCCGATGCGGATGCGCTTCAACGCCACGACTTTCAGACCAACCAGTTCACACATGCGACGGATCTGGCGTTTCTTGCCTTCGCGCAGGATGAAGCGGAGCTGGTCCTCGTTTTGCCACCAGACCTTCGCGGGCTTGAGCGCCGCGCCGTCGAGTGCGAGACCGTGGTTCAGGCGACGCAGCGCGGCATCGGGCAGGCGTCCGCCGCGCAGCGACTGCACGCGCACGAGATATTCCTTCTCCACGCCGGAGTCCTCGCCAATCAGCTGCTTCGCGACGCGACCGTCCTGCGTCAACACCAGTAGTCCAGTCGAGTCGATATCGAGCCGCCCGGCGGGCACCAGGCTCTTCAACTGCTCGCGCTGAAAGCGTAGCGGCGCGCGATCCTCACGCCAGCGGTTCTCCGGGCGAACCAGGACGACCGCGGGTTCGTAGCCATCCTCCGCCTGGCCACTGACATAGCCGATCGGCTTGTTAATGAGCACGGTGACGCGACTCGCCTGCTCAGCGGCGGCCGCGCGTACGATGGATATCTTCTGATGCGGCAGCACTTTCTGACCGAGTACTGCGGGCGCACCATCAACATGCACCCAACCCTGCTCGATCCACGCATCGGCCTCACGTCGTGAAGCGAGCCCGAGCTCGCTCATGCGCTTGGAGAGTCGGACAGGTTCAGTCATGACGCGATCAGATGAATTGGGATGAGGAGATGGGTGGATCGTCGACACAAAAACAAAGAGCACCCGCGGGTGCTCTTTGTCAGGGCGGGAAGGTAGTCTACTTCTTCCCTTCTTCCTTTTTCACAGCGTCGAGGATCGCCTTCATGGCGTCGTCCTCGCTCTTGCCGCCTGCAGGTGCGGCGGGTTCGGCCGGAACCGCCGGCGCAGCGCCGGGCGCGGGGCTGTTGGCGGGGGGCGTGCCCTGCTTGAACAATTCGTCCATGCTGCGCTCCTTGTCCTGCCCTTTGTCTTCCGCCGGTTGTTCGATCTTCACCTTGTCGAGGTCGACCTTGACTTCCTTGTCGAGGCCGCCGGACACGATACCGGGGAATGCAATGATCAGGCCGACCATCACAATCTGAATCAGCACAAACGGCACTGCGCCCCAGTAGATCTGCATGGTGGTGACTGGTTGCACCAGCTTCTTGGTGAGGCGGTCGGTGTACTCCTTCACCGGTGCCACGCTGCGCAGGTAGAACAGTGCGAAACCGAACGGCGGGTGCATGAACGAAGTTTGCATGTTGACGCCAAGCAACACGCCGAACCAGATCAAGTCGATGCCCAGCTTCTCCGCCACCGGACCAAGCAGCGGCACGACGATGAACGACAGCTCGAAGAAGTCGAGGAAGAACGCCAGCACGAAGATCAGGATGTTGACCACGATCAGGAAGCCTACCTGGCCGCCCGGCAAACCGGTCAGCAGATGCTCGACCCACTTCGGACCGTCCACGCCCTGGAACACCAGGCTGAAGATGGTGGAACCAATCAGGATGAACACCACGAAGCAGGACAGTTTGACCGTCGTGTTGAGCGCCTGCTTAAGCAACCCGAAATTCAGGCGACCACGCGCAACCGCCATCACCAGGGCGCCGATGGCGCCCATCGCGCCCCCTTCGGTCGGTGTGGCGATGCCGAGGAAGATGGTGCCGAGCACGAGGAAAATGAGCAGCAGCGGCGGGATCAGAACGAAAGTCACTCGCTCGGCCATGCGGGAAAGCAGGCCCCAGCCGGTCAGCTTGTTGACCACGGCTGCAACAAACGCGATCAACACACCAACGCACATGGCGACGACAATCGTTTCATCGAGCGGCACGGAGAGCGGCGGCTGCCCCTTCCACCAGGTCAGGATGGCGCCGTAGTTCTGGGCGAACACAACTGCGGCGGTCGTCGAGATGATGGTCAGCGCCAACAACGAGGGCAGGCCGGACTTGCCGTTGTCTTCGCGGATGGTGCGAGCTTCCGGCGGCAACGCTGGCACCCAGGCCGGCTTGATGAAGGCAACGCCGATCACGTACAGCGCGTACATGCCGGTCAGAATGAAGCCGGGAATGAACGCGCCCTTGTACATGTCGCCGACGCTGCGACCGAGTTGGTCCGCCAGAATGATCAGCACCAACGACGGCGGGATGATCTGCGCCAGCGTGCCGGAGGCGGCAATGACACCACTCGCCAGGCGCCGGTCGTAGCCGTAACGCAACATGATCGGCAGCGAGATCAGCCCCATTGAGATCACCGAAGCCGCCACCACGCCGGTGGTCGCAGCAAGCAGCGCGCCGACGAAGATCACGGCGAAGGCGAGACCGCCACGTACCGGGCCGAACAACTGACCAATGGTGTCGAGCAAATCCTCGGCCATGCCACTTCGTTCGAGGATCAGCCCCATCAATGTGAAGAACGGAATCGCCAGCAGCGTCTCGTTCTTCATGATGCCGAAAATCCGCAACGGCAGTGCCTGCAGCAGCGACTCGGGCAGGATGCCCAGTTCGATGCCGATGAAGCCAAAGAACAACCCGCAGGCACCGAGGCTGAATGCCACCGGGAAGCCGAACAGCAGGAAGACGATCAGGCCCGCGAACATGATCGGGGCCATATTGTTGATGATTGCTTGCAGCATGATGATGGGTTCCCTTACGCCTTGCTGCCTTGCGCGTTGGCCTCGGCCAGACGACGGATTTCTTCAGCCAGCTCTTCTTCAGCCGACTTTTCACCCTTCTTGGCGGTGGGGTCGTCGATCAAGCCTTTCAGAAAGGCGAAACGCTTGATCAGCTCGGAAAATGCCTGCAGCAGCAGCAGCGAAAAACCCAGTGGCAGCATGGCGTACACCGGCCACAGGATCAGCCCGCCGGCGTTCGCTGAAGTCTCACCGGAGCGCAACGCCTGCAGAAACCAGGGCATCGAGAACCAAAGCACCGCGAAGCAGACCGGCAGCAGGAAGAGCACGAAGCCGATGATGTCGATCCAGATTTGCCCGCGTTTGGAAAAGCGGCCCGAGACTACGTCGATGCGTACATGCTCGTTGTTCAGCAGTGTGTAACCCGCTGCCAGCAGGAAGGATGTCGCAAACAAATACCACTGTACTTCTAGAAAGGCGTTGGAGCCAATGTCAAACGCCTTGCGTACGATGGCATTGACACAACTGATGATGGTTGAAGCAAAAATCATCCACATCATCAACCAGCCGATCCCGGTGTTGAGCTTGTCGACGGCTTTGCTTAGTGCAAGCAGGCCCTGCATTTGTTAACTCCCCGTTTGTTGCATTGCAAGAAATTCTTGCCGGATTCAAACGCTTTGCATACGGCGTTTACCCGCGTGATGCCATGCACAATGATTTGATCGACAACAAAAAAAGCGCGGTCAGCGGTTGCACCGCGCAAGTTTGCGTTGTTTGGTCAGTACGTGGTCAGGTACCAGCGATCTGCATCGACTCGATCAGCAGCGAGCCCACCAGTTTCGAGCCGCGACGGTCAATGTCGTCGCCGATGGCAACGATACGCTGATACAGATCGAGCAGGTTGCCGGCGATGGTGATCTCTGACACCGGATAGGCGATCTCGCCGCCCTCGACCCAGAAGCCGGCGGCCCCGCGCGAATAGTCGCCAGTCACTGGATTGACGCCCTGCCCCATCAGCTCGGTGACGACAAGACCGCGCCCCATTTGTCTGGCCAGCACAGCGGTATCGCCCCGCATCGTCGGCGTCACCAGCAGATTGTGATTGCCGCCGGCATTGCCGGTGGACTGCATGCCGAGCTTGCGCGCCGAATAAGCAGAGAGAAAGTAGCCCCGCACGACGCCCTTTT
>Ga0208826_1003124_pt1 | contig 11655 bp, 8 predicted proteins | sample AD_UKC115_MetaG_FD_184451 | JGI IMG/M metagenome (GOLD analysis project Ga0208826, IMG submission 184451) | Active sludge microbial communities of municipal wastewater-treating anaerobic digesters from Hong Kong - AD_UKC115_MetaG (SPAdes)... | ecosystem: Engineered > Bioreactor > Anaerobic >... | reverse complement strand
AAACCCAATAATGAAAAACGTGATAGTAGTTTTTTCAAATATGCAGGATATAGAACAGATGTTAAACAAGTAATGCAGCAATTAAATTTAAAATATAAAGATTCATCAACTGTTACAAATGATTGGACTAACATAACTGCAACTGCCGGACATATTGTATTGAATAATAAAAATATTGAAACAAACAAAATGCCTTTGCTTAAAGGGTTAGGTTTAAAAGATGCAGTTAATATTTGTGAGAATGATTTAGGGTTAAAATTAAATATTAAAGGAAAAGGTAAAGTAATAGAACAATCCATTGCTGCGGGTTTGCCGGTTGCAAAAGGACAAGTAATTAATATTTATTTGAATTAATTATAAAACAAATGCGTAAGCTTCAAGACATATTATATAAAGTTCATTTAAAAGAAGTGCATGGTAATACTGCATTAACAGTAAATGATATTCAAATAGATTCTCGTAAAGTTTCAGATGGCTGTGTGTTTGTAGCAATTAAAGGAGAAAAAAGCGATGGTCATAATTTTATTAATAAAGCAATTGAGCAAGGTGCAAGCGTAATTGTTTGTGAAGAATTACCACAACAATTAAATGATACTGTTACTTATTTATTGGTAAATAATTCTCACGAAGCAGTTGCCTATATGGCTCATAATTTTTATGATGAGCCTTCTGTTAAATTAAAATTAGTTGGCGTTACAGGTACTAATGGCAAAACAACTATTACAACTGTTTTATTCAAATTGTTTACGCAATTAAATTTTACATGCGGTTTAATTAGTACTATACAAAATCAAATTGCCAATGAAATTATTCCGGCAACACATACAACGCCCGATGCTGTTAGCTTAAATGCTTTATTAAAATCTATGTTAGATAAAGGTTGCACACATGTATTTATGGAAGTAAGCAGCCATGCAATACATCAACATAGAGTAACAGGTTTGCAATTTACAGGTGGTATATTTAGCAACATAACACATGATCATTTAGACTATCATAAAACTTTTGATGAATATATAAAAGTGAAAAAATCTTTTTTTGATAGTTTACCCGCTTCTGCTTTTGCAATTTCTAATAAAGATGATAAAAGAGGAGAAGTGATGTTGCAAAATACAAAAGCCAAAAAATATTATTATAGCTTAAAAACGCTTGCAGAGTTTAAAGGTAAAATTTTAGATAATGCTTTAACGGGTTTACAAATGTTGGTGAACGATAAAGAAGTTCACTTTAGATTAATTGGAGAATTTAACGCATATAATTTATTATCAGTTTATGGAGCTGCTGTTTGCCTGTATCAAAAATCCGATGAAGTTTTAACAGCATTAAGTTTATTAACCGGAGCAGAAGGAAGATTTGATTATATAATTAGTAAACAATTAATAATTGGAATTGTTGATTATGCACATACACCCGATGCTTTAGAAAATGTATTAATGACAATTAAAAAATTAAGAAAAGGACACGAGCAAATTATTACTGTTGTTGGCTGCGGTGGAGATAGAGATAAAACCAAACGCCCCATAATGGCACAAACTGCTTGCGATTTAAGCGATAAAGTTATTTTAACAAGCGATAATCCACGCACAGAAAACCCATTAGAAATTTTGGCTGATATGGAACATGGTTTAACAACTGCTGCAAAGAAAAAATACATTTCAATTAACGATAGAAAAGAAGCAATTAAAACTGCTGTGAATATGGCAAATAGTGAAGACATTATTTTAATAGCAGGTAAAGGGCATGAAAAATATCAAGATATTAATGGTGTTAAGCACCCTTTTGATGATAAAGAAATTTTAAAACAAATGTTTGAATTAATAAACAAATAATAATGAATGATTTATGATTAATAATAATGTGAAATATAATTATTCATTTTTAATTTTTAATTCGTAATTACATGCTATACTACTTATTTACATGGTTACAAAAAAACTATCACATTAGTGGACTTGGTTTATTTCAATACTTAACATTTCGTATTGCAATGGCTGTGTTGTTATCGTTAGTTATAGCAACTGTTTACGGCAAACGCATAATTGTTTTTTTACAAAAAAAACAAATTGGCGAAAGTGTAAGAGATTTAGGTTTAGAAGGGCAAATGCAAAAAAAAGGTACACCAACAATGGGTGGTTTAATTATATTATTAAGTATTTTAATACCAACATTATTGTTTGCCAACTTAGATAAAGTGTATGTACGCTTAATGATATTATGTACTGTATGGTTGGGTTTCATAGGTTTTTTAGATGATTACTTTAAAATAAAATCAAGAAAAGCTGCTAAAGCAAAAGGCGAAACTTATAAAAAGAAAGATAGCGATGGTTTAGCAGGAATAAGTAAAATAATTGGGCAAGTTGGCTTAGGTATTATAATTGGCGTTACACTTTATTTTAGTAATGCAGTAACAGTTGAAAGAGAAATATACAGCAATCAACCTCGCCAATTTTTGCAAAAAGGCGAAAGGCTTGCAAAAGATTCTAATATTATTATACGTGAAATAAATGGTGATGATAGAACTTTTGTAAAAGTTAAAACACCAATTACAACTATTCCGTTTGTAAAAAACCATGAGTTTAATTATAGTAAACTTACTAGTTGGATTGGTAATGGTGCAGAAAAATACACATGGATAATTTATATTCTTATTGTTACATTAATAATAACTGCAGTTAGTAATGGTGCAAACCTTACCGATGGTATTGATGGTTTGGCTGCAGGCGTTAGTGCCATAATTGGCGTTGCGTTGGGCGTGTTTATTTATGTAAGTGGTAACTATTTGTTTGCAGAATATTTAAACATAATGTATATACCCAACTTGGGTGAATTATCCATTTTTGTTGCAGCATTTGTTGGTGCTTGTGTTGGCTTTTTATGGTACAATGCTTATCCGGCACAGGTTTTTATGGGAGATACCGGAAGTTTAGCATTAGGCGGAATTATTGCATCGTTAGCAATTATTGTACGAAAAGAATTATTAATACCAATTTTTTGCGGTGTGTTTTTAGTAGAAGAATTAAGCGTAATTATTCAGGTAAGTTATTTTAAATATACAAAGAAAAAATATGGTGAAGGAAAGAGAATTTTTTTAATGAGCCCTTTGCATCATCATTATCAAAAGAAAGGTTTTCACGAAAATAAAATTTCATTAAGGTTTTGGATTATTACTATACTGCTTGTGGTAGCAAGTATAATGACATTGAAGATTAGATAACAAAGTGTTGAAGTGTGCGACGCAACAGAAGTTGAATAAAGAAACAAAAAGTTGATAACAAAAAAATGAAACACAGATTAGTAATACTTGGTGCAGGCGAAAGTGGCGTGGGCTGTGCTTTATTGGGTAAACAAAAAGGATACGATGTTTTTGTGAGTGATGGCGGAAATATTAAAGAAAAATATAAACAAGAATTAATTAATAATGGAATTGAATTTGAAGAAGGCAAACATACCGAAGAAAAAATTTTAAATGCAACTGAAGTAATGAAAAGCCCCGGTATTCCTGAAAAAAATGAAATGGTAAAAACTATTCACAAAAAAGGAATTGAAATAATAAGCGAGTTTGAGTTGGCATACAGATTTAAAGGCAATAGTAAAATAATTGGTATTACAGGTAGTAACGGAAAAAGTACAACAACAGCTTTAACATATCATATCTGTAAAACAGAAATAGACTGTGCTTTGGTAGGAAACATTGGTTACAGCATTGCAAAACAAATAGCAGAAAATCCTAAAGCGTTGTATGTGGCCGAAATAAGTTCTTTTCAATTAGATGATATAAAAAATTTTAGACCTGATGTAGCTGTGTTGTTGAATATTACAGAAGATCATTTAGATAGATATGATTACAAATTTGAAAACTACATTAACAGCAAGTTTAAAATTATTCAAAACCAAACAGCAGAAGATTATTTTATTTATTGTGATGATGATGAAGTGATAACAAAAAAATTAGAACAACTAACCATTTATACTAACCCATTACCATTCTCTATGAAACATGAAATTAAAAAAGGCGGCTACATTAAAGGCGATCAAATGATGCTTCGCATACAAGAAGAAAGAGTAAGCATGAGCATTTATGATTTTGCCTTAAAAGGTAAGCACAACAACTACAACACAATGGCAGCTTGTATTGCAGCAACAACAGTTGGCATTAGAAAAGAAAAAATTCGTGATGCCGTTAAAGATTTTCAAAGTCTTGAACACAGAATGGAATTTGTAGCAACTGTACGCGGTGTTGAGTTTATTAATGATAGTAAAGCAACCAATGTAAACAGCACATGGTTTGCTTTAGAAAGCATGAGTAAACCAACCGTATTAATTCTTGGTGGAACTGATAAAGGAAATGATTACACTTTAATTGAAGACTTAGTTAAAAGTAAAGTAAAAGCAATTGTTTGTTTAGGTATTGATAATAAAAAAATTATTGCTGCTTTTAAAAATATAGTTCCAACAATTGTAGAAGCAAACGCTGCAGCCGAATGCGTTAAAACTGCTTTTAAACTTTCTGAAAAAGGAGATACTGTTTTATTAAGCCCTGCTTGTGCAAGTTTTGATTTATTTAAAAATTATGAAGATAGAGGCCAACAATTTAAAGAAGCAGTAAAAGAATTGTAAGCATATAATTTTTAATGCAATAAATTAAGTGAATGGATAATTTTAAAAATAATATCACTAACCAAAATACTTCTTTAAATACAGGTAAGTTAGATACGCTGTTTAGCGAAATTCCATCTGTAAAAGAAGTAAGGGCCAGTTTGCTAAAACGCACTGCCGGCGATAAATACATTTGGGGTATTGTTATTTTATTGGCATTAATTTCTGTATTAGTTGTTTATAGTGCCACTGGTTCTTTAGCTTATAAAATGAATAAAGGAAACAATGAAATTTATTTGTTTAAACAATTAGCATTTATGGTAATGGGAATGCTGATTATTTATTTCCTTCACAGAATTAATTATACTATTTATTCAAAAGTTGCAACCATATTATTTCTTATATCAATTCCATTATTAATATATACTTTATTTTTTGGAGCAAAAATTAATGATGGTAGTAGGTGGATTAAGTTACCTATAATTAACATGACTTTTCAAACAAGCGACTTTGCTAAGCTGGCTTTGTTTATGTATCTCTCAAAAGTGTTAAGTAAAAAACAAGAATTTATTAAAGATTTTAAGAAAGGTTTTATTCCTGCTGTAATACCTGTTTTAATTATTTGTGCATTAATAATGCCTGCCAATTTATCTAATGCATTATTAACAGGTGCAACATCGTTAGTGTTAATGTTTATTGGCAGAGTAAGTTTAAAACATATTTTTCTTTTAATTGGTGTAGCATTAATTCCTATTGCAATTATAGTTTCTGTTGCTGTTTTAACTCATAATAAAAAAGCTGAGAAAGTAGATGCAGCAAGCATTTCAACCGAAAAAACAATTTCTATTGGTAGGTTTGGTACATGGGTAAAACGTGTGCAAGATTTTGTATATGCAAAAGATAAAGAAGTTCCGTTTCAAGTGCAGCAGGCAAAAATTGCAATTGCTAATGGCGGTGTGTTAATGGGTTTAGGCCCTGGCAACAGCAGGCAAAAAAATTTTTTACCACAAGCCTATAATGATTTTATTTATTCAATTATTATAGAAGAGTATGGCCTGTTAGGTGGTGCATTTATTGTTTTTATATACTTATTATTTTTATTTCGATGTATTAATATTTTTAGAAGATGCCCTTATGCTTTTGGCGCTTTTCTGGCACTTGGTTTAAGTTTTACATTAGTTATTCAAGCAACAGCAAACATGGCTGTTAATGTAAACATAGTGCCGGTTACAGGTGTTACGTTGCCATTAGTAAGTATGGGTGGAAGTTCGTTTTTATTTACCTGTGCATCAATAGGAATTATTTTAAGTGTTGCAAGAAATGTAGAAATAACCGAGGGAAAAATTCCTGCAATAATTGAAGAAGATAAAACTGAAAATAATAGTGTACCCAACGTAAGTGCTGCTATGTAACAGTTGTTGCGTCGCACTCTTGTACGTTCAAAACATGATTCGGCAATAAAACCAATGAGTAAAAAAATTATCATAGCAGGCGGAGGCACAGGCGGGCATATATTTCCAGCCATAGCCATTGCTAATGCATTAAAGCAGCAAGATGCTTCAATAGAAATTTTATTTGTTGGAGCCTCTGGTAAAATGGAAATGGAAAAAGTTCCTAAAGCCGGGTATAAAATTGTTGGTTTAACTATTGCAGGTTTTAACAGAAGTTCTTTGTTTAAAAATATAAGTTTACCAATAAAATTATTAGAAAGTTTTATACAGGTAAGGTCCATATTTAAAAAATTTAAACCCAATGCAGTTGTAGGTGTTGGCGGTTATTCAAGCTTTCCGGTATTGCGTTTTGCACAAGCAAGAAATATTAAAACTTTTATTCATGAAAGTAATTCGTTTGCAGGAAAGAGTAATATTTTATTGGGAAAAAGAGCTACTAAAATTTTTGTAGCAGATGAAGGAATGGAATCTTTTTTTAAAGCAGATAAAATTATGATAACAGGTAATCCTGTTCGCCAAACCATTGCACAATCTTGTATTACAAGAAATGAAGCTATGGAAGCTTTAAGATTAAACCCTGCATATAAAACAGTATTAGTTGTAGGTGGTAGCCTTGGTGCTAAAAGTATAAATGATGCAGTTGCTGCTCATTTAGATATTATTGAAAAAAATAATATTCAAATTGTTTGGCAAACAGGAAAAACCAATGCAAATAAATACAAAGCATTAGCTACCAACAGAAATAATATTTGGATTAATGAATTTATTGAGAGAATGGAAATTGCTTATGCAGCAGCAGATGTTGTTATAAGTAGAGCAGGAGCTATGGCTGTTACGGAATTATGTGTTGTAAAAAAACCTGTTGTGTTTGTTCCTTATCCTTATGCAGCAGAAGATCATCAAACAGCTAATGCAATGCATTTGGTTAATAAACAAGCTGCATTAATTGTAAAAGATGGAGAAGCAGTGCATACATTAATTGATGTAATAATTGATTTAATACATAGTGAAATGTTGCAACAACAATTAAAAAATAATATTGCTAAACTGGCTGTAACAAATGCCGATGCTGTAATTGCAACAGAAATATTAAAACAAATTGCTTGAGTAAACTATCTACCATACAAAACATTTATTTTATTGGCATTGGAGGTATTGGCATGAGTGCATTGGCTCGGTATTTCCATTCAAAAAATATTAAAGTAAGCGGTTACGATAAAACCGAAACTACTTTAACTAAACAATTACAACAAGAAGGTATTGCTATACATTATGAAGATAATGTTGATTTAATTGATAAAGATGCTAACGTGGTGGTTTATACACCCGCTATTCTTGCAGAACATAAAGAATTAAATTATTATAAAATAAATAAATATGAAGTTGCAAAACGTAGCGATGTATTGCAATGGATTACAGAGGCATCATTTAATATTTGTGTGGCAGGTACGCATGGTAAAACAACGGTAACAAGTATGATAGCTCATATTTTACGAGATAGTGGTTATGGTTGTAATGCATTTTTAGGTGGAATTGCAGCAAATTATAATACCAACTTTTGGAGCAGTGAAAATAATGTGGTAGTGGTTGAAGCAGATGAATACGATAGAAGCTTTTTAAAACTATCTCCCAATATTGCCATTATTACAGCAATGGATGCAGACCATTTAGATATTTACGGAACTGCTAAAGAAGTAGAGAATGCATTTATTCAATTCTCTCAAAAAGTAAAAGATGATGGTTGTTTAATTTCTAAATACGGATTGAAAAGAGCTGCTGAATTTTCTGTGCCGGATAGATGTACTTATAGTTTTAATAATACATTGGCAAATATTTATGCAACAGATTTAAAAGTAGAAAACGGTTCTTATAGATTTAATATAGTGAATGATTTTTGGACATTGAATGATGTTGTATTACACATGGGCGGTTTACATAATATTGAAAACGTATTGGCTGCAATTGGTGTTGCAAAATATTTAAAAATTAACGATGATAAAATTAAAGCTGCAGTAGCATCATTTAAAGGAGTTAAAAGAAGATTTGAATATGTTTTAAAAAATGATAAACATGTTTTGATTGATGATTATGCTCATCACCCCGATGAGCTGAAAGCATTGATATCAGGCGTTCGTAGCATTTATCCCAATGAAAAGCTAACACTTATTTTTCAACCACATTTATACAGTAGAACAAAAGATTTTGCAGATGATTTTGCAAAAGTGTTGGATAGTGCAGATGAAGTAATTCTTTTACCAATATATCCTGCAAGAGAATTGCCTATTGCCGGTGTTACAAGTGAATTGATTTTAAATAAAATGAAATTAAACAACAAACAAATATTAGGTAAAGAGAATATGTTGGCGTTTGTTGAAGAAACAAAACCTGAATTAATTGTTATGGCAGGTGCAGGAGATATTGATGTATTGGTAAACAAAGTAAAAAGTATTGTTGAATAAATAACAAGGCGTACAAGTGTGCGACGCAACAAAAATTTAATTAATAACTGAAAGCTTAGTACATAAAAATAAATGGCTGATAATAAAATACATACTAAACCAATTGTTGAAGAAGTTGCAACTCAAACAAAAACCAATTATAAAAAAATTGGTAAAACAGTGCTTTGGTGTATGCTTGCTGTAGCAACGATTGTGTTGTTTGGTGCAGCCATGCAAAAAAAAGAACAACAGTTGTGTGCAGGTATTAAAATAGATATTTCAGGAATTGAAAAAGAAATGTTTATTAATGAGAATGATGTGATTGATTTAATTAATGCATCGGGCAATATTAAAGAACGCAAAATGGGTGCGGTAGATTTAAAAACTATAGAAACAGCATTGCAAAAAAATATTTGGATAAAACAAGCAAATCTTTTTTTTGATAATAAAAAAATATTACATGTAAATATTGAAGAAAGAGAACCTATTGCAAGAATATTTACAGAAGATGGCGAATCTTTTTATGTAGATAGCTCAGCATTGCGGTTGCCTTTAAGCGAAAAACTATCTGCCAAAGTACCTGTGTTTACAGGCTTTCCAACCAATAAAGCAGTATTGTCAAATCCTGATAGTGTATTATTAAACGGAGTAACTGAAATTGGAAAATATATTTATGCCGATAGTTTTTGGATGGCACAAGTATCGCAAATAAACATTACACCGCAGGCAACTTTTGAAATAATTCCACTAATAGGAAATCAAATTATTGTTTTTGGAGATGCAGATAATATTGATGATAAGTTTAATAGGCTATATACTTTTTATAAACAAGCATGGTTGAAAAATGGTATAAATACGTATAGCAAAATAAATGTGCAATTCAATAACCAAGTAGTAGCAGTAAAACGTGGTAAAGAAAATATAGTAACAGATTCATTACCAACTACTCAACTTAATACACTTGTTGTAACTGATAATAAATTGAATAAACAAGACAGTTTACAATCATCATCAAAACCAATTGAAGCAATTAATAAAAGAAAAAATAACACACAACAAAATAAACAATCAAAAGTTGCGTTATCAAATAGCAGAAAACCCCTTAAACCCATAAAAGGCAAATCTGCTTTAATTGAACAACAGCCAAAAGCAGTATTAAATAAAAGAAATTAAGAACCAAATTTTATGAGTCAGAATGAGGCACCTATAATTGTTGGATTAGATATTGGTACAACCAAAATTGCTGCCATTGCAGGAAGAAAAAACGAGCATGGTAAGTTAGAAATTCTTGGCTTTGGTAAAGCCAACAGTACGGGTGTAAAACATGGGCAGGTATTGAATATAGACCAAACTATTAATGCTATCCATCAAGCATTACAAAACTGTTACGATAGTAATCCTGATTTAGAAATTAATGAAGTATATGTTGGTATTGCAGGTCATCATATTAAAAGTTTACAAACACGTGGAGATATTGTAAGACAAGATCCTGAGAACGAAGTTCAACGTTGGGAGATTGATCAGTTAGTAGAAAATCAAAAGAAAACTTTTATTCCTGCAGGAGATCAAATTATAGATGTTATTCCGCAAGAATTTTATGTAGATAACATTCCCGGCATTAAAGATCCTGTTGGTTACAACGGCGTAAAAGTTGGTGCTAATTTTCATATAATAACCGGCGATAGAAATGCTATAAAAAACATTAATCGTGCTGTTGATAGAAGCGGATTAAAAACAAAAGATTTAGTACTTCAACCATTGGCATCTGCATCGGCAGTGATGAGTGAAATTGACATGGAAGCCGGTGTTGCTATTTTAGATATTGGTGGCGGCACAAGTGATTTAGCCGTTTTTTACGAAGGAATTTTAAAACAAACAGCAGTAATACCTTTTGGTGGAGAAAATATTACGAATGATATAAGGATGGGTTTAGGAGTATTAAAACAACAAGCCGAAGCAATGAAAATACAATTCGGCAGTGCATTAGCTAATGAAGCAAAAGCAAATGCATTTATAACAATTCCCGGATTAAAAGGAATGCCTGCAAAAGAAATAAGTGTTAAAAACTTAGCACAAATTATTCAAGCCCGCATGAGCGAAATTTTAGATTTTGTTGCTTATCATTTAAAACAAGTTGGGTTAGATAGTCGTGCATTAAATGGAGGAATTATTCTTACAGGTGGCGGTTCTCAATTAAAACATTTAATTCAATTAACCGAATATGCAACAGGTTTAAATGCACGCATTGGTTTCCCTAACGAGCATTTAGCACCCAACCATATTGAAGAATTAAAAAAACCAATGTATGCAACTTGCTTAGGTTTAATATTAAAAGGTTATAGCGATTACGAACATAAAAACAAACAATTTACAGAAACATATAAAAAAGTTGTTGTTCCAAAAACATTAACTGTAGAAAAAGCAGTTGAAGAAAAAACAGAAGAAACAAAAATTCAAAAAAGTGTTGATGTAAAAGTTCGTGCCAACAAAATGAAATTCTGGGATAAGTTTAAAGATAATTTAATAGACTTATTTAAAGAAGAAGAAGACCAAGTTATAAAATGATAAATGCTAAGTGTTGAAACTGAAAACATTCAACATTTATAATTCATCATTCAAAATAAATAAAACCAACCCTATTTAAAACCAAAAGGATACATCTACTTACTAACCGTTAAACCGTACAACTATGATTCACTTCGATTTGCCGAAGCAAAAATCTTCTATCATCAAAGTTATTGGTGTAGGAGGTGGCGGCAGCAACGCCGTAAATTACATGAGTAATCAACATGTAGAAGGAGTTGATTTTATTGTTTGCAACACAGACGCAAAAGCCATTGAGCAAAGTATTATTCCCAACAAAATTCAATTAGGGCCACATCTTACACAAGGCCTTGGTGCAGGTGCCAACCCCGAAGTTGGTAAAGCTGCCACCGAAGAATCTTTACAAGAAATTAAAAGCATTTTAGAAGTTAATACTAAAATGGCTTTCATTACTGCCGGCATGGGCGGCGGTACAGGTACAGGCGGTGCACCAATTGTAGCACAGCTTTGTAAAGATATGGGCATACTTACCGTAGGTATAGTAACCACTCCGTTTGCGTTTGAAGGGCCACGCCGTATGCAACAAGCCGAAGCTGGTATTAAAGCTTTAAAACCTTATGTTGATA
>Ga0208826_1003119_pt1 | contig 11661 bp, 11 predicted proteins | sample AD_UKC115_MetaG_FD_184451 | JGI IMG/M metagenome (GOLD analysis project Ga0208826, IMG submission 184451) | Active sludge microbial communities of municipal wastewater-treating anaerobic digesters from Hong Kong - AD_UKC115_MetaG (SPAdes)... | ecosystem: Engineered > Bioreactor > Anaerobic >... | reverse complement strand
ATTGGATTTGAACGCGGACTGAATGAGTGGCGAAAATTTTTGAAAAAAGGCGGATATATCGCAGTTACAGAAAACACTTGGTTTAGCGAAGAGCGACCTGACGAAATTCAGGATTTTTGGCAAAAAGCCTATCCCGAAATAGACACTATTCCAAATAAGGTTGCTCAAATGCAAAAGGCAGGCTATCTTCCCATAGCCACTTATGTCTTGCCCGAAACTATTTGGATAGCCTATTATACTTGGCAAACGTTGAGACGAGATGCTTTTCTAAAAAAATATAGTGGTAACAAAGCCGTAGAAAAATTTATTGATGCCCAGCGATATGAGGCAGAGTTATATTACAAATACAAGGAATATTATGGTTATGTGTTTTACATTGGGAAAAAGATTTAAGACATAACAATTTTTTTCTGCCAATTAAAAATCGGCAACTAAAAAGACAACAAAACTTATTAAGGAGTTTTGCTGTCTTTTTTAGTATGTCGGGCATACATTACTACTTGCAAGATGAAAGTTCTTGCACACGCCGAGTTGGAAGGAAGTGTTAGTGAATGGCAAGGGTGTTGCGGGTGACTGCAAATCTGAAAGAAGCCATAAGCAAAGACAGCGTATTGACGCACAGAAACCTGATAAAAGGCTGACAAACGGAGGGTGAGCGAGCTATGGATTGTGAAGAACCCCAAAACCAACCGTAACCGTTTACAGTAAATCAGGCAGTACCTGTTGAAAGCAGTAATGTTTATCCCGAGAGGTCTTGCAGGGCGCACCTATTGAGTGCACGAGCGGCAGCGATGCAACTTTTACTCTGCAAGAAGTCAGCAGAGGTCATAGTAGTCTATTGATGCAAGGATAGATGAAGGACTGAATCTTTTAATGTAAGGAGCAGTCGGTACAAAAGTAAACCAGATGGAGCGGAAGCAAGATATAGCGTATCAGCTGGAGCTGTTTTTCAACGGTGCCGGGAACGCTGTACACCCTTCTTCGGACAGTGAAGTCGTAAGCGGAGCTGAGGGAGCAAAGGTTCAGCAAGGTGGTTTAGCAGGCGAACAGAGACGAGCCTTAATGCATGGGTTAATGGAAGTTGTATGTGCGGAAGAGAATATGCAAAGAGCATACAAACAGGTAAAGCGGAACAAGGGTGTTAGCGGAATAGACGGAATGGAAGTAGGAGAATACGCCGAATGGTACACCCGTAATGGGGACACCTTACGACATCTTTTACTGAGTGGCAGCTACATGCCCCAAGGGGTCAAAACCGTAGAAATCCCCAAGCCTAACGGAGGGGTACGTCGGTTGGGAATACCCACGGTCATTGACCGGGTCATCCAACAAGCGATAGCCCAGGTTTTAAGTCCAATATACGAGAGAACGTTTTCCGGCTGCAGTTACGGTTTTCGACTTGGACGTAGCGCCCAACAGGCGGTACGTAAGGCGAGCGAATATGTATCTGAGGGCAGGAGGATTGTTGTCGATATCGACTTGAAGAACTTCTTTGACGTTGTAAACCACGACCGCCTGATGCACCGGTTGAGTGAAACCATCGGTGACAAGGTACTGCTTAAGGTGATACGCAGGTATCTTCAAAGCGGCATCATGATAAACGGGGTGATGAGTCAACGCACGGAAGGCACACCGCAAGGCAGCCCGCTCTCGCCATTATTGTCCAACATTGTGTTGGATGAACTGGATAAGGAGCTTGAGAGAAGGGGACACCATTTTGTTCGATATGCAGACGACTGTAATATTTTTGTACGCAGTCAAAAGGCAGGCGAAAGGGTATTGCAATCGATAAGCAACTTTATCGAAGGCAAATTAAAACTGAAGGTAAATACCGAAAAGAGTAAAGTTTGCTTCAGCCGTGAAACCAAATTTTTGGGATACACCATTCAATTGGATGGAACGCTTACCATCAGCTGGGCGAGTATCAAACGCTTCAAGGAAAAAATACGCACCCTTACCCGTCGAAATTGCGGACGAAGCTTGGAACAGATTATCTGTGAGTTGAATCCTGCTTTACGGGGATGGTTAACGTACTACAAGGAAGCCAAATGCGCTACACTTGTACGAAATCTTGACAGTTGGATACGTCGTAAATTACGATGCATCCGATTAAAACAGTGCAAACGGGTTTACTCGTTACAGCAGTTTTTGGAACGTCAGGGAGTCAGGAAGTGGCAAAGTTGGATATTTGCACTCTCGGGCAAAGGATGGTGGCGAAAGTCAGGCACTCCCCAAGCCCATGAGGCTATGGGAACGGTCTGGTTCAATGAACTTGGTTTATACAGTTTATCATTAAACTACGAAGCATTACACCATTAGAAGAAACCGCCCGGTGCGAGAGCATGCCGGGTGGTGTGAGAGGGCGGGGGAGTAATCCCCCTACCTACTCGATTTTTCAATAAAAGTGTTCGTCAATCGCTCTCTTTGTCCGCAAATTTCGTGTAAAGCGAACGCAGAGCTCAGCTCGCTGAAGCTATGCTGAACCTCCGCCAAAATTCTTGCACTCAAAAAAACATAGCCGCAAGGATATAACAAGCAGCTTTAAAAAAAATCTCCACACCTCGCTCCGCTTCGGGATGTATTTTCGTTTGCAAAACCTTGACACAGTCTTCCACTTAACTCTCATAGAGGCATTCTTTTTTCTTTTTTTCTTCTTTCCGTTGTTCCCGAAAAAATATTTATAAGGGCTAAACGCAAAACAACGCACCCGAATGCATCCGAAACCGAATCTGAATAAAGCATTTACAACAATTATATCTTTGCCAAATCAGACAGGCAACGAAAGAAATTCTGACCACTATTCGGCCGTATTTGGTCAATGTTTCCTCAATACCATGTCCAAGTAAAAACCAATTTTCTAATCTTTTAAACTTTTCTCAAAATGGGAACAATTAAACAAGGTATTTTAGGCGGCTTTTCCGGTAAAGTCGGTACGGTCGTCGGTGGCAGCTGGAAAGGAATTTCCTACATGCGAAGTCAGGCATTAAACATTAAAAATCCCCGTACCGACGCACAAGTCAGTCAAAGGACTAAATTTGCCCTTGCATTGAGCTTCCTGAAACCGCTTACCAACGTTGTGCGGACTGGATTCAAACTTTACGCCAACAAACAAACGGCTTTCAATGCTGCCATGTCTTACACGTTGGCGAATGCAATTTCCGGCGATTATCCCGATTTCGAACTGGATTTTGCTGCTGCCCTCATTTCTCGTGGTACGTTGACTCCCGCTGCTAACGGTCTTGCTTCCGCCGCTGACGGTAAAGTAACGGTTTCTTGGGAAGACAATGCCGGCGTCGGCTCTGCCAAAGCAACCGATAAAGCGTTGATTGCTCTGTTGAATCCCAACAAAGGGGAAGGCATTTCCGACAATGCCGGAGCTGCTCGTTCTGTTGCCTCTCAAAGCGTAGAAGTTCCTTCCGATTGGATTGGGGACGAGGTGCAGGTGTATTTGGGCTTCGTCTCCGATGATGCCAAAGAAGTGGCAAACAGCGTTTATCTGGGTGCTGTAACTGTTGCCTAAGCGTAGGCAATTATCTGTTTTTCTTGCTCAAATCCCGCTCTTCGTGGCGGGATTTTTTTCAATAATCAAAGTTTGCCACACATTAAAATTCAATTTACTATGATACAATTAATCATGACAAAAGACTGGGGTAATCTCAATGCCCTCATTACTGTTCTGGCTGTCCTTTACACGTGTGTTTTTCTTTCCGTACTTATTGACTTGTTTTTCGGCGTAAGACGTGCAAAACGGCTGAAAATTGTCCGTACAAGTTCGGGCTATCGCCGCACCATTTCCAAGCTCACCAACTATTTCGGATTAATGCTCATGCTTTCCATTACCGATATTGTGGTAAGCGTAGTATTCAAAATGCCCTATTTCACGGTTGCAGGGGCTGTTGGCATTGTTTTCGTCGAAGCTAAATCCGTCTTTGAGAATCTGAAGCAACAGGAGAAAAACATTGCCGAAGTGCAATCCATGCTTTTGAAAATCCTCGAATACAAGGACCAAATTCAGGACATGCTTTCCTTGTTAAATACCGATAAGAAGGAGGAACAGCAATGATACCGAGAGGACTTCGCAACAACAATCCCTTGAATATCCGCCACAGTGCCGACCGTTTTCAGGGCGAAATTGCCGGCACGGACAAAAATTTCAAAACCTTTTCGTCCCTTGCTTACGGCTATCGGGCTGCCTTTGTTATTCTCGGCACCTATCTTTCGCAGGGCTGCAGCACCGTCGAAAAGATAATTTCACGTTGGGCTCCTCCTGCCGAAAACAATACCGAAAGCTATATTTCCCAAGTGGAAAAGTATTCGGGAGTTCCCCGCCGCAAGGAACTAACCCCGTCCAGCAGAGCTGAATTTATAATGATCGTTGCGGCAATGAGTTTCGTCGAAAACGGACAAAATGCCGATATTGCCCAAGTACAGGCAGGATTCAATCTACAAACCAAAATCAAAATCCAACGAAAAAGATGCTATTATTCGCAGCGTTGACAATGCTCATGTATTCCTGCAAATCGGTAGAATACATCCCGGTTGAAACTACTAAAATTGAATATCGCGACAATCTTATCCGGGATTCTATTATTCGTTACGATTCTGTGCATGTCAAAGATAGAGGCGACACGCTCATTTTGGAGCGATACAAATATCTGTACAAAAACCGCATGGTCAAAGACTCAATCTTTATCAACGACACCATTCGCGTGCCCTATCCGGTGGAAGTAGTCAAACAGATAAAAGCACCGCTTACAAGCTGGCAGAATTTCCAAATCTGGTGTGGACGGATAGCCCTTATTATTATAATACTTATAGGTTTTTACTTTGCTATTAAATCAAAGAAATTCTAATTTCTAAAACAGGGAACAATATTTTGAAACTATTTTGTTTTTTTATTGTCCTTATCATTACTTATTGAAAAATCATTCATATTTTTGTAAATCAATTTTCTAAATTTTATTATTGTTTACCTTAAATTTGCTTCATATTTGTATCATAAATTCATATATTACTGAATTACAATAGTAAACACTTTTGAAATCAAAAAATGCCCCACCAAAATAAAGATTGAACATAAATAAAAAATAGCTTGTATATCAATCGGTTGTACGCTATTTTTGTTTATAAATTTATTGTCATTTTATGCATTAGACATTATATTATTTAATTTAATAAGGATACTGTCCCAAAAAGTGGGTAAAGAATAATTTATTTTATTGAATGCAAATTAATCATTTCCCCATTGAAATTTTACCTGTTCATAAATAAGATTTGGGACTTTTCTTAAATAACAATTTTCCTCCAATCATACCTTTTAAGCATTCTGTAAATAGTAGTTTTGTTAACTTTCTTTCCTATCTTCTTTTCAAAATCTTCTTTGATTTCCATGGCAGTTATTATTTGTCCTTCCCTGGCTTTCTCCAAATAACTATTTACAAATAATTCCTCCTCTTCCTTACTTAAATATGAATTCCTTCTTCCGCCTTTGCCTTTAGTTTCTATAGATGCTATACCATATTTATTGTATTCAAAAATAGTCTTGTGCACCAAAGACTCTGATACAGCCAAATGGGCTGCTATCTCCTTTGCACTCCGTGGATAATTTAATGCATTATAAATAATTAGCCATTTTTGAACCCGCCAAAAACCTACTGTTTCCTTTATCTTCAAAAGAATTTCTTCACTCGTTAAATACGGTTTAATCTTTGCTGTTTTGCTCATATTGTTTGTTTATTTTTTTGAGCAAAGATAAATATTATTTTTTATATTAGAAAACAACTTGGTGTGATTTGTCTTTTCCGATAGCTAATGCTATATCTTTTTGTTTACATCCTCGTTGTATTATTGCCCAGATTTTTTACCTTTCCCCTGAAAAATTGCATTTTACGATTTATTATAATAGCAACTTTGTATAAATTGAAAATTATCTTGTAAATTTGTTTTGAAATAATCTTTTTTCAAAAGAGATAATTAAAAACTGTTTTATGAATGTTGATGAATTACCCGATCATGTTGTTTACAGTCAGGAAGTAATTGAATTTGTGACCGTTGCAGCCGAAACCTGTCTTTTTTTAGAGCATACTTCTGAAGTTGACAAGCATGATTTTGTTGATAAATCATTGAAATTATTGCCTTTGCTGTATTTGAAAGCATCGCTAATTGGAATTCCTGAACCTGTTTATGACGAGGAGCCTGAAAGATTTGTAACCGAAGAAGATTATCAATTTGTCCGTCAACAAGTAGAACAACTTTTAGGAAATGATGATGCCTATCTGGAAGTTTTTCATCCCGATATATCTTACAGTGATACCCCTGTTATTACCTTTATTTCTGAAAATCTTGCTGATATATATCAAGAAATCAAGGATTTTGCTGCCAATTATCAACTGGCTGATGTGGACATAATGAATGATGCGCTGGTTACTTGTCTGGTTACTTTTGCAGAACATTGGGGACAGAAATTATTAAATGCGATGCGAGCACTTCATGCTTTAAAATATACAGAAGAAAATAAGTTGGAAGAAGAGATGAATGAAGAAAAAGATACTCATAAAATCAGTCGAGATTCGTTTCTTGATTTTCAACGTAAAAAGGAATAACAACAAATGAAATATTCAACTAAAATCTCTAAAGAAGAAATTAATAAATTGCCCGTTGCTACTTTTACAGGAAAAATTACCCTTGTGGATGAATCTTCAAAAATAGAACCATCCATTGCTGAACTTCGTAAAAATGATATTGTAGGAATTGATACAGAAACAAAGCCTTCTTTTATCAAAGGCGTTTCCCATAAAGTTTCGCTTTTACAAATTGCTACTCCAGAACAATGTTTTTTATTCCGACTAAATCGAATTGGTTTTCCAAAAGCTCTTGCCGATTTTTTAGCTGATAAAAATATCACCAAAGTTGGGCTTTCTCTGCATGATGATTTAAGAAAATTAAGAAAACGTCATCATTTTAAACCTGAAAATTTTATTGACATTCAATCTATAGTAAAAAACTATGGCATTATGGAATTAAGTTTGCAGAAAATCTATGCTATCATTTTTGGAAAAAAAATCCTGAAATCGCAGAGACTGAGTAATTGGGAAAAACCACAACTGACTGATAAACAATTGCAGTATGCTGCTATTGATGCTTGGGCATCTTTGCAAATCTATCTTCAATTAACAAAAGAAGAACCGTTGGCAAAAAAAGAAATAGAAAAATTAGTACTGGAAAATTCACCTGCTAAAAATGGAGCCAAATGAATAAGCCCAAGGTAAGCCTCAAAGGATTCTTTTGATTAAATTGCATTTCATTATTCCCTGTCTCTAAGCCTATTAAATCGAAGTGCGAAATTTAGTCTTACAATAGTTCCTTTATCATTACCAATGCTGCTTGAGTAGCTCTTTCGATATTTTGTTCTCGCGTATTACTAAAATGAAAAAGTTTACTGACTAATTTTTCTTCTGAACAAGCAGCTATCCAAACTGTACCAACAGGTTTTTCTGGACTTCCACCTGTAGGTCCTGCTATTCCAGAAGTAGCTACAGCAATATCAGCATTTAATAAGCGACGAACGCCAGCAGCCATTTGCTCAACCACTGGCTGGCTAACAGCTCCAAATTTTTCAAGATCGTTAGCTGAAACTCCCAAAAGGTTGATTTTTACTTCATTATCGTAAGCCACAACAGAACCTTTAAAATAATTGGAACTTCCTGAATGAGAAGTAAACCGATGGGCAATGTTCCCTCCGGTACAACTTTCAGCTGTTACTACCGTTTTTTCTTGCGAAAGCAATAATTTTGCAACAACCTGTTCCATAGGAAGGTCCTCATAAGCAACAATGGCATTCCCCAACATCAATGTTAAAGCATCGATTTGCTGATTAAGTGAAAATTCCAGAGAAAGAAGATCATCTGAAGTGCCACTCAACCGCAACTTTACAATTCCATAATTAGGTAAATAAGCTAAATGAATGTTTTCGGGCAAATTTTTTTCCCAGTCTGCAATTTTAATGGCTAAATCCGATTCAGAATATCCAAAAACCTGGACAGTCTTGTGTATAATTTTAGGCGTTTTAAAATAAGCTTGCAACTTAGGCATCACTTCTCTGCTCATGGCTTCTTTCATTTCGTAAGGAACACCTGGCATGGAAACAATTATTTTTTTATCTTTTTCGAACCACATAATAGGAGCAGTACCTACGGTGTTTTGAATTACTTCGCAGTTTTCTGGAACAAAAGCCTGTGAACGAGTCAAGTCATTAATAACAAATTCTGGTCGAGAAGCAAACACCTTTTTAATATTTTCCAAGATGGAAGAATCAAATATTAATTTCGTATTAAAATATTTACACAAAGTTCTTTTCGTGATGTCATCGTTAGTCGGTCCCAATCCACCAGTCATCAGTACAATATCTACATGTTTCATAGCGGCAACCAAAGCATCTATAATTTGTTTTTCATCATCATGCACAGAGGTTATTTGGAAAATTTCAAAGCCTATTTTATTTAATTCTTGAGCCATCCAGGCTGAATTGGTATCAACAATTTGACCAATTAAAATTTCATCTCCAATTGTAATAATTTCAACTTTAGGGGTTTTCATGCTTAAACTATAATTTTTGTTGTATGAATAAATTTGATATTTTATATTTTTTTTGATTCTTCTTCCTGAGCAATTTTTTCTAACTGAGCATACCAGTTCTCACCAAAGCGACGAATCAAGGCGTCCTTCAGGAAACGGTAAAGCGGTATTTGTAAATTTTTTCCCTGGTTATAGCCGTAAAAACAATGATGCCAATGATGAACGTTTACCGCTACAAATCCATTATAATTTTGCAATCGTACAGGATATAAATGGCAGGAAATAGGTTTAGGAAAATCAGTTTTATTTTCACAAAAAGCTTTTTCAAAAACACATTTGCAAGTACCATCCGCATCGAAACAAGTGAAAACACATTCCTCACCATCGACCAATGAAGTTACTATATCTCCGTCTTCATCGACATACCAGAAACCTTGATTTTCAATAATTTGTCTTTCTTTTTCGGATAAATCATCCCAGACAATTGGTAAAATTTTTTCTATGATTTCAATTTCATTTTTCTCCAGAGGAGCACCTGATACACCTTCAACGCAACAAATTCCCTTGCAGAAAGACAAATCGCATGCAAACCTGTCAGTTATCAAATCGCTGCTGACAAGGGTTTCGTCAATTTGAAATATCATTTCTTTATTAAATATGTTTTAAACAGTTTTCTAAATTTGAAAAAACATGCTAAATTACGCATTTTCGTTAGAAACTGGATATTATTTTTAAAAGAAAATCCAAAAATCACCCTTATTTTTCGCCAATTTCGATGACTTCAAGATCTTTAATTTCTTTTCTGTCAATCTTCAAACGAATGATAGTTTGTATTTTATGAATTCCAAATTTACCTTCTGCGCCAGGATTAACATACAAGAAATGGAATTTTTTATCATATTTCACTTTCAAGATATGACTGTGTCCACAGACAAACAAATCAGGAGGTTGATGAATAAAAACAGATTGGATGGCTGGTAAATATTTACCTTGTTGCGTACCGATATGGGTCAACCATACATCGACTTCTTCACACAGAAAGCGATTATGTTCAGGAAAAACAGCACGAACATCATAATCATCCATGTTACCATATACTCCTCGAACGGGCTTAAATTGAGTTAATGAATTTACTACTTCCATTGAACCCCAATCGCCTGCATGCCATATTTCATCACAATCGGCAAAATATTCAAAAACTCGATCATCTAAAAAACCATGCGTATCGGAAAGAATACCAATTTTTTTCATATTTTTTGTCAATTACAGAATATTTTCGTCGGTAGTTGATATAGTAAATTATAAAGTTTCGCAGTTAAAAAGTGCTGGGAATAAAGTAAAAAAATAGCATATGAGATGTATAATTACAAAAACAGAAAAATATGCTATCAGACAAAATTAGGGAAAAAATTTCTGAAATTGAAACAGATTTCAGTGAAAATAAATTGAAGCTGTAAATATTTTGAAAGGTTTCAAGGCGTTGAAACTTACAGAAAGTTTTTCGGAGGTCAAAACTTTGAAAGAGAATGGCTATACCTGTTTCCCCATATTTCAACCCTCTAAAAAATTTTTACAAACAATTTGGTGAAATTCAGCTTGCTTCTCCGCTTCAGGAAGCAGTATGAAAAAATTGAATTATTAATATATTGATAATCAAATAAAAAACAATTAAATCGCACTTCATTATTTCCTGTCTTTAAATCCATTAAATCGAAGTGCGAAATTTTAGTAAATTATTTTTCCATGTTTCCAGTTTTCAAAAAGAAAGACAGATGATTTAGCTTTGTCTTTCTTGCAGAATCAAAAATTACCAATAGTTTGATTATCAAAATAATGAGACTATCGATTTTAATAATTAACCTATGATTTATAGAGGAGAAATTAATATTTTATTTAGTGACCTGTCGTGTAATTTAATTTATAAATCCTTCCTGTTTGGTGCTGGCTATGCCAGATTAGTGTTTAGGTAATTAATATTTTGTTTATAAAATTTCATTCATTCCTTGATGAATAAGAATTTCTTACGTTCAGTATTAAAAAAATCATTTCAATTTTTGTCAATATATATATTGTAATTTAAACTGTTATAAAGATTTTTTCTAATGCCTGATATTAGAATTTAAATTAATCACAAATTTGGACCTATATAAATTTCCATCGAAATCCTACATTAAAGGTAAATCCTGGTTGAACAATTCCACCATAATCTTCATAACGGACATTTAACAAATTGTTTAAATTGGTGTAAATTTCGTATTGACTTTTTACCCAATTAACTTAAAAATCTGCTAAAAAATAAGGTTTATAATTAACAGCCTTTTGTGTTTGAAAGTCGGTATAATTTCCTACTCTGTCAAAATAAGAGATTGCCCACGTCCCTGTAAGATTTTTCCAGAAAGAATGTTCTAATTTCAAGTTTGCCTTGTGTTTGAGGTAATCCAGAGCATATTTTGAATCAAATTGCTCGGCATTTTTATCTTGATGAAGATAAGAATAAGAAAAACTTACATTTTTAAGAAAAAAATGCTGAAATCGATATGCAAAATAAAAATCTGCTCCAAAAGCATTGACATGAATTAAATTGGCACTTATCCATTGTGTCGAATCAGGATGCTTTATCCAATCAATAATATTGTTCCCTGCTCGATAATAGGTGCAAATATTCCATTGCACGTTTTTTTGATGAGATTTAACGCCCAATTCCACATTTTTTGAAGTTTCTGGTTTCAAATTTGGATTGCTTATTTGAGTTGCACTTTGATAATATAAATCGGTAAAAGTTGGCAAACGAATGGCAGAGTTAGCTGAGAAGAAAATACGCATTTCGTCGGTAAAAGCGTAAGCTACATCAAAACCGCCAAAAGTATTTTGTCCAAATGAAGAAGAATGGGTAGTTGCCACACCTGCTGAAAAATACCAGCGATAGAAATCTTTTGAATAATCTATTAAAAATGTTGAATGGAAACGTTTCCCTTCATGAGTGAAATCAATATTATGCTCAAATGGATCAACAACTGTCTTTTTCATTGGTTCTCCCAAAACGGTACTGTAAATGTGTTCATTTCTGATTTCTATACCCAATGTGAT
>Ga0208826_1003118_pt1 | contig 11668 bp, 5 predicted proteins | sample AD_UKC115_MetaG_FD_184451 | JGI IMG/M metagenome (GOLD analysis project Ga0208826, IMG submission 184451) | Active sludge microbial communities of municipal wastewater-treating anaerobic digesters from Hong Kong - AD_UKC115_MetaG (SPAdes)... | ecosystem: Engineered > Bioreactor > Anaerobic >... | reverse complement strand
AAGATTATGGGCATGCCCTTTGGGCACCTGGGGGCGACGCGTCCATACGCCGGAGGCCCTCGGCCAGTAGCAGTGACAGTGCCAACCCAGACGGACCCGGGAGCCAGTGAGCGTTGGCGTGCGCTGCACGTCGCCGATGCGAAGACCAAAGCGCTGACCCTCGTGGCACACCAAGGGCTTCCCTGCCGCGGAACGAGCATGGATGGAGCGCCGAAATAGAGCTGACGTGGGCGGATTCACAACCTTCCAGTTGCTCGATACGGCACCCAAAGTAGCCGCACAATCTGTTCAGATTTTCAGATCGCACGTTGGCACCATGCTGCTTGAGCACCTTTGACAACATATTGCGCGTGATGCCGGTCGCCTGGTGGACCGCCCCGGCTTTCGTCGACGCCATTTGGTTCAAGTCATTTCAATGGGAACGGGGCTCGCGCGCTCTGTCGTCTCACCGCGGCCGGTCATCGGCGGCACCCCTGACCCTATCCGCAAGGCGGCCATGCCGCGTCAGTCGCGTGGACAGGGCTTTCTCTGCGACCTCCCGCATCGCCCACAGCTCCAATGAGCTCTTGGCCCTGGATAGCCCCGTATAGAGCATCTGGCGCACCAGCAAGGGCGAGGTGGAATCGGGAGGCAGCAGCACGGCCACGCGCGCGTACTCGGAGCCCTGGCTCTTGTGCACGGTCAGCGCAAAGGCATCCTCGTGCGGGGGTAGCGTCATGGGATCGAGCAGGCGCACGCCGGCGTCGGTTGTTCCGCTGACTGCACTGGGCGCGTCGGGCGTGCGCTCGAACGCGACCTGCAGCAGCGGCTTGCCGCCGCCATTGTTCACCAGTACGCAGACGCCGACATCGCCGTTGTAGAGCCGCGCGGCTTGGTCATTGCGGGTCACCATCACGCAGCGGCCCGGATACCACGCGCCACCGGACCACGCGGACAGCACGTCCCACGCGCGCATGCGCGCGGCGATTGCAGCGGCGGCCTGGGTCGCACCGAACGGGCTTTCGCGCAAGGCACACAGCAACTGCTGCCGGCGCAACACCGCGAGCCGCGCGACCAACGCGGCCTGGTCGTTCGCATCCACCGGCGTGCCGATGCCAACTTCCGCCAGCGCAGCCTGCAAGTCGCGCACCCAGGCGGCCAGCCGGCGGCGCAGGCTGGCCACGTCAGGCACGGCGTGCACGGTCGCCGCGCCGATGGCGGCATCGAACGCCGCGGCATCACCGGCACGCACAGCCTCGATGATCGGCACCAGCGCGACATCGGCGCGGAAGCAGTGCGACAGTCGCACCAGATCGCCGCGCGGGTCGTCCTCCAGCGCTTGCACCACGTCCATCATGACCGATCCGGTGCCGACCGAGGTGAGCTGATCGGCATCGCCCACCAGCACCAGCACCGCGTCCTCGCGCAAGGCCGACAGCAGGGCGCGCAGCAGGCCGAGGTCGAGCATCGAGGCTTCATCGATCACGACGATGTCGGCCGGCAGCGGCTCGCCGGCGTGGAAGGCGTACCCGCCATGGCGACCGCGACTGCCGAGAAGACGATGCACGGTGGCAGCATCCGCGGCCAGCACCGCACCGAGATGCGGCAGCCACGCACTGGCGAGTGGCCGCGCACCACCTCGCAGGCGCTCGGCCCCTTGCCGCAGCGATTCGGCCAACCGCTGCGCGGCCTTACCGGTGGGCGCGGCGATCCGCAGCTGCGGCAGGCGACCGGTGCCAGCCTCATGCTCGCGCGACTGGCCCAGCAGCATGCGCAGCACGGTGGTGGTCTTGCCGGTGCCCGGGCCACCGGTCAGCACCATGAGGCGGCGGCCGACGGCCTGGCGCACGGCGGCGCGCTGGCGCTCCTCGGTGTCCTCCCAGCTGCCGTTGAACAGCGCGCGCAGGTCGTCGTCGCTGAGCGGGCAACGCGGCACGTGCGCGCCATCGCGGCGGGCGCGCAGCGCGCGTGCCACTTCCACTTCGGCGCGATGGTTGCGCAGCAGATACAGATGCCCGCCGTCGAGTACGAAAGGCCGTCCTTCCGCGCTCTCGCCCGCCTCCACGTTCGCCACCAGCGGGCTGCGCGCCAGCGCCTCGCGCTGCGCCTGTTCCAGCAGTGGCCGGCCGGTCGGATCCGACAGTAACAGCGGCAGCGCGCTGTGGCCCTGGCCTTCGGCATGGCTGGCCCAGGCCGCCGCGTGGGCGGTGGCCGCGTCGCCGCCATGGGCGGTCACCCAGCGCCAGACCGCGCGATCGAGGTCGCGCCACTCAGCGGGGCAGACGGCGGGTCGCGCCTGGCGCGCGAAGCCAAATCGATCGCCGGCACCATACGCGCTCATGCAGCCTCCTGCAGGTGCAGCCCCAGCACGCCCTGCACGGCATCGAGCAGGCCATCGCCGAATCGGTGGTGCCAGACGCCGCAGGGCGTGCCGTCCGGCAGACGCAGGCCGACCGCGCGGATGAACAGGTACCAGCAGTCGCCGAGGTGCTGGTCGCGGCGGTAGCCGTCGCCCAGGCGCTCGCGCAGGTAGCGCTCGACCGCAACGGTGTAGAGGAGCGCCTGCAGGCGGTAGCCGGTGGCCCGCATCTTCGTCTCCAATGCCGCCGGGGCGTAGTCCTCCAGGCAGCTTTGCGCTCCTGCGGCGAGGTGGTTGCCCTTGTAGTCGAGCACGTGGAAGCGGCCGCCGTGGGCGAACACCAGGTCGATCTTGCCGTTCATCAGACCCGCCAGGGTCTGTTCGCGCACCGGCACCAGATCGTACTCGCCGTGGGCTTCGCAAGCCTTGCGCAAGGCGCGCAGCGAGGCCCCATCGAGCAGGTAGTTGAACTCAAGTTCCGCACGCATGTCGGTGGCCGCGAGGTCGAACAGCCGTGGACCACCCTCTGCCAGCGCTGTCTCCAGCACCGTCTGCAGGCGCTGCGCCAACGGCGCCACCAGCGCATCGAGATCGCCTTCGCGCGGCCACACGCCGTGTTCACGCAGGGCGGCGAGCACGGTCTCCGGGGCGATCGGCTGCCCCGGCACGCGATGCTCGAACAGCTGGTGCACGGCATTGCCGAAATCGGCGCCAGCGACGCCCGCCAATGCATCGAGTTCGGGATGGCGGGTTGCCTCGATGGCTGCCGACGAGGCGCTCGGCATAGCCTGCGCGCCCTCCATGGCACCGTCCGCATCCTCTCCCGCCGCCGCCACCTCATCCGCCTGCGATTCATCCTCCGCTGCGCTGTCCTCCAGCCCCAGGCGATGCCGGCCAGCGCCGCTGAGCGTGGTGAAGCTGTGCCGCATCGGCAGCGGGCCCGCCGGTGCGGCGGGCAACGGGCGGGCGGCGCGCCTGCCGGGTGCGGCCGCTTCGCCGCGCCATACGAGACCGGGATACGGATTCCAGCCGTCGATGACGTGGATGCACGACGCATCGCCGGACGGGAATCCGGACAGATTTAGCCTGTTCAGTGCCACGTCCTTGGCAGTCGCGCTGCTGATGGTAGGGGCCGATGCATCGCCCGTCGGCAGCACGAAGACATGGCAGGCGTGGATGGCACGGGTCAGCGCCACGTACAGGATGCGATAGCGCTCCTCGAACTCCTGCTGCTTGACGAGGTCCTTGGCCGGGCCCTCGACCAGATACTTCGCCGCCCCGTCATCGGAGGAAAGCAGACGCACGCCCCTGTTGCTGGGGCCGTGTTTCCACATCAGCGGCAGGAACACCACGCCGAACTCCAGCCCCTTGCTGGCATGCAGGGTCATCAGCTGGACCCGCCCGGCATCCGACTCCAGCCGCAGCGCGCGTGCATCGGCGGCGTCACCGCCTTCGTCGCCGCCCGCCATCTGGTCGGCGAACCACGCCAGCAGTTGTTCGCCGCCGCCGCTTTGATCCCAGGCTTCCTGCAGCAGCTCGCCGAGGTGGCGCAGGTCGGTGAGGATGCGCTCGCCTTCCACGGTGTCGAGCAGGCGCGCCGCGTGCTGTTCCAGCAGCGCCGCCACTAGCGCCAGCGGTCCGCCGCGCTCCAGCGTGACGCGCAGCCCATGGAAGCGGCTGGCGTGGCTGTCCCAGGCCGCCGCGTCATGGCGCAAGGCCTGCAAGGCGCCGAGGCTTGCGCCGCACAGGCGCGTGGCAAGGGCGGCACGCAGGGTGCTTGGATCCTCGGGGTGCAGCACCGCGTGCAGGACCAGGCGCAGCTCGCGGGCGGTGGCGGTGTCGAACACGCTCTTCTGCGAGCCCGTCACGCAGGGCACGCCGCGCGCCTTGAGCATCACCGCCAGCTTGGCGAGCTGGGCGTGGCTGGGCAGCAGTACGGCGATGTCGCGGGGCTGCAAGGGTTGGCCACCGATGCGGTAGCCGTCTTCCGAAAGTGCCCACGCGATCTGCCCCGCACACACGCGCAGCGCGTGCGCTTCGAGATCGGGCGCATCGTCGTCTGGCGCGATCCGGTGCAGCACCAGCGGACGGGTGATGGGCGCGTCGGCGCGCGCGGAGCGCAGCGGCGTGTCGTCGCGCCGGCTGCTGGCCTGCACGTCCTCGTAGCGGATGGAAGTACGGGTGCCGGCCGGCCCCAGCGTCCGGCCAGTGCTTCCGTAGAACTGGTTGACCGCCTCGACATAGCCCCGACTGGAGCGGTGATTGGTATCCAGCGTGAGCCGGTCTTCGACGGGGACGGTCTGCTTGGCCCGCTGATAGGTCGCAACGTCGCCGCCGCGGAAGCGGTAGATCGCCTGCTTGGGATCGCCGATCATCACCAGCCGCCCGCGCGGCGCGCCATCGGCAGCGCTGTAGATCGCATCGAGGATGCCGAACTGCACCGGGTCGGTATCCTGGAACTCGTCCACCAGCGCCACCGGCCAGGCGGCAAACAGCGCATCGGCCAGCGCCCGCTGCCCGTCGCGGGGTGCCAGCGCGTCGCGCACCGTGACCAGCAACTGGTCGAAGCTGGACTGGTTGGCGGCGTCCAGGCGTGCCTGCAGCGCGGCGCGGCACCAGCGCTGGGCGGCGGCGAGGAACTCGCGAAGATCAACATTCTGGCTGCGATCGATCTCCACATCCGAGATCTGCTGGAGGGCTTCGGCGATCGCAGGAGACTGGGAAACCAGCTCGAGAACCTCCGGGTTTTTCTTTCCTGCTGCTGAGATCCCGGTCATCTTGGCGGCATCCGCCAATGTCTTCGCGCGTCCCTTGGCCTGTTTAAGATTCCCTGGCGCGGATGCGATGGCTGACGCCACGTCGGGCCAAGCCTTTCTCAGCGTGCAGGCCGCATTGAATAGGGTGTCGTCTTCGACAAGCCGGAGGACCTTGGCCACCCACGCATCTGGATCTCCGAGGAAATCAACGCGATCGCGGAAGGCATCAGGATCCACTCCCGCCACCACCACATCCGCCTGCAACAACACCGGCACGTATTTCTTCAGCGCATTGAGGGTGATCTCGGCCGCGCGGGCCAGCGCCACCAGTTCATCCGATTCATCGCCCTGCGCGATCACCCGCCACAGATCCGCGACCAGGGCGGCTTCCAGCGTCTTGCCGTCGATCATCTCGCGACCGCGGAACAGGGCACCGGCGGCGAACGGATGCTCGGCCAGGATGCGCGAACACAGCGCGTGCAGGGTAGCGATGGGCGCCGCGTCGAACTCGGCCAGCGCGGCCTGCAGGCGCTGCACGTCCCTCTCGAGCGCGGCCGGCTGGTCACGCCAGCGCTTGCGGATCCAGCTGCAATCCGACTGCCTGCCCTCGTCGCTGGCGATGTTGTCGCGGTGCTTGGCGGCCTCGGCCAGCGCCCACAGCAGCTTGCCGCGCAGGCGCTCGCCCAGCTCGGCCGCGGCGGCATTGGTGAAGGTGCTGACCACGATCTGGCGCGGCGAGAGCTGCCGCTCCAGCAGCAGGCGCAGGTAGAGCGCGGCGATGGTCCAGGTCTTGCCGGTGCCGGCGCTGGCCTCCACCAGACTGCGACCGCCGTCCTGCAAGGGCAAGCTGGTCCAATCCATGGGCCGGCTCATGCGGCCTCCTGGCTGGCGTTGGCAGGGATGGGGTCGCCGTCACCCAGCATGATCAGGCCGTGGATGGCCTGCGCGTCCTGCAGCAGCGCGCGCAGGGCGCGGCTGTCCGGGTCGGTGTCGGGATCACCGAAGACCAGGTCGCCCTCCAGCAGCTGCGCATAGCCAGGGGCGTAGTCGCGCTCACCCCTGCCCTCACCGAAGTCCTTGACCCACTCGGCTCGCGCCCTTTTGGCGAGCGCCGCTGCGTCCGCCCCCTTCGCCTGCTCCTGGCAGGCCACCCAGCCAGTCTTCGGATGGAACCATGAGCGGCCTTCGCGCCCCATGCGCATCAGCACGACCAGAGCGCGCAGACGACGGCGCAGGTCGGCGTCCATGGCCGCACGCCCCGCCGCATCGGTGGCGCAGTAGCGAAGGTCCCAGGCATTCACCTGCGCGGCAAGATCCGGCTCGCCGGCGGCCAGCAAGGTCAGTCTCACCGGCGTAGGCGATTCAGTGCCCGCGCGCTGCAGGCGCAGCAGCGCCCAGTGCAGGAAGGCGGGGACGCGCTCCTTGAATCCAAGGTCACCGGGTTCCTTGAGGTGCTTCCTTTCGTCTATCGGATTGGGGAATGGGAACACAATCTGCACGCCGTCCGCCGACCCATTGAGCGGAAACACATTGCGCAGCAACCCCGTCACGCGCTGCGGCACGCCGTCCCCGACACCCGCGTCGCCGGGCAGCAACAACGGCACATCCACCCGCACCGCCTGTCCGCCGTGCTGGCCGCGCGCGTCGAAGCGGCCACAGGCATCGGCCCGGCTCCAGAGCGCGTCCACCGCGTCGGCCTCCTTCGCCCAGGCCGCATCGCCGGCCGCGCCCAGCGGAAGCAACCCGCCCAACCCCACCCACGCTGGCGGCTGCCGATCCCACGTCCAGGCGGTGTCGCCGCACTTGCGCGGCAGCACCTGCTGCAGGAACACCGTACGCGCCACCGCGTGGATCGGCGAAATCGCGTCCATCGGCTCGTCTTCCGCCAGCCGCGCATCGTCATCCAGTGCATCCAGCGACAGCTGGAGATGGTCCTTCAGCAGCGCCTTGGCCGGATCCTTGAAGAAGCCCTCCAGCGTGGCCAGCGGCAGCGGCTCCGGCAGGGGTTCTGGTGCGGGGGTGTTGCCGTCGCGCAGGCGCGGCAGCATCTCCCTGCCCGCGCCGCGCATGCCCGCGAACGCCGGCGAGAAGGAGAACAGCGCCGGATGCGCGCCATCGAAGTAGCGCCCGTCGAACGGTTGCAGCGGATGGCGCACCAGCCATGGCCGCGGTGCGTCCCGGTCATCGGGCGCGTTGCCGCAGGTGCGGTCCAGCTCCGCCAGCAGCTCGGCCAGCGGCGCGGCCGGGTTGCGGTGCTTGCCGTCGCGCACGCCCTGGCCGATGTACGACAGGTGCAGGCGCTTGCGCGCGGACATCACGGTCTCCAGGAACAGGTAGCGGTCGTCGCCGGTCACGTCGCGGTCGCCGAGGCGCCGGATGCGCGCCATCAGGTCGATGCCGCCATCGGATGGCCGGCGCGGAAACGCGCCTTCGCCCAGCCCCAGCACGCAGACCATGGCGAACGGGATGGCGCGCTGCGGCACCATGCCGCAGAAGGTGATGCCGCCCATCAGGAAGCGCTGGCGCTCGGGTGCGGCGGCCAGCGCTTCCTGCAGCAATTCGCGCACCACCGGCAGGCGCAGCGCGGGGTCTTCGCCATTGCGCGCCGGTTCGGCGCCGAGCTGGGCGATCGCGCGATGCAGCACCGACAGCGCGGCGCAAGCGTCGGCATCGGTGCGGTCGATGCGCAGCAGCGCGTCCACGCGCTCGCGCAGCACCGTCGCCCACTGGCTGGCCGCCTGCTCGACGTGGGCCAGGTCGCGCCACGCCTGCAGCTCGCACAGCAGCCGATCCAGACTGCCCAGCGCGGCGGCAGACGGCCCCTCGATGCCGGCAACTGGCAGCAGCTCGGTGCCATCCGGCAGCCTGACCGCCTGCGGACCGGCCTCGCCCGGCACGTCGGCCATCAGATAGCCGGCCACCAGGCGGTCCATCGCCCAGGCGAAGCTGTGCTCGCAGCGCGGTGGCAGCGACAGCGCCTGCTTGTGCGCGCCGTCCAGCGCCCAGGCCACGCGACAGTTGCGCAACCATTCGACCAGGGTTTCCGCATCGCCCGCATCCAGCCCCAAGGCGGCCCGCACTTCCGCCACGCCCAGCAGGTCCACCACTTCGGGCGCGGTGATGCGCGATGCGCCCAGCCCCAGCAGGGTTTCGAACACGGCAAACAACGGATGGCTGCGCGCGACGGGAACGTCGGCAAGGTGGTAGGGCAGCAGGCGCTCGCGCGCGTCGCCGGGCTCGCCAAACACGGCCGGGATCAGCGGCAGATAGGCCTGGATGTCGGGCGCCATCACCGCGATGTCGCCGGGACGCACGCCCTCTTTGTCGATGGCATCCAGCAGTGCATCGCGCAGCACTTCCAGCTCGCGCTGGCGAGTGTGGCAGGCATGGATGCGCAGGCTGGCATCGGCTACTGCCGCGGGAGCGGTGGCGTCCTCCCGCAGCAGCGCCGGCTGCAGCCGGCGGATGCTCTCCTGCAGGCGCGCGAGGCGGTTGCCCGGTGTATCGGTCGCGTCATCCTGCCAGTGGCGGATGTCTTCACGCAGCTCGTCGTCCACCAGTGCGGCGAAGAAGTGCTGGCCCAGGCGACCCCAGCGCGCCAGCAGGGGATGGCCCTGCTCGCGCCAGTCGAGCGCATCGGGAGTGTCGAAGCGCAGCTGCTCGTCATCGCGGAAGGCGTGCCAATCGGACACATCGGGCTTGCGCCAGTCGCCCTGCCCAGTGGCCCGGTGCAGGCCGCCCCAGTACTCGCGGCAGGGATCGGGCACGTACAGGAACACCGGCGCTGTGCATGCATACGCCCGCAGCACCGACAGCTCCGCCGGCGGAAGATGCGACAGGCCGACCACGTGCAGCGGCGCGCGCGGCGCAGGATCCGCCTGCAGCGCGGTCACCAGCGCATCGACCAGGCGGCCGCGATGCTCACCCAGGGCCGTGGCGACCGCCTGCCAGAGCGGCGCCAGGCAGGCCGATTCCAGTGCTCTCAACGCAGCATCGTCACGTTTGGCAGTGGCGAAGGTGTGCTTGCCGGCCTCCCAGGCCTGCAGCCAGTCGCTGCGATACACCAGATATTGCGAGTACACGCGCGCCAGCCGGTCGGCCAGCTGGAAGCGGCGCAGCGCACGCTCGTCGGCGCTGCGCGCGGCGTCCAGGTAGGACAGCACGCGCGGGTCAGTGACGCCATGCGCGGACGGATCGCCCAGCATCGCGTGCAGGGTCCAGCGCAGATGTCCGCGGCGGTAGTGCGGCAGCGATACCGCGCGCTCGCCCAGCAGCTGCGTCGAGATTCCGTCCAGCCAGGTGCTGGGCAATTGCACATCGAGGTTGGCGACCACACGGCTGGCGCCCACCTGCCGCGCCAGCGCACCGGCGAGCCACTGCTTCATGCCCGGATGCGCGGCAATGACCGTCTGCGGGGCCAGCGGGTGCGTCGGCAGCGTCCGCGCCAGCAGGGTTTCCAGGGGCCCCAGCAAGGCCTCCAGCCGGCTGGCACGAAGCAGGGTCAGACCTGCGGTGGTTTCAGCAGTGCTCAACAGTCACTCCCCATCTCTGCAACCCCATGGGATGACACGGGCATCTCATGCCCCGCGACTCAATCGATGCGGGTTCTGACCCGGTTGCCGTCCGGCAGGATCCACATCCCCGTCTTCGGGTGGTATCTCACCCGCAGGAACCATCCCGCCTCGGCCAGGCGCTGCGCCTCATGCTGCAGCCACAGAGCTTCGACCACGTTCACATCCGCGTCCTGCGCGTCGTCATACATCGACAGCACGCGTTTGGCCCTGGCGCGCTGCGTCGTCGCGCAATCGTGGACGCAATCGCGCAATCGTGGACGCGCAATCGTCGCAATCGTGGACACCCGTCGCAATCGTGCGTCGCAATCGTGGACACCCACGCAATCGCAATCGCAATCGTGGACACCCACGCAATCGTGGACACCCACGGGACGCAACTTGGAGCGTGCAATCGTGGACACCCACAACGTAGTCCAATTCTTACACGCACCCGCGCCCCATGCCGATAGACGTCCGGCATCGGATGTCCCCATGCTGGGTCCATGGGCTACCCACGCTCCCACCTCGTCGCGCCTGGCGCTGCCGGCACGTATCACTGCGTAGCGCGCTGCGTGCGCCGCGCTTTCCTATGCGGCGAGGATGCGGTGTCGGGACGTTGCTTCGATCACCGCAAGGCGTGGCTGGAGTCACGCCTGATCGAGTTGGCCGACATCTTTTCGATCTCGGTTCTGGCCTACGCCGTGATGAGCAATCACGTGCATGCGGTGTTGCATTGCGCCCCTGCACTTGCCGCCAGCTGGTCCGATGAGGAGGTGACCGCGCGCTGGGTTCGCTTGTTTCCCGTGCGCATCAACGGATGCCTTGACCCCGAAGCATGCCGCCGGAAGGTCTGCGCGCTCGCCGGAAATCCCGCTCGCATCGCGCTGTTGCGCCAGCGATTGGGAGACTTGTCCTGGTTCATGCGTTGCCTGTCGGAACCGCTGGCCCGATTGGCCAACCAGGAAGACGACTGCACGGGCCGATTCTGGGAGGGGCGCTACCGCTGCCAGGCCCTGCTGGATGACGAGGCCGTGCTGGCCTGCATGACCTATGTCGATCTCAATCCGGTGCGTGCGGGCATCGCTCAGGACTTGCCGGAATCGGCACATACCTCCGTGCATGCACGCCTCGGTGCGCCGGCGCATGACCTGGATCAGCCCATCGATGCCGTGGCCGGCCCATCCAGGCCAGGCTTCCTGCCGCTCAGCTCACGGCAGTACATCGAGCTGGTCGATTGGTCGGGATGGCAGCTGCATCCGAACCAGCGCGGCTGCATCGCCCACAACGCGCCACCGCCGTTGCCTCGCGGCATCGACACGGCTCACTGGTTGGCACAGGTTCGCGGCGTGGAGCTGCGCTACTGTCGCGCCATCGGCAGCGCTCAGGTGCTGCTGGACAAGGCGCGGGAGATGGGGCAACGCTGGTTGATGGTGAGGCGCGTGGAGCGCTGCGTCGCTTAGTCGCTTCTGTACTGCCAGTTGCCACTGCAAGCCGACAGGCCATCTGGCCTGATTGTCGCCCGGCTTCCTTCTCGCAGGGTTTACGGGAATCGCTCGCCTCTCTCCTCGCCTGAGGTGCGGTGAGGGAGGCGCGCTGAGAGGCGACGGCAAGGTTGTGGGAGGTTGTGGGTGTCCACGATTGTGCCCAGGCGCTGCTGGACAAGGCGCGGGAGATGGGGCAACGCTGGTTGGTGGTGAGGCGCGTGGAGCGCTGCGTCGCTTAGTCGCTTCTGTACTGCCAGTTGCCACTGCAAGCCGACAGGCCATCTGGCCTGATTGTCGCCCGGCTTCCTTCTCGCAGGGTTTACGGGAACCTGATTAGCGCCAAACCTCAGCCAAGGAAATTGGACGCTTGTCGCAGAAGTGGCTCGGTACATGGGCTGCAGACGATCATGGCATGAAGCAGACGCGGCAGCATCTCGCGCAGGCGAAAGCGGCGATTGAAGCGGTAGGCCGCTTCACCGAGGTAACGGCGGGCGTACTTGGCCTGACGGATGGCGTGGTAGCTGCCGCCGATGGATC
>Ga0208826_1003114_pt1 | contig 11680 bp, 8 predicted proteins | sample AD_UKC115_MetaG_FD_184451 | JGI IMG/M metagenome (GOLD analysis project Ga0208826, IMG submission 184451) | Active sludge microbial communities of municipal wastewater-treating anaerobic digesters from Hong Kong - AD_UKC115_MetaG (SPAdes)... | ecosystem: Engineered > Bioreactor > Anaerobic >... | reverse complement strand
GGCCCTGGCCAGCGCGTCATCGATGTCGTCGGCCTGCACGTCGAGATAGCGCTGTTCGATGCGGCGGGTGATGCGGGTCTGGTCGCAGTCCACGCAGATCGCAACGCCGTCGTTCATGGTGACGGCCAGCGGCTGCGCGCCGCCCATGCCGCCCAGCCCGGCGGTCAGGGTGATGGTGCCGGCCAGGGTGCCGCCGCTGTGCGGATAGCGGCCGGAGGCCGCGAGCTTGCGGGCCACCGCGCCGAACGTCTCGAAGGTGCCCTGCAGGATGCCCTGGGTCCCGATGTAGATCCACGAACCGGCCGTCATCTGCCCGTACATCGTCAGGCCGAGGGCCTCGAGCTCACGGAACTTCTCCCAATTCGCCCAGTCGCCAACCAGATTCGAGTTGGCGATCAGCACCCGCGGCGACCACTCATGCGTGCGGAACACGCCGACCGGCTTGCCGGACTGCACCAGTAGCGTCTCGTCGTTCTCCAGCCCGCGCAGCGACGCGACGATGGCGTCGAACGCCGCCCAGCTGCGGGCAGCCCGGCCGGTACCGCCGTAGACGACCAGATCCTCGGGATGTTCGGCGACCTCCGGGTCGAGGTTGTTCATCAGCATGCGTAGCGCGGCTTCCTGCTGCCAGCCCTTGCAGGACAGTTCGGTACCGCGCGCGGCGCGTACGACGCGCGTGGGTTCGGAGGTGATCGTGTCGTCCATGTCTGCAAGCACACCCGACGCGAGGCCCTTGCTGAACACCTGATCGGCCGATAGCGTCTCGTATCCGAGACCTCCCCACCGCCCAAACGTACGAACGGGCGGAAGAGTGCGAGTGGACTCCGCCGGAACGTCGATCTCGGCGCGATCAGGAGGCCGTCATGTCCAGCACGTCCCCCGCGGTCGGCCGGGCATTGGATGTGTTGATGTACCTGGCGGGTAAGTCGGGTCCGGTGACCGGGGCAGCGATCGCGCGGGACCTGGGGATCCCGCGATCGTCGACCTACCACCTGCTCGACGTGCTGATCGCCCGGGGTTTCGTCGTGCACTTCCCGGACCGGCGGACCTACGGACTGGGTGTGGCAGCCTTCGAAGTGGGCTCGGCGTACCTGCGTCACGAACCACTGGAGATGCTGGCCCGGCCGGTCCTGGGTCGCCTCGTCGCGCAGGTGGCGGAGACGGCGCACCTGGGCGTGCTGCACGGCGCCGAGACCCTCTACCTGCTCAAGGAGCAGCCGGCGGTGACGCGGATCCCGGTGACGCTGGTGACCGACGTCGGCGTACGACTGCCCGCCCAACTGACCGCCAGCGGCCGGTCGATCCTGGCGCACCTCCCGGCGGTCCAGGTGCGCGCGCTGTTCCCGTCGGCCCGCGGATTCGTCGACCGTACCGGCGCCGGCCCGTCGACACTGCCCGAACTGCGGCGTGTGCTGGCCGCCGAGCGCAAACAGAAGTGGTCGGAAGAGGTGGGCCTGGTGACCGACGGACTGCAGTCGGTGGCGGCCTGCGCATTCGATCACTCCGGTCGGCCGTCCGCGGCGCTGAGCGTGACGTGGCGTCAGGACCACGCCCGGCTGCCGAAGGCGGAGTTGGTTCGGGCGGTGCGCCGGGCCGCGCAGCAGCTGACCTGGGCGCTGTCCGGGCGGGCACCCGATGGCTGGTTCACGGACTGACGCCGAGATCGACGTTCGGGCGGATCCCACCCGCGTTTTTCCGACCGTTCGTACGTTTGGGCAATGCAACGGTGTCTGGGATACGAGACACTATCCGCGGCGGGAACGCTCGTGCGGTGGCGCAGGAGTCCTAACGTTCCGGGCATGACAGTCATCGTCGGGACCGGACCGGTCAGCTTCGCCGATGTCGTCGCGGTCGCCCGCGGGGGCGCCGCCGTCGAACTCGCCGACGACGCCGTGGCGGCCATCGAGGCCAGTCGGATCCACATCGAGGCGCTGGCCGCCAACCCCAGCCCGGTGTACGGCGTTTCGACCGGGTTCGGCGCGCTGGCCACCCGCCACATCCCGCAGGAAATGCGAAAGCAGTTGCAACGCAGCCTGATTCGTTCGCACGCTGCGGGCTCCGGGCCCGAGGTCGAGCGCGAGGTCGTTCGCGCCATGATGCTGCTGCGGCTCTCCACGCTGGCCAGCGGCCGCACCGGGGTCCGCCTGGAGACGGCGCAGGCCTACGCCGACCTGCTGTCGGCCGGACTCACGCCGGTGGTGCACGAGTACGGCAGCTTGGGCTGCTCCGGGGATCTGGCTCCACTGGCCCACGTCGCCCTGGCGGTGATGGGCGAAGGGCACGTGCGCGACGCCGCCGATCGGCTGATCCCCACCGCCGGCGCCCTGCACACGCACGGCCTGGCGCCCGTCACCTTCGCGGAGAAGGAAGGGCTGGCCCTGATCAACGGCACCGACGGCATGCTCGGCCAGCTGGTGCTCGCCCTGACGGACCTCGACGACCTGCTGCGGCTGGCCGATATCGCCGCGGCCATGAGCGTCGAGGCTCAACTCGGCACCGACCGGGTGTTCGCCGCCGACCTGCAGGAGCTGCGCCCGCACCCGGGCCAGATCGCCTCGGCGGCCAACATCCGTCGGCTGCTCGCGGATTCGCCGATCGTCGCCAGCCACCGCACCCCGGACTGCACGCGGGTGCAGGACGCCTACTCGCTGCGGTGCTCACCCCAGGTCGCCGGCTCCGCGCGCGACACCGCGGCGCACGCCCGCGCCGTCGCCGAACGCGAACTGGCCAGCGTCATCGACAACCCCGTCGTCACCCTCGACGGCCGGGTGGAATCCAACGGCAACTTCCACGGCGCGCCGGTCGCCCATGTGCTGGACTTCCTGGCCGTCGTCGTCGCCGACGTCGCCGGCATCAGCGAACGCCGCACCGACCGCTTCCTGGACACCGCCCGCAACCACGGGCTGCCCGCTTTCCTGGCCCATGATCCGGGCGTCGACAGCGGACACATGATCGCGCAGTACACGCAGGCGGGGATCGTCTCGGAGCTCAAACGGCTCGCGGCCCCGGCGAGCGTCGACTCGATCCCGTCCTCGGCGATGCAGGAGGACCACGTGTCGATGGGGTGGTCGGCCGCCCGCAAGCTGCGGCGCGCGATCGACGGGCTGACCCGGGTGCTGGCCATCGAGGTACTGACCGCCGCACGGGCCATCGATCTGCGCGCACCGCTGGCCCCGGCGGCGGGGACCGGTGCGGTGCGGGCGCTGCTGCGCGAGCACGTCGAAGGACCCGGCCCGGACCGCCGCCTGGCGCCGGAGATCGCGACCGCCGTCGAGCTGGCCGGCAGCGGGGCGATGGTGGCGGCCGCGGAAGAAGCCGTCGGGCCGTTGGGCTGACCGGTTGGCGCCCTTCTGCGAGCGTGCGCACAAGTACGCGTCCGCCCGGCGTGTCGCGGACCGACGCGCACGCTCGCGCCAAAAAATGGGTGGGTGCTCGCCGCAAACTCGACCGAACTGTTCGTCGGACCGGAGGACACCCCGCAGCAAATCGTCCGGGTCACCTACACCGGGCTGACAGCGACTGGTATCCGGATCGAGGGCGACGGGCTGTCCGGAGCCGCCGCCCTGATTTCCGGCGACGCTGGTAACGGGGTCGTCGAGATCCCCGTCACCGTCACCGACGCGGAACCGGGCCGGCAGCGGGCGGCCGTGGCGATCGCCGGCGCCGAGCGCGCCGAGTTCACGTTCACCGACGCCGAGCCGGGCTGGACGATGTTCATGATCAGCCACTTCCACTACGACCCGGTGTGGTGGAACACCCAGGCCGCCTACACCAGCGAGTGGACCGAGAACCCGCCCGGGCGGGCCCGCCAGACCAACGGCTTCGAACTGGTGGCCGCCCACCTCGAGATGGCCCGTCGCGACCCGGACTACAAATTCGTGCTCGCCGAGGTCGACTACCTCAAACCGTATTGGGACACCCACCCCGAGGATCGGGCCGATCTGCGCCGGTTCGTCGCCGACGGCCGGGTCGAGATCATGGGGGGTACCTACAACGAACCCAACACCAACCTCACCAGTCCGGAGACCGCGATCCGGAACTTCGTACACGGCATCGGATTCCAGCGGCACGTCATGGGCGCCGATCCCGCGACCGCCTGGCAGCTCGACGTCTTCGGGCATGACCCGCAGTTTCCCGGCATGGCCGCCGCGGCCGGACTGACCTCGAGCTCGTGGGCCCGCGGACCGCACCACCAGTGGGGTCCCATGGCGGGCGACGGAGATCCCGAGCGCATGCAGTTCGCCAGCGAGTTCGAGTGGATCTCCCCGTCGGGCACCGGCCTGCTGACCCACTACATGCCGGCGCACTACTCGGCCGGCTGGTGGATGGATTCCGCGGCCACCCTCGCGGACGCCGAGGCCGAGACCTACAAACTGTTCGACGGCCTGAAGAAGGTGACCTCCACCCGCAACGTGCTGTTGCCCGTCGGCACCGATTACACGCCACCCAACAAGTGGGTGACCGAGATCCACCGCGACTGGAACACGCGCTACACCTGGCCGCGGTTCGTGTGTGCGCTGCCCAAGGAGTTCTTCGCCGCGGTGCGCGCCGAACTCGGCGGGCGCGGTGTCGAGCCCTCGCCGCAGACCCGCGACATGAACCCGATCTACACCGGCAAGGACGTGTCGTTCATCGACACCAAACAGGCCAACCGGGCGGCCGAGACCGCCGTCCTCGAGGCGGAGCGGTTCGCCACCTTCGCGCACCTGCTGACCGGCGCGCGGTATCCCGAACCCGCGCTGGCCAAGGCCTGGGTGCAGCTGGCCTACGGCGCGCACCACGACGCGATCACCGGCTCGGAGTCCGACCAGGTCTACCTGGACCTGCTGACCGGCTGGCGCGACGCATGGGAGATCGGGCGCGCCACGCGCGACAACGCGCTGGCCGTGCTGGGGCGGCAATTCGACCCTGCGCCGTTGATGGTGTGGAACCCATTGGCGCACAACAGGACCGATGTGGTGACCATCGACACCCACGACGCCGCGGTACAGGTCGTCGACGACACGGGCTCGCCGGTTCCCGCGGTGGTCGATCATGAGCGAGGAACCGTCAGTTTCGTGGCCGCCGACGTGCCCGCGCTGGGCCGGCGGTGCTACCGCCTGGAACCGGCCCGTGCCGCGTCGTCCTGGGAGCCGGTCGACGGGGCCCAGATCGGCAACGAGCACTACCAGGTGCGGGTGGATCCCGACCGCGGCGGGGCGGTCGACTCGCTGCGCCACCACGAACGCGAGCTGCTGACGCCGGGACGCCTCGGCAACGAATTGGCGGTGTACGCCGAGTATTCCGCGCATCCGCAGGCCGGCGAGGGTCCGTGGCACCTGCTGCCGAAGGGCCCGGTCGTCGGTTCCGGCGCGGCGCCCGCCGAGGTGCGGGCCCATCGCAGCCCGGCGGGCGAACGGCTGGTGGTCACGGGCCGCATCGTCGACGGGGGCCGCGCCGTCCTGCGCTACACGCAGACCCTGACCCTATGGGCCGGGATGGACCGGCTGGACTGCACGACCACGGTCGACGAGTTCGTCGGCGAGGACCAGCTGCTGCGGCTGCGCTGGCCGACCCGCATCGCCGGGGCGATGCCCGTCAGCGAGGTCGGCGACGCCGTCATCGGCCGCGGCTTCGCGCTGATCCACGAGCCCGGCTCGGAGCATTCGGTGGACACCGCGGTGCACCCGTGGACGCTGGAGAACCCCGCCAACGGCTGGTTCGGGCTGTCGTCCGTAGCGCGAATCACGTTCGGCGACAGTGCTGTTCATCCGATCTCGGTGGCCGAGGTGATCACGCCGGCCGAGGCCGGCTCCGCCCCGCTGGCCCGGGGCCTGATGGTGGCGCTGGTGCGTGCGGGCGTCACGGCGACGTGTTCGGGCGCCGACAAGCCGCGGTACGGGAACCTCGCCGTCGACTCGAACCTGCCGGACACCCGGATCGCCCTCGGCGGCCCGGACCGCAACGCGTTCACCGCCGCGCTGCTGGCCGACGCGGGCCCGCAGTACACCGACGAGTTGCGCAGGCAGCTCGACGCGGCCGGGCACGCGCGGCTCTTCGTCCCGGCCGCGGCGCCGCTGGCCGCCGGATGGGTTCCCGACGCCGACCTGCAGGGCATCCGGGCGTTGCCCGTGCTGGTGATCGCCGGCGGTGACGACGATGCGCTGCGCGACGCGGTGACCGCGGTGGCCGACGACCTCTCGGACGCCGAGATCGCCGTCACGCAGCACCCGGCGTTCCGGGCCGCTGCGTTCGAGGACCGCACCGTCGCACTGCTCAACCGCGGCGTGCCGAGCTTCGCGGTGGAGTCCGACGGCACCCTGCACACCTCGCTGCTGCGGTCCTGTACCGGCTGGCCGTCGGGCGTCTGGACCACACACGAGCGCCGCGCGGCGCCGGACGGTTCGAACTTCCAGCTCCAGCACTGGTCCCACACCTTCGAATACGCAGTGGTCGCCGGGGACGGTGACTGGCGCGACATCCGAATGCCGTTACGCAGCAACGAGTTCAGTCATCCGCTGCGGGCCGTCCTGGATCACGGGGCCGATGGGGACCTGCCGGCACGGACGGCCCTGCTGTCGGTCGGCGAGGGCGTGCGGCTGGAGGCGCTCAAACTGTGCGGCAACCCCACACCGGAGGGCCGGGCGGCCCCGCCGCCGGGCCGGGCGGCGCTGCGCCTGGTCGAGACCCGTGGCAAGCCGACCGAGGTCCGGCTGCAGTCCGGGCCAGGCCCGATCCGCCGCCTCGCCAGGGCGGGTCTGCTGGAGGACGGGTCCCGTCCGGTCGGGAACCTCGAGCTGCACGGATTCGAGATCGCCACCGTCACAGCCGAATTCGGTGACGTCGACCGCGCCGGCGAACCCGCCGTGCTCGCGCCGGACACCGAAGCCGCGCAACCCCTCTATGCCCGCTACTGGCTGCACAATCGCGGACCGGCTCCGCTCGGCGGATTGCCGGCGGTGGCACACCTGCATCCGCACCGGCTCGCGGCAGCCGCCGGGCAGACGGTGTCGCTCCGGCTGACGGTCGCCAGTGACTGTACCGACGCGGCACTGACCGGAGTCGTCGAACTGATCTGCCCGCCCGGCTGCACCGCCGAACCCGCGACGCTGCCCGTCGCGCTGGAACCCGGCGCATATCGCGAGGCGGACGTCACCGTGGCGCTGCCCGCCGGCGCCGACCCCGGGTGCTATCCGGTCCGCGCCCAGCTCACGCTCACCGGCGACGCGGACCTGCCGCCGCCCTGGCGGCAGACCGTCGAGGATGTCTGCCTGATCACCGTCGGCGACCCCGCCGGTCCGGTGCTGCGGCTGGTCGCCGGCCCCGAGGACGTCGACCTGCGCGCCGGCGAGCGCGGCCGGATCACCATCGAGATCGGTACCGACTGCCGGGCGGATCTCGCGCTCGAGGCTCACCTCATCAGCCCGTGGGGCACCTGGGAGTGGATCGGGCCGGCCGCGGTGGGCGCCGTGCTCCCGGCGTCCGGGCAGGTTCGGCTGGACTTCGACGTGACCCCGCCGGCATCGGCCGGACCCGGCGAATGGTGGGCGCTGGTCCGGGCGGCCGCCGCCGGCGAATTGCTCTACTCACCGGCCGTGCGGGTGACCGTCCGATGACCCCGCCGGACGGCGTGGCCCGGGTGTGCGGGCAGCCCGTGACGGTGACCGACGTCGATGCGCGCGAGGCGCGGCTGCGTGCCACCGCACCGGCGGCCTCGCTGCCGCTGGCCGGCACCAGCGAGGGCCGTCAGCTGCGCCGCTGGCTGACCCAGCTGATCGTGACCGAGCGGGTGATCGCCGCCGAGGCACACCGGCTGGGCGTCAGCAGCGACGATGCACCCACCCTGCGCAGCGTGCTGCCGGACGCGACCGCACGGGTCGAGATCGGCAGTGTGACCGCCGCGGCCCTGTCCGACCCGCTGGCCCGGGCGCTGTACGCGTACGTGGTTGCCGACGTGACCGTGCCCGACGACGACGTCGCCGGGTATCACGCCCGCAACCCGATGCGCTTCGCGGCGGGAACCCGTACCGACCGGGGTTGGCGCAACCCCGGGCCGCCGCCGTCCCTGCAGCAGGTTCGTCCGGCGATCACGGCCCATCTGCTGGCTGCGGCGTGCCGACGCACCTTCCGGAACTGGCTCGACATGCGCCGCGCCGATCTGGTCGAACTGGCGCCCGGGTACGAGCATCCCGGCGACCCCCGGCAGCCCGATAATGTGCACAGACACTGATGTCGCACCTGACGCTGGCCCTCGATATCGGCGGCACCAAGATTGCCGCCGGCCTCGTCGACGCCGACGGAACCCTGCTGACCTCCACCCAGGAGCCCACCCCGCGCGGTGATGACCCCGAGGCGGTCTGGACGGTCACCGAACACCTGATCGCGGCGACCACGGCCGGTCACGACGTCGGCGGTGCGGGCATTGCGTGCGCCGGGCCCGTGCACCTGCCCACCGGGACCGTCAGCCCGATCAACCTGACCGCGTGGCGCGAATTCCCGATCCGCGACCGGGTGGCCGGCGTGCTGCCGGGGCTGCCCGTGCGGCTGGGCGGCGACGGCGTGTGCATGGCGCTCGGCGAGCATTGGCGTGGGGCGGGGCAGGGGGCGGCATTCGTACTCGGCCTGGTGGTGTCCACCGGAATCGGCGGCGGCCTCGTTCTCGACGGTGCCCCGTACGTCGGGCGCACCGGCAATGCCGGCCATGTCGGGCACGTCGTCGTCGACACCGCGGGGCCGCAGTGCACCTGTGGTGGCCGCGGCTGCGCCGAGGCCATCGCCAGCGGGCCGCACCTGGTGCAGTGGGCGCGCGAAAACGGTTGGGATGCAACGCCGGCGGCCACCGCCAAGGAGTTGGCCGCCGCGGCCGCCGCTGGCGACCCGGTGGCGGTGCGGGCGTTCCGGCGGGGCGCGACGGCGGTGGCGGCCATGATCGCGTCGGTCGGTGCGGTGTGCGATCTGGACCTGGCGGTGATCGGCGGCGGGGTGGCCAAGGCGGGCCCGGTGCTCTTCGATCCCCTGCGGGAGGCGATCACGCACTACGCGGGCCTGGACTTCATCGCCGGCCTGCAGGTGGTGCCCGCGCAGCTCGGCGGCGATGCCGGCCTGGTCGGGGCGGCCGCCCTGCTGCGTGGCTCCTGATCCGTTTTGGCTGATCGGCGGGGTGCACGCTATTCTTGTCCGCGATCCACCGAAGACCGTCGGTCACCGAGCAATCGGTTGAAGGTCCGGGAACATCCCGGCGGCCCACGCAGGAGGACGAGGCAGCAACCCGCTGGACACCACAGCCAGTGGATCTTCACGCCCCGGCCGCATCCTGCGCCGGGGCGTTCGTGTTGTTACCGCTCGTTCGGTGCGAACACACACATAGCTACGCAGAAGCTTTTACTAACCGAGGAGGCATGCATGGCCAAGGCTGACAAAGCCACTGCCGTTGCAGAGATCACCGAGCAGTTCAAGGCCTCGACTGCGACCGTCGTCACCGAGTACCGCGGCCTGAGCGTGTCCAGCATGGCCGAACTGCGGCGCTCGCTGGGCTCCGGAACCACCTACACCGTCGCCAAGAACACGCTGGTCAAGCGTGCGGCGACGGAGGCGGGGGTCGAGGGCCTCGACGAACTGTTCGCCGGCCCGACCGCCATCGCGTTCATCAGCGGTGAGCCGGTCGAATCCGCGAAGGCCCTGAAGAAGTTCGCCAAGGACAACAAGGCGCTCGTCATCAAGGGCGGCTACATGGACGGCGCACCGCTGTCCGTGGCCCAGGTCGAGGCGATCGCGGACCTGGAGAGCCGCGAGGTGCTCCTGGCCAAGCTGGCCGGCGCGATGAAGGCCAACCTGTCCAAGGCCGCCGGGCTGTTCGCCGCTCCGGCATCGCAGGTCGCCCGGCTCGCCCTGGCGCTGCAGGAGAAGCGGGCCGCCGACGGGGAAACCCTGCCGGCCGCCGAGGCTCCCGCCGACGAGGCTCCGGCCGAGGTTTCAGAGGCCCCCGAGGTTGCAGAGGCCCCCGAGGCCCCCGAGACCGCAGCCGACACCGAGACAACCGAATAAACCAACAACAAACAGCACCAACCGGGTAATACCGAAAACCCTAGAAAGGACCCATCATGGCAAAACTGTCCACCGATGAACTGCTCGACGCGTTCAAGGAACTGACCCTGCTCGAGCTCTCCGAGTTCGTCAAGAAGTTCGAGGAGACCTTCGAGGTCACCGCGGCCGCCCCGGTCGCCGTTGCCGCGGCCCCGGCCGCCGGTGGCGCCGCTCCCGCCGAGGCCGGCGAAGAGCAGTCCGAGTTCGACGTCATCCTCGAGGGTGCCGGCGACAAGAAGATCGGCGTCATCAAGGTCGTCCGCGAGATCGTCTCCGGCCTGGGTCTCAAGGAGGCCAAGGACCTCGTCGACGGCGCTCCCAAGCCGCTGCTCGAGAAGGTCAACAAGGACGCCGCCGAGGACGCCAAGGCCAAGCTCGAGGCCGCCGGCGCCACGGTCACCGTCAAGTAGTTCACAGCTCTACCGCAAGGAGCCCCCGGACGTCCGGGGGCTCCTTCGTTTCTCCGGGTCAGCCCCAGCCCGCCGCCACCATCGAGGCGGCCAGCCGCTCCGGTGAATCACCCATGGCCACCAGAAGATTCGCCAGGAGCCGGCCGAGCACCGAGATCAGCGCGCCGCCATCGACGGCGTCGCCGTAGTACCCGGCGAGTTCGAGCATGACGTAACCGTGGATCGTGCTCCAGAACTGCGCCGAGGTCGACACCACCGCCGCGTGATCGTCGGCCGCCGCGGCGGTGATCCGTCCCGCCGTCATGCAGCGGTGCACCACCGCCGTCAGCTTCGCGAATGCCGCGTAGTGCGCCTCGATGTCCCCGGCCGAGGCGGTCAGCACGTTGCGGGCCGGGGCGTCGATCCCGTGGGCGCTGGTGCTGCCGAACATCAGCCGGTACAGGTGCGGCCGCCTGATCGCGAACCGCCGGTAGGCGGTTCCGCAGGTGATCAGGTCGGCGACCGGATCATCGGTCTCGCCGACGGTGATCGCGGCGTCGAACTGGCGCCGGCCCTCTTCGGCGACCTCGGCGATCAGTCCCCGCATGCCGCCGAAGTGCGTGTAGACCATCATCGTCGAGGTCCCTGCCGCCGCGGCCACCTTTCTGACCTGCAGGGCGTCCGGGCCGTGGTCGTCGAGCAGGCCGACGGCGGCGCGCAGCATTTCCGCGCGGGGGTCCGGCCCCGTCGCCGCCATTGCAGTTCTCGAGTCCATCGCCGTCCTGGAGTCCGACCGCCGTCCTTGAATCCGTCGTTGCCATGGTCGCACTCCGGGCGTACGGTCTGGAGAGCACCCGAATAACAATGTTATGAAGGGATCCCATGACCACGATCGAGAACCGCCCCGACGTCGTCGAAAACCCCTACCTGGAGGGTTACCTGGCGCCGGTGGACACCGAGATCACCGTCGAGGCGGCCGACCTCGAGGTCACCGGCTCCATCCCCGACCACCTCGACGGCCGGTACCTGCGCAACGGCTCCAACCCGGTGGGCAAGGTGAACCCCGCGATCCAGCACTGGTTCCTCGGCGACGCCATGGTGCACGGCCTGGCACTGCGCGACGGCAAGGCGCAGTGGTACCGCAACCGGCTGGTGCGCACCCCGGCGGTGTCGCGGGTGCTGGGCGAACGACCGGTGCCCGGGCTGGATCCCCGGGCCGGCATGTTGGG
>Ga0208826_1003110_pt1 | contig 11707 bp, 7 predicted proteins | sample AD_UKC115_MetaG_FD_184451 | JGI IMG/M metagenome (GOLD analysis project Ga0208826, IMG submission 184451) | Active sludge microbial communities of municipal wastewater-treating anaerobic digesters from Hong Kong - AD_UKC115_MetaG (SPAdes)... | ecosystem: Engineered > Bioreactor > Anaerobic >... | reverse complement strand
CATACCCGTTTACAAAGCGAACAGGAAAGTCAATGAAATCAACGGTCTACCCAGACCACCCCCGCGCCAGTGCTAGCTTTGCGTACCGTCACTTATTGCACTGAAAACGAGGAGACCCCCCTTGGCCCCATTCACGTTTGAGCCATTTGTTGAATTTCTGTGCACTGCTAAACCCTAGAAATAAGGCAGTTCGCCCCGCATGCGCGATCGCAGGCTCACCCGGCATCGGTTCAATTTGGATGCGCCTCATTTTTTGGACTCCGGTTGTTGCACTGCCGTTTGGAGCAGCTCCAACTCCGCTACTGCATGGCGGGCATGGGTCAACGCTCGTTCGAACGGGCGCAGCGGATGCTCAGCCGAGGCCAAAAGACTGGCCACGATCTGTAAACACCGATTGATCACATGTGGGGGAGCGCCAAGCGATTCGCTTTCGTAACGAGAAAGACAGGAGCGATCGCACCCGACCAACCGCGAAAACTCCGCTTGAGAGCGGGCGCCTCGTGCGGACTTGATCAGCTCGGACTGTGACTGAGGAAACGCGAACATTGTGCTTATATTACACATTGTTCGCATAATGCACACTACTATTAGAACCTAGACCCCACACTTCGAGACCTGACACTGACGGTACCTCGTCACCAATTGCTCTCTCGGAGCCACGGCAACCGCATACTGGCCACGGCCAACGGCTACACCATCGGAATCGGGTTGAGGCTGACACACGATTGATGGGTACATTCACCCACAGCAAAGAGACTCCCAATAAACAGAGGACGGATGACAGATCTACACATCACACTCAGCCAACTGGAGAGCCACCTCTGGGAATCCGCGAACATCTTGCGCGGCCCGGTAGATGCGGCTGACTTCAAGACCTACATCTTCCCGCTGCTGTTCTTCAAGCGCATCTGCGATGTCTGGGACGAGGAGTACCAGGAGATCGTCGATGAGACTGGCGACGAGCAGCTGGCCTGGTTTCCCGAGTCGCACCGCTTTCAGATCCCCGAAGACTGCCACTGGAACGACGTTCGCACCAAAGCCAGCAATGTCGGTGCAGCCCTGCAGCGCGCGATGCGCGAGATCGAGAAAGCCAACCCGGACACCCTGTACGGCGTGTTCGGCGATGCCCAGTGGTCGAACAAGGATCGGTTGTCTGATGCCTTGCTCAAGGACCTGATCGAGCACTTCTCCAAGCTGCCGTTCGGCAACAAGAACGTCAATTCGGACCTGCTTGGGGACGCCTACGAATACCTGATCAAGAAGTTCGCCGACGCCACCAACAAGAAGGCCGGCGAGTTCTACACCCCGCGCAGCGTCGTGCGGCTGATGATCGACATGCTCGATCCCAAAGAAGCCGAGACCATCTACGACCCGGCCTGCGGCACTGGTGGCATGTTGCTGGCCGCCGTGCAGCACGTGAAGGAACAGCATGGCGACGTGAAGCGGCTGTGGGGCAAGCTGTACGGACAAGAGAAGAACCTCACCACGTCATCCATTGCGCGGATGAACCTGTTCCTCCACGGCATCGAGGACTTCCAGGTGGTGCGCGGCGACACGCTGCGCAACCCGGCCTTCTTCGAGGTCGACCGACTGGCCACATTCGACTGCGTGATCGCCAACCCCCCGTTCTCGCTGGAAAAGTGGGGCGAGGACCTGTGGCTGAACGATCCCTTTGGCCGCAACTTTGCCGGCCTGCCGCCCTCATCCAGCGGTGACTTTGCCTGGGTGCAGCACATGGTCAAGTCGATGGCCGATGTGACTGGCCGCATGGCCGTGGTGCTGCCCCAGGGCGCCCTGTTCCGCAAAGGTGTGGAAGGCAACATCCGCCAGAAACTACTGGAAATGGACCTGGTCGAGGCCGTAGTCGGCTTGGCGCCCAACCTTTTCTACGGCACCGGCCTCGCCGCGTGCATCCTGGTCCTGCGCAAGCGCAAACCGGCCAAACACAAGAAGAAGGTGCTGATCGCCGATGCGTCACGCCTGTTCCGCCGGGGCCGCGCGCAGAACTATCTGGAGCCCGAGCACGCCGCCGAGATCCTCGGCTGGTATCGCGGCTTTGCCGATGTGCAGGACGCGGTCCGCGTGGTCAGCCTCGACGAGATCAAAGCCGAAGACTGGACGCTGAACATCTCGCGCTATGTCCTGCCGCCATTGCAGGAAGACATCCCACCGCTGCCCGATGCCATCGCGGCGTTCAAGGACGCGATCACCCGCTGCCGTGAAGCCGAAGAACGGCTCGCGCAGGTCATGACGGAAGGGGGATGGCTGAAATGAGTCACCCAGGTAAACGAATCAGCCAACAAGAACTCGAAAGCTACCTGTGGGGCGCCGCCGTGCTGCTGCGCGGCCTCATCGACGCGGGTGACTACAAGCAGTTCATCTTCCCACTGCTGTTCTACAAGCGCGTATCGGATGTGTGGGAGGAGGAATACCAGGCGGCGCTGGCTAACTCCAATGGCGACCTCTCCTATGCCCAGTTTGCGGAGAACCACCGCTTCCAGATCCCCCAGGGCGCTCACTGGAACGATGTACGCCAGGCACCCAAGAACGTCGGCGCGGCCATTCAGAAAGCCATGCGCGCGATTGAGACCGCCAACCCGGATCTGCTCGACGGCATCTTCGGCGACGCCCCCTGGACCAACCGCGAGCGCCTGCCCGATGAAACGCTGAAAAACCTGATCGAGCACTTCTCGACGCAGACACTCTCGGTGGCCAACGTCCCCGAGGACGAATTGGGCAACGCCTACGAATACCTGATCAAGAAGTTCGCGGACGACTCAGGCCACACAGCCGCCGAGTTCTATACCAACCGCACCGTCGTGCACTTGATGACTCAACTCCTGGCGCCGCAGGCAGGCGAGTCGATCTACGACCCAACCTGCGGTACCGGTGGCATGTTGATCTCGGCGCTGGACGAAGTGAAGCGCTCGGGCGGCGAGTACCGCACGCTCAAGCTCTACGGGCAGGAGCGCAACCTCATTACCTCATCCATCGCTCGCATGAACTTGTTCCTGCACGGCGTGGAGGACTTCGAGATCATCCGGGGTGACACCCTGGCGGATCCCAAGCACATCGAAGGCGACCGACTGCGTCAGTTCGACGTGATACTAGCCAATCCGCCGTACTCCATCAAGCAGTGGAGCCGAGAGGCCTGGAGCAGTGACAAGTGGGGCCGCAACTCGCTCGGAACGCCGCCACAGGGACGTGCCGACTACGCCTTCCAGCAGCACATCCTGACCAGCCTCACCGCCAAGGGGCGTAGTGCCGTGCTTTGGCCGCACGGCGTGCTGTTCCGTAACGAAGAACAGGCCATGCGCGCCAAGATGGTCGAGCAGGACTGGGTCGAGGCCGTCATCGGCCTGGGCCCCAACCTGTTTTACAACTCGCCGATGGAGTCGTGCATCGTCATCTGCAACCGCAAGAAAACGGCTGCGCGCAAGGGTAAGGTGATCTTCATCGACGCGGTGAACGAGGTCGCCCGGGAACGGGCGCAGAGCTTTCTGAGGCCTGAGCACCAGCAGCGTATCCTGACCGCCTACAAGACCTTTGCGGACGTGCCCGGTTTCGCCAAGGTCGTCAACCTTGCCGAGATTGGCGCCAATAGGGCCAACCTATCTATCGCGATGTACGTGAAGCGCATTGCCGCCGCCATTGCCATCGACAGCAATGGCGACGCGGTATCGCTGCGCTCTGCCTGGGACCAATGGCAAACCGATGGCCGCGCGTTCTGGCAACAGATGGACGCGCTGGTGGAAACGCTGGATGGACTGATTACGGAGGACATCGAGCGTGTCTGATAACAACAAGTTGAAGCCGGGTTGGAAAGTCTGGCGCTTCGATCAGATGGCGACGAACGTCAATGTCCGTATCGACAACCCGTCCGAGTCGGGCATGGAGCACTACGTTGGTCTCGAACACCTGGATGCCGATTCGCTGAAGATTCGTCGCTGGGGTACGCCGGATGACGTGGAAGCCACCAAGCTGATGTTCAAGAAGGGAGACATCATTTTTGGGCGCCGTCGGGCTTACCAGCGCAAACTCGGTGTTGCCGAGTTTGATGGCATCTGCTCGGCTCACGCGATGGTGCTGCGTGCCAAGCCTGACGTCGTGCTACCGGAGTTCCTACCGTTCTTCATGCAGAGTGATCTGTTCATGAACCGCGCGGTAGAAATTTCCGTTGGTTCGCTGTCGCCAACCATTAACTGGAAGACGATGGCGGTCCAAGAGTTTGCGCTGCCGCCGATTGTGGAGCAGGCGAAGATTGTCGAGATACTCCTCGCGGCTCGCGCCGTTCCTGATGCGCAGTCTGACGGATTAGTAAAACTTCAGGATCTTCGACAATCGACCATCGATCATCTTCTACGCCTTCCGGAAAATGGGCCCAGTGTGCGCCTCGAAACGGTGGTGTCTATGCAGAATGGCCGGCCCTTTCCCGGTGATGAGTACGCTGAAGCAGGAATCAAGCTACTTCGCCCTGGGAATTTGGGCGCATCTGGCTATCTAGTTTGGCCCACCGGAAAAACGGTTTCTCTCGACCCCACATGGGAAGCAACCGCGGCTGACTTCGTTGTTCAACCGGGAGACCTTCTCATCAATCTAACCGCACAGTCGTTGGAAGACGGGTTCATGGGGCGTGTTTGCTTAGCCCGAGAGCAAGATAAGAGTCTTCTCAATCAGCGAATCGGGCGCTTCCGGTGCAATGAGGAGGTGCTACGACAAGAGTACCTATTCAGGTGTTTACAGACATCCAGATTTCGCCAGCACGCCCACGCAAACTGCGAGGGAAGCAAAGTCAAGCACATGTTCTGGCAACACCTTGCAAAGTATGAAATCGCTGTTCCCGATGTTTCTGTGCAAGACGATGTGATCTCACAGTGTGCCGCGATCGATGAGGCTCTTGAATCCCTTGGTTCTCGTCTTGCCCTATCAAAAGAACTGGCCGCACGACTTACAAACCAGTTCGCCGGAGAGGTGTGACTATGGCCTTCAACGAATCCAACACCGTCGAGGCCTACGTCCGAGACCTGCTCGCCGGCCCGATCAAGACTGTACCGGTCAACACCGTTCAGGAACCCCAAGCCAGCTACGAACCCAGCTCCAAAGGCATCGGCTGGCGCTACGCCGCCCCGGCTGAGGTGCCGCGCCAGATCCAGGAAGTGCAGGTTGAACCTTGGCTGCGAGATGCGCTGATCCGCCTGAACCCGGAAATTGCCGCTCAGCCCGACCGAGCCGACGAAGTGCTCTACAAGCTGCGCGCCATCGTGCTGTCGGTGCGATCGGATGGCCTGATCCGCGCCAACGAGGAGATGACGGCCTGGATGCGCGGTGAGCGCTCGATGCCCTTCGGCCCCAACAACGAGCATGTGCCGGTGCGGCTGATCGACCTGGATGATCTGGCGCAGAACCAGTACATCGTCACCCAGCAGTTCATCTACCGCGCAGGCCCCACCGAGCGCCGTGCCGATCTGGTGTTGTTGGTCAACGGGCTGCCGCTGGTGCTGATCGAGGCCAAGACGCCAGTCAAGAAGTGCATCAGCTGGGTCGATGGCGCGGTGCAGGTGCACGACGACTACGAGAAGTTCGTGCCTGAGCTCTTCGTCTGCAACGTGTTCTCGGTGGCGACTGAAGGCAAGGCTTACCACTACGGGTCCATCGGCCTGCCGGTCAAGGATTGGGGGCCGTGGCATCTGGATGGCGACGGTGACGATGGTCAGCACCACCCGCTGAAGTCGCTCAAACTGTCCGCTGAAAGTATGTTGCGCCCACATGTGGTGCTGGACATCCTCGGCAGCTTCACCCTCTTCGCCACCAACAAGAAAAAGCAGCGCATCAAGATCATCTGCCGCTACCAGCAGTTTGAAGCGGCCAACAAGATCGTCGAGCGCGTGCTGGCGGGCTACCCCAGGAAGGGCTTGATCTGGCACTTCCAGGGCTCGGGCAAATCTCTGCTGATGGTCTTTGCCGCGCAGAAGCTGCGTATGCATGCCGGCCTGAAGAATCCCACCGTGCTGATCGTGGTGGATCGGATCGATCTTGATAGCCAGATCACCGGTACCTTCACCGGAGCGGACATTCCCAACCTGGAAAAGGCGGATACCCGCGAGAAGCTGCAGCAGCTGCTGGCGCAGGACGTGCGCAAGATCATCATCACCACGATCTTCAAGTTCGGTGAGGCCACAGGCAGCCTGAACGACCGCAGCAACATCATCGCCTTGGTGGACGAAGCCCACCGTACGCAAGAAGGCGATTTGGGCCGCAAGATGCGTGAGGCCCTGCCCAACGCGTTTCTGTTCGGCCTGACCGGTACGCCTATCAACCGTGCCGACCGCAACACCTTCTACGCCTTTGGTGCCGACGAGGACGAGAAAGGCTACATGAGCCGGTACGGCTTTGAGGAGTCGATCCGCGACGGTGCCACGCTAAAACTGCACTTCGAACCGCGTTTGATCGATCTGCACATCGACAAGGCTGCCCTGGACGCCGCCTACAAGGATTTGACCGGCGGCCTGTCGGATCTCGACAAGGACAACCTCGCTAAAACCGCCACCAAGATGGCCGTGCTGGTGAAGACGCCTGAGCGCATCCGCAAGGTGTGCGAAGACATCGTCGAGCATTTCCAGACCAAGGTGGAGCCCAATGGCTTCAAGGGCCAGATCGTAACGTTCGATCGCGAGTCCTGCCTGCTGTTCAAGGCCGAGCTGGACAAGCTGCTGCCGCCCGAGGCTACGGACATCGTGATGTCGGTGCAGGCGGCGGACAAGAAGGAACATCCAGAGTACGTGCCCTACGACCGAAGCCGCGACGAAGAAGAGCGACTGCTGGATCGGTTCCGCGACCCGGGCGACCCGCTGAAGCTGATTATCGTCACGGCCAAGCTGCTGACCGGCTTCGATGCACCCATCCTGCAGGCGATGTACCTGGACAAGCCGCTGCGCGACCACACGCTGCTGCAGGCCATCTGCCGCGTGAACCGCACCTACTCCGAGCAGAAGACCCACGGCTTGATCGTGGATTACCTCGGCATCTTCGACGACGTGGCGGCAGCGCTGGAGTTCGACGACCAGAGCGTCAAACAAGTGGTCAGCAACATCCAGGAGCTGAAGGACAAGCTGCCTGAGGCGATGCAGAAATGTCTGGCCTTCTTCGCTGGCTGCGACCGCACCCTGCAGGGTTATGAGGGCCTGATCGCCGCGCAGCAGTGCCTGCCCAACAATGAGGTGCGGGACAACTTTGCTGCTGAGTACAGCGTGCTCAACAAGATTTGGGAGGCGCTGTCACCGGACACCGTTCTGGGCCCCTTCGAAAAGGACTACAAGTGGTTGTCGCAGGTGTACCAGTCGGTACAGCCGTCCAGTGGCCACGGCAAGCTGATCTGGCATTCGCTGGGCGCCAAGACGATCGAGCTGATCCACCAGAACGTGCATGTCGACGCGGTGCGGGATGACCTCGACACCTTGGTGCTGGACGCTGATCTGCTGGAAGCGGTGCTGTCGAACCCAGACCCGAAGAAGGCCAAGGAAATCGAGATCAAGCTCAAGCGCCGGCTGCGCGGGAATGGCGGCAACCCCAAGTTCAAGAAGCTGTCGGAGCGGCTTGATGCGCTGAAAGACCGGTTCGAGTCCGGTCAGATCAACAGCGTGGAGTTTCTGAAGCAGTTGTTGGAGATCGCCAAGGAAACGCTGCAGGCCGAGAAAGAGGTTCCACCCGAAGAGGACGAGGATCGCGGCAAGGCTGCGCTGACTGAGCTGTTCAACGAGGTCAAGACCTCTGAAACGCCCATCATGGTCGAACGTGTGGTGACAGACATTGATGAGATCGTGCGCCTAGTTCGCTTCCCGGGCTGGCAAGGCACTCAGGCTGGTGAGCGTGAAGTCAAGAAGGCGTTACGAAAGGCGCTCTTCAAATACAAGCTGCATGCGGATGAGGAACTGTTCGAGAAAGCCTACAGCTATATCAGGCAGTATTACTGAGGCCCGAAGTGCCTTTGTGGAAATTCTAATTTCGACTGGAGTCGTAAATTCATCTACCCCTGAGCCATGTCTCCTTCGCCAGCGGTTGCGGTCAACCCTGGCCGCACTTTGAACTCGCGGCCTCAGCCACGGAGAAGACAGGCCAAAGCACCACACGAGGCATGCACTTGGAGGATCGCGCTGATGGCTGACGACGAGGAAATTCATCGGAACAAACTCACGGGCAAGACATACATCAGCCCGCAGGTCCCAACGCTGAATGGGCCTCTTCGCATCGCGTCCAAAGTGATCGATTCAGAAGGCATGTACTACGCAAAGGTGAAGAATGAGGTTGTCCTGCGACGCACACCCACCGCAAGGATTGAGATAGTTGCCAAATTCCTGGAGGATGACAGGAAGCTCACCGTCCTTACCCTCCAACAGTTCAATGGAAACAACGGACAGCCACACAGGACAAACTTCTCTTTCGTGGGCACCGAGATTCCCAAGCTGTTGGGCTTCCTCAACGACATTGCTGATGTGGAGTTCAAGCATTCCGGTGCGGTGAACATCACGGATACCGATTTGCACAAGTTGGTGCTATCAAAGGCCCAAGCGGCGACCTTGGTTCATGACAATCAGGAAGCTTTTCTTGAGGCCATTCGCGCCGAAGTCACCAAAGACGACATCGTGGCCCTCGGTTATAGAAAGAAGCAACTCGGCGTCTTCTCGCAGCTGCTGACGGATCCTGAATTCTTTGAGTTGTGCAAGAAGCAGAAATCAATCAAAGGCGACGAGCTACTCTGGCAGGCATTCTTTGAGAAAAATCCTTGGGTGTTTGGGTACGGATTGAGCTACTTCTATGTGACCGGTTTTGAGGAGAAGAAGCTTGAGCAGTTCGTGCAGGGCTACGATCTCCTGAACAGGGGCAAGAGAGCCGACGCGGTCATGAAAACCAAGGGAATCATCAACTCTTTGTGCTTTGCCGAGATCAAGCATCACAACACCAAGCTGCTGGATACAGACTACTACAGAGCTGGGTGCTGGACTCCATCCAAGGAGATGGCCGGCGCCGTTGCTCAGATTCAAGCCACGGTGGCGATTGCAGTGCACAAGCTCCATGGTATGCAAAGAATGGTGGACGACAATGGCAACCCCACGGGCGAAGACGTCTTCAACTTCAAGCCACGTGCCTTCATCGTGATTGGCTCTTTGAGCGAGTTCATGAGTGCGCATGGGGTTCACCAAGACAAGCTTCGTTCCTTTGAGCTTTATCGAACGAGCATCACGGGAATCGACATCCTGACCTTTGATGAACTGCATGAGCGGACCAAGTTCATTGTTGAAACGGCACAGTCATGAATCGCCCCGGGTTTCGCGGAGGCCGGTTGGTTTAAGTCAGACGATCGCGGCCTGACCAGCGCGTTGTCGATGGTAATTGGCCTCGAACTCGGCCGGCGGGATGTAGCCCAGCGGCTCCATCAATCGGTGGTGGTTGAACCAAGCCACCCATTGCAGCGTCGCCAGTTCCACCGCCTGCTTGGTCTTCCACGGCCCACGCCGGTGGATCACCTCGGCCTTATAGAGCCCGTTGATGGTCTCGGCCAGAGCGTTGTCGTAGCTGTCGCCCTTGGAGCCTACTGAGGGCTCAATGCCAGCCTCGGCCAGACGCTCGCTGTAGCGAATGGACAGGTATTGCGATCCCCTGTCGGAGTGATGCGTCAGGCTGCCGTCGTCGCACGGCTTGCGGTCAAATAACGCCTGCTCCAGCGCGTCGAGCACGAACGCGGTGTGCATCGAACTGCTCTGGCGCCAACCCACGATGCGCCGACTGAACACATCCACGACGAACGCCACGTAGACCCAGCCCTGCCAGGTCGAGACGTAGGTGAAGTCCGAGACCCAAAGCTGGTTGGGCCGTTCGGCACGGAACTGCCGGTTGACCCGGTCCAGCGGGCATGGCGCCTTCGGGTCAGGGACGGTGGTGCGCACCGTCTTGCCTCGGCGCGCGCCCTGCAGGCCTTCCTGGCGCATCAACCGCTCGACGGTGCAGCGCGCCACCGCCACGCCTTCGCGGTTGAGCTGACGCCAGACCTTGTCGGCGCCGTAGACTTGCATGTTGGCTTGCCACACACGCTGAACCTGCGGCACCAGGCTCTCATCGCGCTGCGCGCGATGAGAGCACAGCGCCGGATTTCGCTGACGAGCAGCATGGCGCCAATACGCCGACGGGGCGATCTGCAAAGCGCGGCAGATCGACTCGACCCCGAACTCCTGACGATGCCGGTCGACAAAGGCCTTCAGGACTTGATGCGGCGGTCGAGCTCCGCCTGGGCGAAAAACGCACTGGCCAGCTTCAGAATCTCGTTGGCCTTGCGTAGCTCACGCACCTCGCGTTCGAGCTCCTTCACACGCTGGGCCTCGCTGGTCGACACGCCCTCGCGCACGCCCGCATCGACCTCTGCGCGCTTGACCCATTCGTTCAGCGTCTGCGGCACGCAGCCGATCTTGGGCGCGATGGACTCGATGGCCGCCCACAGCGACGGGTATTCCCCTCGGTGCTCCTGCACCATCCTCACCGCCCGCTCACGCACCTCGGGTGAGAACTTGTTCGACTTGCTCATGGCTCAATCCTCTCAGAGTGTTGAGCCTCCTCGAAAGCCGGGGCGGTTCAGTCATGATGAATTGGGCAGCTCCATACAACCGCCTCTTTATCCTGTTGGACAGGCAAGGACCGACTTACCACGGTGGTCCTGCATTCATCCGCATGGCTCAGCAGATCGACCAGGACATTCCGAACTACAGGCAGCTTCTGGATCAGTTGGCTCCTTGCTAACTGGGACTTGCCTTCAAACGAAAGCCCCCCAGCGACCGAACCCCATGCAAAATTTACAGAGTTAATTTTTACATTACAGAGTTTATTTTTACGATCAAGCGTCGGCCCAGAGCGCGCCGGTCATTCGACCGTCACGCTCTTGGCGAGGTTTCGGGGCTTGTCCACATCCGTCCCGCGCGCGCAGGCGGTGTGGTAGGCCAGCAGTTGCAGCGGCAGCACGTGCAGGATGGGTGACAGGGCGCCGTAATGCTCGGGCATGCGAATGACGTGGATGCCTTCACTGCTTTCGATGTGCGTGTCGGCATCGGCCAGCACATAGAGTACGCCGCCGCGGGCACGCACTTCCTGCATGTTGCTCTTGAGCTTCTCCAGCAGCGCATCGTTCGGTGCCACGGTGACCACGGGCATGCTGCTGGTCACCAGCGCCAGCGGGCCATGCTTGAGTTCGCCAGCCGGGTAGGCCTCGGCGTGGATGTAGCTGATCTCCTTGAGCTTGAGCGCGCCCTCCAGCGCAATGGGGAAATGCAAGCCCCGGCCCAGGAAGAGTGCGTTTTCCATGCGGGCAAAGTCTTCCGCCCAGCCCATGACTTGCGGCTCCAGCGCCAGCACGGCCTGCAGAGCCACGGGCAGGTGGCGCATGGTCTGGAGGTGTTCAGCCTCTTGCGCTTCACTCAGGCGCCCACGTGACTGCGCCAGGGCCAGCGTCAGCAGGAACAGGCCTGCCAGTTGGGTGGTGAAGGCCTTGGTGCTGGCCACGCCGATTTCGACCCCGGCGCGGGTGATGTAGGCCAGCTCGCACTCGCGCACCATGGCGCTGGTGGCCACGTTGCAGATGGTGAGCGTATGGCGCATGCCCAGGCTCTGGGCGTGGCGCAGCGCGGCCAGGGTGTCGGCGGTTTCGCCGCTCTGGCTGATGACCACG
>Ga0208826_1003109_pt1 | contig 11710 bp, 13 predicted proteins | sample AD_UKC115_MetaG_FD_184451 | JGI IMG/M metagenome (GOLD analysis project Ga0208826, IMG submission 184451) | Active sludge microbial communities of municipal wastewater-treating anaerobic digesters from Hong Kong - AD_UKC115_MetaG (SPAdes)... | ecosystem: Engineered > Bioreactor > Anaerobic >... | reverse complement strand
CTGCAAGAACTCGGTGCCGAAGGGCTTCAACCTCGACGGCATGCGCATCGTGGTCGATTGCGCCAACGGCGCGACCTACCAGCTCGGCCCGCTGGTGCTGCGCGAACTCGGCGCGCGCGTCGATGCGATCGGCGTCGATCCGAACGGCGTCAACATCAACGACGGGGTCGGCTCCACCCATCCGGAATTCCTCGCCGCGCGCGTGCGCGGGACCGGCGCCGACCTCGGCATCGCCTTCGACGGCGACGGCGACCGCGTGCTGTTCGTCGATGGCGAAGGCCTGGCGCGCGACGGCGACGAGCTGCTGTACGTGCTGGCCTGCGACTGGCAGGAAAGCGGGCGTCTGCGCGGGCCGGTGGTCGGCACCCTGATGACCAACTACGGCTTCGAGCGCGCGCTGGGCGAGCGCGGCATCGGCTTCGTCCGCGCCAAGGTCGGCGACCGTTACGTGCACCAGCAATTGCTGGCGAACGACGGCGTGCTCGGCGGCGAGGCCAGCGGCCACATCCTCTGCCTGGACCGCGCCAGCACCGGCGACGGCATCGTCAGCGCGCTGCAGGTGCTGGAAGTGCTGCAGCGCCGCGGCGTCGGCCTGGCCGAGGCGCTGGCCGGCCTGCGCAAGGTGCCGCAGAAGACCGTCAACGTGCGTTACAGCGGCAATGCCAAGCCGGCCGACGCCGACAACGTGCACATCGCCCTGGCCGAGGCGCAACGCGCGGTCGAAGGCCGCGGCCGCGCGTTCCTGCGCGCGTCCGGCACCGAGCCGGTGGTGCGGGTCACGGTCGAAGCCGACGACCCGGCATTGGTCGAATCCACCCTCGCCAGGCTCGCCGACGCCGTGCGCGTGGCGGCGGCCTGATCCCGATCAAACCCCATCCTCCGCGACGGGCGCACACTGTCGCAGACCCTTCAAGACAGCACGCCATGGCCAGCCAGATACCGACCCTCGACATCCGCCGTTTCACCCATCCCTCGTCGCCGCAGGACCGCCAGGCCTTCATCGACGAACTCGGCGCGGCCTACCGCGAATGGGGCTTCGCCGGGATCCGCAACCACGGCATCCCGCAGGCGCAGATCGACGAGGCCTACGAGACCTTCCGCAAGTTCTTCGCCCTGCCCGAGGACACCAAGAAGCGCTACCACGTGCCCGGCGGCGGCGGCGCGCGCGGCTATACCGCGTTCGGGGTGGAAACCGCGAAGGGCGCGAAGTATTCCGACCTCAAGGAGTTCTGGCACATCGGCCGCGAGATCCCGCGCGACTCCAGGTACGCGAACGACATGCCGGAGAACCTGTGGCCGCAGGAACTGCCCGAGTTCAAGCGCGTCGGCTACGGCCTGTACCAGGCGCTGGACGAACTGGGCTCGCAGGTCCTGCGCGCGCTGGCGCTGCACATCGACCTGCCGGAGGACTACTTCGCCGACAAGACCGATTCCGGCAACTCGATCCTGCGCCCGATCCACTATCCGCCGATCACCACCGACGACATCCCCAACGTCCGCGCCGGCGCGCACGAGGACATCAACCTGATCACCCTGCTGGTGGGCGCCAGCGCCGCCGGCCTGGAAGTGCTGTCGAAGAAGGGCGACTGGGTGCCGTTCACCTCCGATGCCGACACCATCGTCGTGAACATCGGCGACATGCTGCAGCGGCTGACCAACCACGTGTACCCGTCGACCACCCACCGGGTGGTCAATCCGCCGGGCGAGCAGGCGCGCCAGCCGCGTTATTCGGTGCCGTTCTTCCTGCACCCGAACCCGGATTTCCTGATCGACGTGCTGCCGTCCACGATCACCGCGGACAATCCCAGCCGCTATCCGGAGCCGATCACCGCGCAGGGCTACCTCGAGGAACGGCTGCGCGAGATCAAGCTGAAGTGAACCGCCGGGGCCGCCGCAAGGCGGCCTTCGCGCATGGCTGCGGCTAGGCGCCCATCCAGAAGAACACCGCCGCCATCCGCTCGTCGGCGAGCACTTCGCCGCAATAGGCGGTGGCGCTGTGGATCATCGCCGCGCTGTAGACCAGCAGGCGGTTGAAGCGGTTCGGCACGCGCACGTCCTCCACGAACGCGTCCGGCGGCACGAAGCGGGTGCCCAATGCGTCGACCAGCGTGTTGTGCGGCTTGTTCACCGTGTTGCCGCCGAGCTGGCCGCTGGGCATGCGCTGGCGATAGAAGCTGGTGCCGCAATCCTGCGGCGCGTCGGGCGTGAGGTAGAGCACGCCGGCATAGCGGCACAGCGCGCGCGAATCGGTGTGCGGGCGCGCACCCGCCTCGCGTTCGCCGACGACCTGCACGCAGTTGTGGTTGAGCGTCTTGCCGTCGGGGGTGTTTTGCACCCACAACCGCTTCATGCCGGTGGCGGCGCGCACCCGGCCTTCGACCAGCGACAGTTCGTCCGCTTCCAGCGCCGGCAACGCGCGGCGCCCGGGCCAGCTCTCGCCGGTATGCGGGAAGCCCAGCGCCCAGTCCTGCTTGGCCATGCAGCGTTCGCGCACGTCGCCCGCGTTCGGCAGGACGTCGTCGAACACCCAGTAGTCGCGCCCTTCGGTGGGCTTGCGGTAGGGCAGGATGCGCAGGGGCGGCAAGGGGCGGTTCATCGCGCGACTATAACGGCCCGCCGCCGCCGGTTGCTAAACTTGCGCATCACACGCTGGGAGCCGCGCATGCGCCGCAAGATCGTCGCCGGGAACTGGAAACTGCATGGCGATCGCGCCTTCGCCCACGGCTTGCTGGATGCCGTGGCATCCGCGCCGGCCGCGGCGGGCGTCGAACTGGTGATCCTGCCGCCGCTGCCCTACCTCTGCGAGCTGATCTCGCAATTCGCCAGGCGCGGGCTGGATTTCGGCGCGCAGGACGTCAGCGCCAATGCCAAGGGCGCCTATACCGGCGAGGTTTCGGCCTCGATGCTGGTCGATATCGGGGCGAAGTACGGCCTGGTCGGCCATTCCGAGCGCCGCCAGCACCACCGGGAAACCAGCGAGCTGGTGGCGGCCAAGTTCGTCGCCGCCAAGAACGCCGGCCTGGCCCCGATCGTGTGCGTGGGCGAATCCCTGCACGAGCGCGAGGCAGGGCAGACCGAGTGGCGGATCGAGGAGCAGTTGCAGGCCGTGTTCGACGCCGCGGGCCCGCAGGCGTTCGCCGGGGCGGTCATCGCCTACGAACCGGTCTGGGCGATCGGGACCGGCCGGACCGCCAGCCCGGAACAGGCGCAGGAGGTGCATGCGTTCATCCGTGGCGAGGTGGCCGCGCGCGATGCTACAATCGCCGGCTCGCTGCCGATCCTGTACGGCGGCAGCGTGAAGCCCGACAACGCGGCCAGCCTGTTCGCCCAGGCCGACGTCGACGGCGGGCTGATCGGCGGCGCCTCGCTCGTCGCCGCGGATTTCCTGGCCATCGCGTCCGCCGCGGCGGCCTGACCCAAATACAAGACGGATACGAATCACGATGTGGCTGCAACTTGTAAACGTGCTGTACGTGCTGGTGGCGATCGCCATGATCGGCCTGATCCTGATGCAGCGCGGTGCCGGTGCGCAGGCGGGTTCGGGCTTCGGCGGCGGCGCGTCGGCCACCGTGTTCGGCTCGCGCGGCGCATCGAACTTCCTGACCAAGAGCACCAAGTGGCTGGCGATCATGTTCTTCGCCATCAGCCTGGGCATGGCCGTCTACGCCAGCAAGATGGCCCGTCAAGGCGGCGCCACGCCGGCCGCGGCGGATCTTGGCGTGATGGGCCAGCAGGCGCCCGCCGCGCCGGCACAGCAAGTGCCGACCGCGCAGGTGCCGGCCGCCGCCCCGGCGCAACAGCCGGCCGCGCCGGTCTCCGCGCCGCAGTACGCCCAGCAGCCTGCCGCTGCTGCGCCGGCCGCCGAACAGGCACCTGCCCCGGCCAAGTAATCGGATTTACAATGTTCTCGCGGCGCGAGCCGCAACACCTGCCCAGGTGGCGGAATTGGTAGACGCACTACCTTGAGGTGGTAGCGATTTAGGTCGTAGGGGTTCGAGTCCCCTCTTGGGCACCATACAAAACGAGAAGCCCGCCGCAAGGCGGGCTTTTTGTTGCGGTTCGAGTCCCGATGGCGACTCCAGGCCCGCGGGTTTCACTCCGCCTGCTCGAACTCGTCTTCCGGCAAGGCCAGGAAGGCCCAGAACGGGATCTCCCGCCGGGCCCAGTCGGACACCGCTTCGTCGAGGATTTCCAGCAGGGTGTCGAAGCTGGTTTCGTCGGCGTCGCGCAGTTCGGCGGCGGCATCGAACAGCAAGGCGTAGCCGGGCGCGGGCAGCCAGGACAGGTCGCGCAGGCGGTCGCTGGCGGCATCCCAGTTGCGGCCGCTGCCGGCGGGGAAGTCCAGTGCGGTGGCCAGCCGCAGCATCAGCGTCGCCTTGTCGGCGCAGCCGCGCAGGTCGATGCGGCGGCTCAGCAGGCCGGCGTCGCGGCTCGCCATGTCGAGCGTCGCGATGTCGTCGCTGGTGACGAAGAACACGCCGGCGCGGGCCGCATCGTCCAGGCCCAGATCGAAACCGGAATCGGTCACTGCAGTCCTCCCGCGACATCGAAGCGGCGGAAACTGTCGTAGTGGTCGTCGCTGTAGTACCACTCGCCGGGCGGGTCGCCGCCGGTGACGATCCGGCGCGCACCGCGATGTTCCACGCCGGGCGTGTCGACGGTGTATTCGCGGTACCAGCCGCGCGGCTTGCGCGGCAGGCGGCCCTCGCGGTTGCCGAACACGCTGCCGTCCTGGCGATGCGGGAACGGGCCGCCGCGCCGGATCATGGCGATGGTGGCGTGCGCTTCGGCCGGCAGGAAAACCGGGAGCGCCGTTTCCGCCTCGACCGGCTTCGCCGATGGCGAAGCATCCGCCATCGGCGGCAGGGCGATGTCATTGCCGGGAAGCGCGTGGACGGTGTCGCCGGCGGGGGCGGGAGGAAGCGCTTGCGGGCGCGGCCACATGAGCCAGCCGCCCGCCAGCACGACCGCGAGCAGCAGCCAGGGAATCCAGTTGTTCGGGTTGCGGTTGCGCATCGATCAGTCGTGCCGGATCTCGAAGGGTGGGTGTTCGTTCAATGTGCCGTCCGCTTCCAGCACGCCGAAGGTCTTGCGGTCGCTGTCGAACACGACCGGGATCGATGGCTGGAACAGCGGGTGGCGGATGAATTTCAGCGACCATCCGTAGCGCTCCAGCGCGGCCAGCGTCTCCTGCTGCGCTTCGTTGAGCTCGGCGCGCATTTCGCGCGCGCGATGGTGCTCGTCCTTGCGTCGTTCGGACTGAGGCATGGGCCCCCCTGTGCGACATCCGGCTGGAGGCGCAGAATGGCCCCGTCCCCACGCGCATGCAAGCCCATGGCCCGCGACCCACGCATCGACGCCTACATCGAACGCGCCGCGCCGTTCGCGCAGCCGATCCTGACCCACGTGCGCGAACTGGTGCACGAGGCCTGCCCGCAGGTCGAGGAAACCATCAAGTGGGGCATGCCGACCTTCGTGCATGCCGGCGGCATCCTGTGCGGGATGGCGGCGTTCAAGCAGCACGCCTCGTTCGGGTTCTGGAAGCATGCGCTGGTGGTGGGCGACGACTCGCCGCGCGATGGCATGGGCAGCTACGGCAAGATGGCCACGATCAAGGACCTGCCGCCGAAGAAGACCCTGCTCGCGCATGTCAAGAAGGCGATGAAGCTCAACGAGGACGGGGTGAAGGCGCCGGTGCGCAAGTCTGCGCCGAAGCCACCGCCACAGGCGCCGGACGACCTCGTCGCCGCGTTGAAGAAGGACAAGGCCGCGCAGGCGACCTTCGATGGGTTCCCGCCCGGCTGCAAGCGCGAGTACATCGAGTGGATCGTCGAGGCCAAGCGCGAGGACACCCGCGCCAAGCGATTGGCGCAGGCGGTCGAGTGGATGGCCGAAGGCAAGCGCCGCAACTGGAAGTACGAGAACTGCTGATCGCCCTCAGCGGGCGAACGCGAGACGCACGTACAGGCCGAAGTGGTCGCTGGGCCAGACGCCGGGCGCGCCTTCCCGATCCAGCACGATGCGGGCTTCGAGTGGCTTCAGCGGCCCGCGTTGCAGGTACACGTGGTCGATGCGGCGGGCATCGTCCGGGAAGTAATGCGGATTGAGGGTCGGCCGCGGGTCCGCGCGACCATGCAGGGCGTCGAACGCATTGTCGTGGCCGGCTTCCAGCGCGGCGAACTCGGGCTGGCCTGAACCTGCATTGAAGTCGCCGGCCACGATCGAAGGCGCAGCGCCGGCGGTGCGCGCGATGAAGGCCTGCAGGTCGGCGAGTTGTTGCGCGCGCATGCGTCGTCCGCTGTCGTCGTCCTGGTAATTGGGGTGGGTGACGTAGACATTGAGCGGATGCCCGCCGATGTCGATGCGTGCCCAGCCGGCGGTGCGCGAATCCTCCAGCGGTCGCAGTCTCGTCCAGTCGCGGGCCAGCACCGGATGCCGGGTCAGGATCGCGTTCCCGTAGCGCCGCGGCCTGTCGCCGGGGTCGATCGAAATGAAGTACGCCGAATAGCCGAGCGCAGCGGCCAGGTCGTCGGCCTGGTTGCGCAGGGCCTCGTGCTGCAGGACTTCCTGCAGCACGATCGCGTCGGGTTGCAGTTCGCGCAGTTCGTCGACGATCAGGGCGCGGCGCTTCGGCCAGTCCGCCTTGTCGTGGTACAGGTTGAAGGTGACGATCCCGAACGACGGGGCGCGCGGTTCCCGGATCGTCGCGCAACCGGCGAGCGCGGATGCCGCCAACAGCATCGCCAGCAACCCGGTGGCGAGCGCTTGGCGGCGGTACACCGGCTTACTCCAGCACGGTATCGGTGCGCAGCACCGGGTAGCGGTTGCTGCCCGCGTCCCATGCCGGGTGGCGTCGATAGAAGAAATCGAGGCGGGCAGCGGGGTTGCTGGCGAAGTCGGCGTCGTCCTTCAGCTTCTTTTCGAATTCGGCTTTCAGCGCGGGGTCTTTCGCCAGCATCAACCGCGCCTGCTCTTCCGCGACGTAGCCCTCCATGTACTCCTTGCGCTCGAAGGCGTTGTTGAAATCGCCCCAGGCCGCCATCGAGTCGGTGGCGGTCGGCTCCAGGATGTTGACCAGCAGCCGCGCATTCGCCTGCGCGATCGGCACGTACAGGGAGCCCGCGGCGACCTCCGCCGCCTGCGGCGTCCACTTGCCCGCCAGGCTGACCCGTTGGTGGCCTTCGACCGATGCCGGCGAGAACTGCGCGCTGTCGGCGATGAACGCCTGCGCCTTGCTGTCGCGCAGCGGCGCGCTCAGCACGCGGAAGCCGATGCCGTGCGCCAGCAGGTGCTTGGCCACCGCGACCGCGTACTGCCGCGGCACCAGATAACCGCCCATCGGCGCGACGATGCTGTTGCCCGGCACGATCTCGTCGCGCAGCGGGATCTTCCACACCTGCGGCTTGCGCTCGTCGTAGCGGGTCATCGTCGCGCCGGAGATCTCCGAGGGCGTGCGGGTGTAGGCGTAGCCGAGGAAGTCGATGCTGCGCACCTGGTCGGTGGCCTTGTAGTCCAGCGGTATCGGCTGGCCGCCGAGCCCGGCCGCGCGCGCGTCCGCGTCGTGCGCGAGCTGCAGCCAACGCGGGCCGTTCGCCGCGACCAGCTCCAGCGCGTCGAGCACGGCGTTGTAAGTGGCCTTCACGCGCTCCGGATAGGTGCGCCAGGAATGGGTCTCGACCAGGATGCCGATGCGGTTGCGCAGCGGGAAATAGCCGTTGGAGAAGCGCGGCGTGCTGACCCCGTGGACGAAGCCGGAGGCGGGGTTGTCGTCCTCGACGAAGCTCGGGTAGAAGCCGACCGGCTTGCTGCCCTGCGCCGACAGCCTGGCGATGATGCCGTCCTTGAGGCCGTTGCCGGCCTCGCGCAGGGCGATGTCGCCGGAATTGGTGGGCTCGCCGGTGATCGAGATGTCGTGCTGGAACTTGGCGCCGTCGGTCACGTGCAGGTCCAGCATCGCCAGCGGATCCCACTGGTTGACCAGGCCGAGCATCGCCTGCATCTCCGCGCTGTCGGCCTTCACGTAGTCGCGGTTGAGGTTGTAGCGCTGCGCGGTCACGCGGAAGCCCATCTGCTCGGGGCCGCGCTGGTTGGGGCGGTTCCAGGCGCGGAAATTCTCGTGGCCGTCGGCATTGAACACCGGCACGAACAGCAGCACGGCCTTGTCGAGCAGCCCCTTGCCGACCTTGCCCTGCAGCAGGTCGCGGACCAGCCAGAAGCCCGCATCCTTGCCGTCGATCTCGCCGGCGTGGATGCCGCCCTGCGCCAGCAGCACCGGCAGGCCGCGCGCCTGCGCCGCCTTCGCGTCCAGCGCGCCGCTGGTGGACACGGCCATCGCCTTCATCGGCCGGCCCTCGGGGGTGGTGCCGAAGCTGAAGCAGCGCACTGCCTGCGGGTAGGCCGACTGGAAGCCATCGCAGAGCGCGATCACCTCGTCGTAGCGGCCGGTCTGCCTGAAGCCGCTGCGTTCGGCGGTGGTGGCCAAGGCCGCGCTGGCGGCGGAGGCGGACGGCGCTGCGGCGAACAGCGGGCAGGCGAACAAGGTGGCGGCAAGCAAGGCGCGGCGCATGGTCGGCAGGTCTCCGGGGGATTGGGCCGATGGTAACCGGGGCGTCGCGCGGCCGTGACTGCCCAAGGTCATGCGGCCGCGCCGATCCGGCGCATGCGAAGATGCGGCATCGCCCGCCATCGGTTCGCACATGGACACGACCCTCTACTACGCCCCCGGCGCCGCCAGCCTGCTCGTGCACTGGTTGCTGATCGAACTGGATGTGCCGCACCGGCTGCAGTTGGTCGATACCGCGGCGAAGGCGCAGAAATCGCCGGAGTATCTCGCGCTGAACCCGAACGGCGTGGTGCCCACGCTGGTGATCGACGGCAGGCCGCAATACGAAGCCGCGGCGCTGGCATTGATGCTGGCGGAGCGCCACCCGGACGATCGCCTGGCGCCGTTGCCGGACGATACGCGGCGTGCCGATTACCTGCAGTGGATGTTCAACCTGGCCAACATGGTGCAGCCGCTGTTCCGCCAATGGTGGTATCCGGGCGAGCCGGCCGGCGAGGCGAATGCCGATGTCCTGCGCGCGCATTGCGCGCCGCGCATCGAGGCGGAGTGGCAACGCATCGACGACCACCTCGCGGCGCATGGCCCGTACCTGCTGGGCGACGAACCGAGCGTCGCCGATTTCTACCTGACCATGCTGATGCGCTGGTCGCGCAACATGCCGAAGCCGGCCACCGAATGGCCGCAGCTGGCGGCGCTGGCGCAACGCATGAAGGCGCGGCCCTCGTTCAAGCTCCTGTATGAACGCGAAGGGCTGAGCGAATGGGCCTGAGGGCCGCATCGGTTAGGCTTCCGCCACCCATCACGAAGCACCAAGCATGACCCAGACCACGGTGGCCGATCCGAACGCGCGCCTGCCCCGGCAGATCCCCTACATCATCGGCAACGAAGCCTGCGAGCGCTTCAGCTTCTACGGGATGCGCAACATTCTGGTGCAGTTCCTGGTCAGCAGCGTGATCCTGGCCTACGTGCCGGAGGCCGAACGCCAGGGCGTGGCCAAGGACGTGTTCCACAGCTTTGTGATCGGCGTGTATTTCTTCCCGCTGCTCGGCGGCTGGCTGTCGGACCGCTATTTCGGCAAGTACAACACGGTGCTGTGGTTCTCGCTGGTCTACTGCGCGGGCCATGCCTGCCTGGCGCTGTTCGAAGGCAATCGCACCGGCTTCTACACCGGCCTGTTCCTGATCGCCTTGGGCAGCGGCGGCATCAAGCCGCTGGTGGTGAGTTTCTGCGGCGACCAGTTCACCACCGCCAACAAGCACCTCGCCAAGATCGTGTTCGACGCGTTCTACTGGACGATCAACTTCGGCAGCTTCTTCGCCTCGCTGCTGATGCCGCTGTTCCTGCGCAACTTCGGGCCGGCGGTGGCGTTCGGCATTCCCGGCATCCTGATGTTCATCGCCACACTGGTGTTCTGGCTGGGCCGCAAGCAGTACGTGCGGGTGCCGCCGACCCGCGGCGAGGATCCGGATTCGTTCTTCAACGTGGCGCGCACCGCACTGACCACGCAGGTCGCGGGGCAGGGCAGGCCGGGGTTGCTGGTTGCAGGTGCGGGCGTCGTGCTCTCGGCGGCGATGCTGCTGTGCTGGGCGCTGCATGCGTGGTTCGGGATCAACCTGCCGTTCTGGCCGGACGACTTCCATTTCGTGATCAGCGCCTGCCTGGCGCTGGGCGCGCTGATCGCGTTCGGCGGCATCGGCGTGTCGATGCAGCTGGAACGCGCGCGCGGCCGCCATCCGGACGCGGCGGTGGATAGCGTGCGCGCGGTGCTGCGGATCCTGATCGTGTTCGCGCTGACCACGCCGTTCTGGTCGCTGTTCGACCAGAAGGCCAGTACCTGGGTGATCCAGGGCAAGGACATGGTCGTGCCGCACGACAGCTGGTGGTGGCCGAGCTGGCTGGTCAAGGAAGCCGGGCAGATGCAGGCGCTGAACCCGCTGCTGATCATGCTGCTGATCCCGTTCAACAACCTCGTGCTGTACCCGGCGTTGCGCCGGATCGGCTGGGAGCCGACCGCGCTGCGGCGGATGGGCTTCGGCATCGCCTTCGCCGGCATCGCCTGGATCATCGCCGGGCTGATCCAGCTGCAGATCGACAGCGGTGCGCAGACCTCGCTGGCGTTGCAGACCTGGCCCTACCTGCTGCTGACTTTCGGCGAGGTGCTGGTGTCCGCCACCGCGCTGGAATTCGCCTACAGCCAGGCCACGCAATCGATGAAGGGCGTGATCATGGCCTTCTGGTACCTGACCAGTACCTTCGGCAGCCTGTGGGTGCTGCTGACCAACGTCGCCGTGCGCAACGAGGCGGTGACCGCGCGCATCGCCGCCACCGGCTACAGCGAGAACGCGTTCCTGATGTTCTTCTTCGCGGTCTTCGCCTTCGCCGCGGCCTTGGCATTCGCCGCCTATGCCCGCACCTACCCGATGCAGGACAACTACCGGACCGCCTGACGCATGACCTTCTCGCTGACCATCGTGATCGTCGCCATCACCGTGCTGGTGTCGTGGCGCGCCTTCAACGACCGCAACCTGCTGGAGCGGTTGATCCTGTGGCCGCCGGCGGTGGAACGGCGCAAGCAATACGACCGCCTGCTCACCCACGGGTTCATCCACGCCGACTGGATGCACCTGGCGTTCAACATGATCACCCTGTGGTCGTTCGGCACGGCGGTGGAGCGGGTGTTCTCGGAATGGATCACTCCGGTCGGCTACGTGCTGTTCTACCTGTCGGCGATCGTGGTGGCGATCCTGCCGACCTACCTTCGCCATCGCAGGGACGCGAACTACCGCAGCCTGGGCGCCTCCGGCGGCGTCTCCGCGGTGCTGTTCGCGTTCATCCTGTTCGATCCGTGGTCGAAACTGATCATCTTCCCGATCCCGGTGCCGATCCCCGCGTTCCTGTTCGCGCTGCTGTACGTGGGTTACAGCATCTGGATGGACCGCCGTGGCCGCGACAACGTCAACCACAGCGCCCACTTGTGGGGCGCGGCCTACGGCGTGCTGTTCACGCTGCTGATGGAACCTCGGGTTTTCGGCCATTTCACGCAAAGCTTGTTCCACTCGGGATCCCCATGACCCAGGAGACCGCCATGTCCGAGATCCGCCATGACGCGGCCCATCACCGCTTTGTCACCGAGGTGGACGGCTACCT
>Ga0208826_1003105_pt1 | contig 11724 bp, 7 predicted proteins | sample AD_UKC115_MetaG_FD_184451 | JGI IMG/M metagenome (GOLD analysis project Ga0208826, IMG submission 184451) | Active sludge microbial communities of municipal wastewater-treating anaerobic digesters from Hong Kong - AD_UKC115_MetaG (SPAdes)... | ecosystem: Engineered > Bioreactor > Anaerobic >... | reverse complement strand
ATAAACCTGATCTCTCCTTGAAAATCGCAAATATATTGATATTTATATCAGACAAGAAGGATATTAACCTTATTCCTTCAAATTTATTCTTATTGAACCGTAGTATTAATCTTATATTGCTAAATGAAAAGTCATTTGAGCAGGTTTATAAACTTTTAAAAGAGTTTTGCAAAAGAGAAGATGGAATAACCAAAAACATAGGATACTTTGAAAGACTTCATCCATTCCTGTTTTTTTCATCATATTTCAAGCAAATAGTTGTACCTGAAAACACAAAGGTATCAAGATATATAGATACCTGGTTTAAATAATATAAATATGGTTTCTGCGATTTACCTGCGTATCAAAAGTTCCAATAAGATTTTTAAATGCTAGATATCAATAAATAAGAGATAAAAGAGATTTTTTATTGTTTATTTTGTCGATAAATAAATTGATACGACTACTGGGTTAAGATAAAATAAAAATTCAATAAAATAAAGGTCTAAATGATTGATGAAAAGCAATAAGAAAAAGAAAAGGCAATACAAAAGCAAGAAAAAACAGAGTAAAATTATTCAATTTTTTCTACTTTTATTTATTTTTTTATTATCCATCATTTTTTTCATAAATTATATCAACGAAAATGAATCAAACAGGGTAAACATTTTTTCTTTTAACAAATTTAATAACAATTTTTCCCAAAATGCAGATGAGACTTTAGAAGAATCTGAAGAAATTTCAGAATATAGTTATATATTTGACGAAGACCCTCAAAATAAAAATGAAAATAACTCTGCAGATAAACTGCCAGTTGATTTCTCTTATGAAAAGAACTCAGATCAGCAAGAAAAAATAGAAAAGAACAATAAATCTGAACCAGAGAGCATTTTTCAAAATCCTGAAAATATAATCCAGCCTAAAGGGAAAAAGGAAATATATATTATTCTGGATGATTTTGGTTATCAGGATACAACTGAAAGAATCTTGAAGCTTCCCTTTAAGATATCTGTAGCTATCCTTCCTGGGCTACCATATTCAGATAAGGGCTATAAGGCTTTTTCATCTTCAACTAATATTACACCCATGCTGCATATACCAATGCAATCTATAAACAACAATAGTTCCTCGGAGAAGTTAGAAATAAGGGTAAATGATGATTATGCCACGATTAAAAATAAACTTGAATACTTTCACAAACTTGTCCCTGCATTTTTTGCAAATAATCATATGGGTTCTAAAGTCTCTTTAAACAAACAGGTTGCCAGTATTGTACTTAAGATACTATCCAGTATGGGGATAAGATTTATTGACTCAAACACGATAGATGGCTCTCTTTTCTTAGATGCCGGGAAAGAACTTGGTTATCCAGTTTTTCAAAATATGTTTTTTTTAGATTATCTTGAAGATAAAGATTTACCACAAAGAGAATTTAACTCTGCTTTAAATACCCTTAAAAATCGAGATTTTGTTATCATTATAGGACATAACACAAAGGAAAACACACTTTCATTTCTTGAACATCTTGCAAAAACTGATATTTTTGATAAATATGAATTTTTAACTATACGTGATCTGTTTGAAAGACATTAAAATTTATTCATGTTTTTCTATCAAAAGTTTGCATCTTTACTGAGGAATTATCCCATTTCGCAATCAACATAAGCCTGTCTCATCTTATTTAAGGCTCGTATCTCTATCTTTCTAATAGATTCAGAAGTAAGATCATATTTTTTAGCTATTTCTCGCAGAGTCATAGGCATAAATGTCGTTAATCCATATCGTTTTTCTATGATATCTCTTTCCCTTTCGTCCAGCACAGATAATAGATTATCAAGATCTTCCCTATCACTCTTTTCCAGTAAAAACTTTTCTGGTGTGTCATCACTTGGAAGCTTGTCCACTATCGAAAACTCTTCATTCTCCTTACCAGAATTTTCTATAGAAAGGAAAATAAATTTCAAAGCAGAAATTTCTTCAATAGAAATCTGATCATTACAATTGCATGCCTTTGCTTTTCTCATTTTTTGCTGCTTTCGTAGAGGAATTCTTATCATAGATGAAAGTTTATCAGCTGTTCTTGATATTGCCTGTTTAATCCAGAAATAAGCATACATGCAGAAATTATCACTCTTTGAATAATCATAATTTCTTATAGCATATAAAAGACCTATCATCCCTTCCTGGATAAGATCTTCTTTATAACTGTTATTATATGATAGTTTTGATGCAAGGCAATTTATAAGAGGTTTAAAGATATTTACAATGCTTTCAATACTTTCTTCATTTCCTTCTTTTGCTGATTTAACAAGATCTGGAATATTTTCACTTGAAAAATTAATAAATATCTTTTGAGATGTAACCATCATATAATTTTGCTCCTTCAAAAACATAAGTGCAATTATTATGCCATGATTTTCACTTCTTAATTTAAATATGAATAAATAACCTTTATGCCGCAATCTGTGTGCTAAAGAGTGAGTTTAGATTGTATTGATCTATTGAAGCTTTTTTCTAAACTTTAAAGTTTGGATTATATGATCTTTTTTTGCATAAAAAGGAGGAATTTTAAAAAATGATGCTATATATTAATGATAAATGTTTTGAATTATCGATATAAGAGATTAAAGAAAATAATGATCTAATGTAACTATAGACAGTGAATATTTTTTTGTATTTGATCCTGATTATACTAATTTTCTTTATTGCAAAAAATGCAATGTCTAATATTTTATACTTTATTTGTGGAAAAAAAAATACATTAATTTAAAAAATTATTTAAATTTTTCTGGCATTTTCCAGAAGCACACTTAGAGAATCATGCATAATCTGGTCTATTATCTTTCTTTCAGAATTATCAAGCTTATCGATAAAAATAGTGCTGCCAATATTTATGATTACTTTTTTATCCGTATTTATGGCAAAATCTCCCGGTGGTAATACCTCTCTAACACCATTTAAGGCTATTGGGACGATACATGCATTTGCTATAACTGCAGCCTGCAAGCCTCCTCGTTGAAAATCCTGTAAGTTACCATCCGGTGACATTTTACCTTCCGGGAAAATTATAACATGCTGCATGTTATTAAGATTCTGCACAATTTTTTTTAAGGTTGAAATCTTGGACTTTGTATCTTTTACATCTACAAAAATTGAATGAGCTTGTTTCATCCAGTAATTCATAACTGGCATGGTTGCAAGTTCTTTGTTGGCAACAAAACCAGCAAGTACTGGCAGGGTGCCATAGATAACAGGTATATCATATGGAGAAGTATGATTCGAGACAAAAACTATCGGCTTATTCTTTGGAATATCAAAATTTCCAATGATTTCCAGGTTAATTTTTGCAATTTTTATGAGCGCTTTACCCCAGCTATTTATAACTCTGAAAACTTTTTTCTCCCAGCCTGGTTTAATCATGTAGATAAGTCTGGATGGTATTTCAAAGCCACATAAAAGAGTTCTTATTATAGCCTTAACCACGGGATTTCTCGGATCCAGCTTCTTAACCTCATCCAGTAAAACTTTCCATCGGTTCTTTTTTCCTTTTAATAGTTCTGAGTATTTCAATCCACCAAGATATCCAACCGAATTTGAAACTAAATATTCATCATCTTCTTTACTATCTATTTTATTTGAATTATCTTCAATATCATTACTAAAATTATTGTTAAAAGGTTCAGTTTCATCTGAATTTAATTCCCCCTCTCTCTGTATGTTTGAAAAATATTGCATCTACCCGCCTCCCCAAAATAATTAATAAAAATAATGCAAAACCAATAGTTTCAGGCTGTTTATTTTCTCAAATTTTTAAGGGATCTTCCACTTTTGCATTGTTAAATTCATTATTCTTGACTTTTGACTATATTGATAAAAATCTCTTCCGAGAACTTTTGACTATTGTTTTTCGACTGTGATATAAAATCTTTTTTTTGAACTTTAGTCCTTCGGCCTTCGACTTTAGACTGTAATATTAACAATATTATTAAAACATAAAAAATATTTTTGTCTATCTATTTAAAAGTTTCAAAGTTTGAGAAAATTCATCGTACAACTTATGCACAAGCAAGGAGACTCCTTTTTTGCCACCTCCTGCAGCATATATTGCAAAAGGTCTTCCGATAAGAACATAATCTATACCTAGAATTAATAATTTGACTATATCTTCTCCACACCTCACCCCACCATCGAATCCTATAATTAAATCTGGATATTCTTTGTGCAAATATTTTATATCAATATCAAGAAGCATACTTATTGATGATTTGAGAGATGATAAGCTTCTACCGCCATGATTGGATATTATGACAGAGTTTATGCCCGCTTCTGCAAGTTTAATACAGTCAAAAATTGAGCCAACCCCTTTGATTATTAAGTTTTTTTTAGTAGATTTTCTCAATATTTTTATCTGTTCAAGTGATAATCTGCCCACAGGAACATCACTTTTTTTTAAAGTTGGTAGAGTTATTGAATCAATATCTATAGAAATTGCCGTAATTGGAGTATTCTCGAAATATTCTAGCTTTTTTATAAGACTATTTAAAGGAGTTCTGGGTTTAAGAGTAATAATGCCACTATATTCTGCTTTTTTTAGAAATTTATCCATTTCAAGGTATTTGCTGTCAGATGAGCCATCTCCTATAAAACTCAGAATTCTTGATTCATTAGCACCATTTAAAAGCGAAAGATAAAACTCTTCTTCATCAAGCACTCCTCCAAGATTTGAAGTTACACCGGATATTGGAGCAATACAAAGTGGAAATATAACATCCTTGCCAAATAGCTCATTTTTTATCTTCAGTTCATAGCCATTTTTTTCGCTCAAAAGCTCTAGCTCAAGTTTTAGATCTCTTAGATCATAGTAGTTTGCAATAAAAGATTCATTTTTATATGCTCCCCCCATGCCTGGTAATTCACCAATACAACCAGAACCATCACAGATCTTGCAGACTTTACATTTGCCTGCAAAATTTTTTATAGCATTTGCAAGAATATCTTTTTCAAGTGATTCTTCTTTTGCTCTTGCTATGATCCTTACATCTGGCTTTTTTCGATCCTTTGAAAATAGAATCTTGTCATAGTATTTTGATGAAGGAACATCAGGCAAATCCCTTTTAATTGTGTAAGTGCTGGCAGAACCATCTTTTAAAACTGGCTGCTCCTTTGGATATATCTTGAAAACATGCATACCTTTACCATTTTTATTTGAATAAACTAAATTCTCAGCTTTTCTTGGTATAGGTTCTTTACCTGTTATTATCAAAATATAGTTTGAAAGAATATCGTAATTTAAATACTCTTGATAAGGCTGATCAATAAAAAAACCTCCTTCAAGACGAAGGTTTATGTCCAACAAGTATATTTTATCAGATGATACAATATATTTTATTTCACAAGCCGTATGATATATCTTTAATCTCTCAATTATTTCAAGTGAATATTTGATAAGAGTATCGGATATTTTTTTATTGATTATGTCTGTTCTATATCGTTCAATTAAATTCCTGCTGTTAATATTTTGAATTTTCCAGACATTCAATATGGCTATTTCACGCTCTCCGATAAGCAGCTGAACCTTATACGTATCATCAGATAAAAAAGGCTCAGATATAATCTCACCGGTTGGAGAATTTTTTTTGCAATAAAGAAACGATTCATATAGATTTTCCTTTGAAACTCTAATTACTCCAAGACCTCCCATATTTTCCGTAGGTTTCAGAACCATATCTATTTTGGCAAGATTTTCCAGTTTTGCACTGTAAAACCAGTGAAGTTCTGTTTGTATCAAGTTTAAACCTGTAAAATAACCATTTTCTATATAGCCCCTTAAAAGTGTGTACATCTTGTATTTGTTGGTAATTATTTCGGATAATGTATAGTTAAAATGCTTGAGGTTGAGGTGGTTTGACAGAGCTGCTATTGTTGCATGGACATCAGAATCGACTGAACCTATCCCGACTATAGATTTGAGCTCCAGTGAAGGAAGAGAATCGATATATCTTTTTATAGATTCGATATCTTTAGTGCTCAAGTTTATTGATACATCTGCAACATTATGTCCTGCTGCATTTGGATCTATATCGACAAGATAAATGAAATAACCTTTTTGTTTTGCTGCTAAAAGCAAAGGAAGTTCATATAGGGAACCTCCTAAAATTATTAAACTTTTTTTCTCCATACAAAACCTTTTTGCACAATATTTTTACCGAATTTTTTATTTAATTCATCGACTTTTTTTATGGCTATATCTTTTTTAACATTCGTATCGAATAGATTGGAATTATCTTTAACTAAACCAGAAAGTTTTATCCCTATTAATCTTACCTTTTCTCCTTTAACCTTTGATTTTAAAAGATTTTCCATATTTTCAAAAGCAATGTTGGCGATAACATTATCATCAAAAGTTGGTTCACTGAGTGTTATCTGTTTTTGATATGTTTCAAAATCCTCATCTCTTATCTTTGAAGTTATGACCGACGCTTTATAGTTATCTTCTCTCAATCTTAATGCAAGTTCACTCGCCATCTGTGAAATCAAGTTAAAAAGCTCATCGGAAAATTTGCAATCTTCGTCAAATGTCGTTTCAGTTGAATATGATTTCTGAGTGGTATTTTGCTGAAATGATGTTTCATGCAGGAATTGTTTTAAGTAATAGTAACTGATAAAAGAACCCACTTTATTTATTAAAAAGCCCAGATCATATTGAAAAAGATCTTTAAAGTATATTATACCAAGCTTTTTAAGAGATTCTGAACTTTTTTTTCCGATAAATGGAAAGGCTGAAATAGGCAAAAAGTTAATAAAATCATTGAGTTTATCTTTTTCTATTATTAATATTCCATCCGGTTTACATCTATCTGATGCAATTTTTGATATTACCTTACTGCATGAAACACCAATAGAACAGGTAAGCTTAAAATTTTTATAAACCTGTTCTTTTATTTCTTTAGCGAGATCTTCATAAGAATGAAAGAGAGGAATAAGTCCTGTAAGATCAAGATAAGCTTCATCTATCCCTGTTTTCTCCATAAAAACAGAATATCTCTCAACAAGACTAAATATCTCTTTTGAAACTTTATTATAATAATCTATTCTGGGTTCCACAAATATTGCTTTTGGACATAACCTTTGAGCAGTTGAAACTGGCATAGCGGATTTAATCCCATATTTTCTTGCCTCATAAGAACATGTTGAAACAACTCCTCTAGCAGGTGGTTTTCTACCTATTATAACAGGCTGATCTTTCAACTCTGGATTGTCTCTCATCTCAATTGATGCAAAAAATGAGTCAAGGTCTAAATGGGCAATTACTCTATCTTCTTTCATAATGCTTTTTTTTGTATTTGATTTTATTAATTGCATTTTTTTCATTTTAAAACTAAACTTATATCAGAATAATTGGATAATTAGAAAATTCAAGTTATGTGACTAAATCCGATAAAACTAAAACATTTTTACTCTTTTAATATCGTTTTGAAACAAGATGCAATTAAAATTAATTTTAAGATATCGCTTTTTGATTTTTATTTTTTTCTCTGACATTCGGCTTTTGACTTTCTACTTTTGACTGTTGTACTTTCGATATGGTGGAAATTAAATATGAAAATTTCTAAAATATTTGCAGAACTATTTAACACGGATAAGAATAGCAATTATGCTAAATTAAAAAAGATAAAAAAAGAAATAAAAAATATATCCCCAAGGTACTACAATCCATATAAAGCAGTGGTCTATGGAACTTTTGCTTATGATTTATATTCCTTTTATCAATCCTGTCTATACTTCGAAAAACCTCTCAATCACTTATTTTTAAACAAAAAAGCTCTTGAAACAACGCTAAAATACATAATTTCCCTTTATGTACCAAAGGAGATTATGTCGTACATTCTGATGATGGAAAAGGAAAAAGTGGATGAAGTCATTGAAAAATTTGGGCAGGAGAAGACAGAAAAGTACTACAAGAAAATGATAAGTTATATATTATCCTACTTAAAACCTTCGACTATAAATACTATAGATAAAGATATATCAAGGATCAAGCAACTTTATGAACTTACAACATTCAACTATGTTGATATATTTAGCATATTCAATCTTGCTTTTACAACTACTCAAAACAAAAAAAACCTTTCATTCAACGATATAAGGGTTTCTCTGCGATTCATCAATTCTTTTGAAGATTTTACATTTTTAATCTCAAATGTTTCTTTAGAAGATTCGGTTTTAAATCCTCTTCTTATTTACCTTAAAAAATATGCTGAAATTGATCCTTCTTTCGTTTTTGACAATGGAAGAATAAAAAAAGAATTTTCCAGAATAAATAAAATGCTTACAGATAAATTTTCATATCTCAAATTTGAAATGTTTTTAAAATCCATGAAGGAAAATCCTGATTTTCAGATCAAAATTATACCCCATAGCGAAACATATGTTTCTGCTTTCATAAATGATAAGATAAAGATAGTTGAAGATTACATATCGACCTTGAAAGTGAATGAGATAGAAAAAAACTATAAGTTGATAATAAAATCAATATTTAATGAAATTCCTCTTATTAAAAGTGACATTTATAATGAAGAAGTTTCTACACATTTTTCAGCAAATCTCCTTCCTTCATTTTCAAAGGTTAAACCATTTGAGATTTTCAGAACATTTCTTGTAAATTTCTGGGAAGGAAAGATAAAAGAAACACTGAGTGATTTTATATTTCATGCAAATTATGCTGATGAAGAGTTTAAAACAATCTTAAATGACACTTTTCATATTGGTTCCGAATTTCTCGATAGAATAAATGATTTTGAATCAAACCTTGAAGATCTAAGAAAATTTCATATAATGATAATAAAAAAACCTGATACAATAACAAAATCCTCTTCTCAAAAATCAAATATTATCACATGTATAATGAATGCAAATAGAAATGCAGAATCTTTACTTATAGATGGATACAATTTTTTAGATAAGCTTGAATACATACTATATATAATAATTTTAAGTATTCAAAAAAAAGATCAATCCAGAATAACAAATCTGCTATCCTTGATAAATACTGACCTTTATAAGCAGTACAGATCCTTCTATGCAAAAGTAAAATCCTTAAAACCACTTGTAAGTATTAATAAGGTCTAAAATTTTAGACTTTTATCCCTGAACACTTCGTACAAAAATGAGTATTTACAGGATGGATTCCAGAATATATAAGAGTTAATTCCCGCTTCTTTTACACCTTTTATTTCATTTATTATGTAGCTTACCATATCTATCTTCACTTTAAGATTAAATGCCTGAATCCAGGGTCTTATAGAAATGTTATAGTTTGAGTTTTCCATCGCTCTTATTGTTCCATGTTGATAGATAAGCCTAACTGTATCTGTTTGTCCTAAACCCTTTTCATAGAAACCATCTGAAAAGTGGGATGGATAATACATCGGGTAGATCGCATCAAGAACCTGTGAATCAAGGAAAATATCCTGTCCGATATGCCGACTTATCTTGTACCAGCATTGATACCCAAAAAAATCCGCACCAACAGGTATTTTAAGTGAAGCTTTTGCGTTCTTGAAAAAAGAGTATATTAAGACATTTTTAGATATATTATCTTTATTGTATCTATAATAAACATCAGATATATTTCCTTCAGCTGGGAATCTAACATAATCAAACTGTATCTCTGAAACTCCCAGATTTTGAAGCTCAATAGCTGCATCAATTAAGTATTGTTGATATTCAAGATTGTATGGATCTATCCAGGCTTCCATCTTTGTCGCTCCCTTCCATGGAGCGTTTGCTGACTTACTCCATAAAGCGAACCTGCTATTATCATAATTGTAAGCAACAGGATCTCGAAAACATACAAAACGAGCAATAATCTTTATATTATGCTTATTCGCCTGCTCAAAAAGGTACTGTGTTTGTATAAGATTCCTTGATGACTTCATCTTAAGGGCTAATGGTAACTTTGACCCCCAGCTTAGATAACCAAAATCATCTTTAAAATCGACAACAAAAGCGTTTAGTCCACAGTAAGTTGCTATATCAACAAGTTCATCTATCTTCTTTTTTGAACTTGCAGCAAAAGAAGAAACATATAAACCTCTAATATTATTATCATCTGGTGTTTGAATGTTATCAAACTCTTTTTCGAGAACAAATCTATTTTCATTTTCTTCATATCGATATATACCATAATTTGAGTAAGCATAGATTGTCGAGTTTAACTCGAAAAATTTTTCGATTTCTTCTTTAATACTATCTCTTAAAATTATCTTTGTCTCAATAATCTTGTAAGAATTTTTGGTTTTTAAAGAACTTAAAAAAGAATTAACATCTAGTATATCTATCCCTTTAGAGGACTGATAACCTATAAATAATCTGTCATTGAAAAAAAATAGTGAACTTATTGTCTCGAAAAGCATAGAGTAGGATGAGGTATAAAAAACTCTTTTTACCCCATTGTAAAACCTGGAGAATTTTTTTGCATCAAGAACTTTACCAAAAAGTCCCGAGTATGATGTACCAACAAAGATTATGATCTTATCATCTATCCTGGCAAGTTCACAACTTGAGAAAAATGCGTTTGAAGGGATACCATCTGTTGAAACTGAAACAATTTTTCCGTTTAATTTTAAATAGATTGATTTGTCTGTAACAACCAGTGCTGTATTTTCATCTTTAATCTTATAATCTGTTATATACTCATATAAGGGATTTACCTTTATGACACCAGGAATCTCATAGAGATCAGGAAAAAGCGAACTAACAGATGCTTCCTTTTCCCAGAGTGGATCCTGAAGGTCCTCGGTTCCACTTTTTGCAGGGTCATTAGACGCTGTAGAATCTGAAGTTGGCTGTTGATAGTCTGAACTTAAAAGACTCTTATTTTCCTCAGCATGAGAAGCAGGGTCAAAAAAGGCTGCAAGATCTCCACTATCAATCCTGTTAACCTTACCATTCACAAATAAAAAAGATTGAGATAAAATCAAAAAAAAGATAAAGAATACAAAAAGTGTATTGGCTTTTTTTTTCATAAAGGATCCCATAGTTAAATTATATTAAAATCAATATAAAGATCGAAAATCCGGCAATAGCATTTTATACTAAAGTCGAAAGGAGAAAATTGCAAGATAAACTTATCAGAACAGAATCATAATCCAAAATCTAAAATAGAAAGCACAGAAATAAAACATATTAGATAAAAATTGATTGGATAAATTTATCATACTGTTTAACAAAAAGTCTATAATATATAAACAAGCCCAAAGTATGCATAAAGCCTGACAATTTCATTATCGGTAAAAGAAAGATAAAATTTTGTGCCTATTTTCAAATAATCCGATTGAAAAAATAAAAAAAATCCAGATCCAAAATTTTGAGCATACAGATAGTAGTCATACGAGTCGTAACTGGAAAATTGAGGCAGCGAAAAATAGGTATATATAGGGCTATCGTTGTAATAAAACTCAAATCCGGTTTTTATCCTTATCTTATCTTTCCCTGCCTCAGCATCACCCTTACTGGAAGCCTCGCTCCGGTATTTGCCGGATAGAGGTAAAACATAATCTTTAAATACCAGTTGAAGTCTATATAGATACCTTTCAAAAGCTTTATCAGAAAATTTGAATATGAGATCTAACTTTTTAGAAAGGGCAAAATTTAAAGTCAAAGAAAAATAAGTTCGCTCGTCGAGAATTCCCTCTTCATCAAAAGGAAAATAGAGGTAAAATAACAAAGTCAGGAACTTATCAA
>Ga0208826_1003104_pt1 | contig 11727 bp, 9 predicted proteins | sample AD_UKC115_MetaG_FD_184451 | JGI IMG/M metagenome (GOLD analysis project Ga0208826, IMG submission 184451) | Active sludge microbial communities of municipal wastewater-treating anaerobic digesters from Hong Kong - AD_UKC115_MetaG (SPAdes)... | ecosystem: Engineered > Bioreactor > Anaerobic >... | reverse complement strand
CCCCCGCAGAAGTTCACCTTCAACGGGAAGGAGTACACCCCTTTAACCTTTGTTTCAGACCTTCTCAAGATCAACCCCGACGATTACGTCGCCTTCATGTCCACCCTGTCGGTCCCCTACTACACCAAGGACGAATACAAAGTCCCCGACAACTGGTGGCACAGCAAGGAGTACCATAACGTTCCTCTGGAAGCGTTTTACGGCATCATCAAACGTTCTATCCAGCGCGGTTACTCCATCGCCATCGGCGGGGACACATCGGAACCTGGAATCGTCGGTGACGAAGACATCGCCGTCGTTCCCACCTTCGACATTCCGGGCCCCTTCATCGATCAGTACAGCCGGGAGATGCGGTTTTCCAACCGAACCTCCACGGACGACCACGGGATTCACATCGTCGGTTACACATCCTTGAACGGCACGGAGTGGTTCCTGATCAAAGATTCCGGTCGAGGCGGCCACAGAGGCCTCTTTAAAGGGTACATTTTTTACCGGGCCGACTACATCAAGTTGAAGATGCTCACCATCATGGTCCATAAGGACATGGCCTCCGACCTTCTCAAGAAGTTCCCCAAGCCCTGATATGAACAGTCGGCTTCGGCACTCCCTTCTTCTCTGGGAAAAGGCTCTCCCGGGCTTCAAGGTTAAGAGGGTTCGGGAGAACCTTCGCCGAACATCCTTGGTGGAAGGGGAGTTTCCCCTTCCCGGTGGGGGTTCCAGCTGCCGACTCCTTCGCCTCTTTCACCTCGGAAAGGGCCAAGAAGACGAACTTTTTCGAGCCTCCTTCTCCTCTTTCTTCACCCCGGCTCCCCTTCCCAGAGTCTTGGAAATTCTCAAGCACTCCCCTGCAGGGCCCTCCGATGAACCTTACTACGTCTTCTCCTCCGGAGAGGAGTGGAAGAACCTGAGGGAGCTCTACGAGAAAGAGTCTCTCACCCTCCCCGATGACCCTCTGACCCTTTTTTCCCCTTTGGTTGAGGCCCTCAAGGCCGTTCATCAAGCCGGGCGTTATCACGGTTCTCTCTCACTCCGTTCCCTCTGGTGGAGCCAGGGGGAGGGTCTCTACCTGGAGGGCGCCGGATTCCCCTTTCAACCGGAGAAGCCGCTGGTCGTCTTCCGTGAAGAGGGTGGCGGAGAACCCAGACCCATCCTCATCCCCCACCCAACACTGCAGGACGATCTCTTCGACCTTGCAGACCTCATGGAGATCATTCTCCTGGAAAGGACGGGGCTCTCTCTCTCCGACGAGAGGCGACGCTACCTCCACACCATCGTCCTCCGCCTGAGGGGGCTTTCGGACCTCCCCCCCCTTGAGAGTGCCCTTGAGGTCGAAGAGGCCCTCTCAAGGCTTACAAAAGGGGTCTCCGCATCCTCTCTCTACGGAGAGCTGGACCCCCACGGTTCCTCTCGTAACCTCAGAATCTCCCTAAGCGGGAACGTGGTCTTCCCCAACAGGGTCGCCTCCCTGGTCGACCACCCTTGGTTTCAGAGGCTCCGCCATGTGCCCCAGTTGGGCTTCGCCTCTTACGTTTTTCCCTCCGCGGTTCACACAAGGTTCGAACACTCCTTGGGAGTCTTTTCCAACGCTATCGGCTACCTCGACTCCCTTCTCTCCATCTCCACCCTCCCCTCCTTCCGACAACTCACCGATGTCACCCACTATGCCACAACCTTGGCGGCCGCTCTTCTCCACGACATCGCCCAGCACCCTTTCGGCCATGCTGTCGAAGAGACTCTGGGGGTTCCTTCCCATGAAACCCTTTTTTCCCGCTTCATCACCGGCGAGGGCATAGCCGGTCTTCTCCCTCCCAGCCTCCGTTCCACCCCTCCCCTCGAAAAGTGGCTCCAGAGGGATTGGCCGGAAGTCGATATTCCACGGCTCCTCTGGTTGGTCTCCGGAGAGCCATCCAACCTACCCCGAGAGCCTGGTTGGGAGATGGCCCGTCGCATTCTTGACGGCCCCATCGACGCCGACAAGACCGACTACCTCCTCCGAGACGCCTACCACGGGGGAGTCGAATACGCCTCGAACATCGATTTCCAAAGGTTCCTCGCCTCTCTGGTGGGGATTCTCACCCCCCAAGGGGGAGAGACCCAGGCCCACGGGGAGATCGGCGTCACCTGGAAGGGGATCGCCTCCATGGAGAACATCACCCTCGTCCGCTTCCAAATGTTCACCGTCGTCTACTGGCACCACACGGTCCGATCCTTCCATGCCATGTTCAACCGCGCCATCGCCACGGTTCTCGACTCCGGTATCGACCAAGAGGAACTTTTTCCTCTCCTCTTCACACCCTCTCTGGTGGGGATTCTTGACAAGGTTTCCCGATACTCCTCCTCAAAAGAGGTCAAGAGGATCCTTCGCTTCCTGGCCCTTCGAACACCCTATAAAAGGCTTCTCTCCATAGACCGCAAGGAGCATGGCGCCCTCCACGAAAGGCTCTTCGGCCCTTTGAGCACACGGGCCAAGGAGAAAGGTGACCGCGGCCTCCTCCGCTTCACGGAGATCTTCTGCGAAAGACTTTCCCAACTGAGTGGGACCTGTCTACTCCGTGATGACATCCTCTTCGACATTCCTCCCAGGGGGAAAGAGAATCAGGACCCGGTCTTCATCCTGACGAAAGATGAGAGGGTCGTCCCCTTCCAATCGCACCTTCTCGAAGGGGGAAGCACAGATTTCGAGAGCCGAGCCAAAACGATCCGCCTCTTCCTCTCCCCCCGGCACCATGCAATCATGGGCAAGCTCTCCACAAAAGCCATCCCGGCCCTTGAACGAACCCTGGAGGAGTACCTCTAAGGATCATCTTTTTTCGTCACATTCCCAAGTCGTAAAGAACCACCTTCCTGCGCCTTCCATCGATTTCTCCGGTTTTTCCTCTTTCTCTCTCTCGACACCTGAGAAGGCCTAGTTTGACAAAGGGTGGAGGGAACGATAAAATGAGCTTTTCACTACCAGGAGGAGACGATGAAGACAGCCTTTCTTTTCCCAGGTCAGGGAGCCCAGAACGTCGGAATGGGCCATGATCTATACGAGAACAGTTCTCTCGCCAGGGAGCTCTTTCAAGAGGCCGAAGAGAGCCTGAAGCTTCCCTTAAGTAAGATCTGTTTTCAGGGACCCGAAGAGGAGTTGCAGAAGACGGAAAACACGCAACCCGCCCTCCTGACAGTGAGCTACATCGTCTACAGGCTTCTCGAAAAGAGACCCGACTTTGCCGCCGGCCACAGCCTGGGAGAGTTCAGCGCCTTGACCGCCGCCGGCACCCTCCGCTTCTCCGACGCCGTTTCGGTGGTCAGGAAGAGGGGAAAGTACATGCAGGAAGCGGTTCCCCTTGGGGAAGGCACCATGGCCGCCGTGATCGGAGAGAGCCGGGAGAGGATTCGTGAGGTCCTGTCATCGATCGATGGAGTCGTAGAAGTCGCGAACTGGAACAGCCATGAACAGCTTGTGATCGCCGGCTCTAAGGCCCCTGTTCAGGAGGCTCTGGATAAGCTTCAACCGAAGAAGTACGTCTACCTGAAGGTTTCCGCACCCTTCCATACCTCCCTCATGAAACCCGCTCAGGAGAGGCTCGCGGTCGACCTGAACGGCTTGCCCTTTGCGGATCCCCTCTTTCCGGTGATGAGAAACGTGGACGCCCTCCCTTCCAGGAAGGCCGACGAGGCGAGAGAAGGTCTGAAGAAGCAGGTTGTTTCAAGCGTCCTCTGGTACCCCCTCTGCCGATACCTGTTGGAGAACGAAGAGGTCGAACGGTTCGTAGAGGTCGGCGAAGGGAAGGTTTTAACGAACCTGATCCGTCGAATCGCCCAACCCATCGGACGTGAGATTAAGACACTCTCCATCTCTGACATGAAGAGCCTTGAGGAGGCCGCCCATGAGCTTTAAGACACCCGCCCAGCAGTGGGAACTGATCCGTAAAGGAGCCGCGGAGATTATCCCTGAAGAGGAACTCCTGGAGAAACTGGAAAGATCCTATAAAGAAAACCGCCCCCTGACGGTCAAGGCCGGCTTCGATCCAACCGCTCCGGACATCCACCTTGGTCATACGGTACTCCTGCGCAAGCTACGCCACTTCCAAATCCTCGGCCACCGGGTTGTCTTTCTGATCGGAGACTTCACGGCGCTCATCGGAGACCCTACCGGCAGGAACAAGACCCGCGCCCCCCTGACGAAAGAGCAGATTCTGAAAAACACCGAAACCTATAAGAGCCAAGTCTTCAAGATTCTGGACCCCGAGAAGACCGTCGTCGAGTTCAACTCCAAGTGGTTGGGCCAGATGGACCTGGAAGACATGATCCGCCTTACCTCCAAGTACACCGTGGCCAGAATCCTCGAAAGAGACGACTACCTGAAGCGGTACAAGGCGGGAATCCCTATCGGTCTCCATGAGTTTCTCTACCCCCTCCTTCAAGCCTACGACTCGGTCGCCCTCAAGGCCGACGTCGAGCTCGGGGGGACGGATCAGAAGTTCAACCTCCTCGTGGGAAGGGAGATTCAGAAGGAGTTTGACCTTCGTCCCCAGACCATACTGACCATGCCGATCCTGGAGGGTCTGGACGGAGTCCATAAGATGAGCAAGTCTTTAGGTAACTACATCGGCATCCAGGACTCCCCATCGGAGATGGTCGGCAAAGTCATGTCCATCAGCGATGACTTGATGTGGCGCTACTACGAACTCCTCACCGATCTGACGCCTACGGCGATCGAGGAGATGAAAGAGGCGGCCTCCTCGGGGAAGAGCAACCCTCGAGACCTGAAGCTCCGGTTGGGCGGCATGATCGTCTCCGATTTCTGGGGTGAAGGGAAGGGGGAAGAGGCGGTTGAAGAGTTTCTAAGGGTTTTTTCGAAAAAGGAGCTTCCCGACGAACTCCCGGAGGTTCACTCTCCCCATAGGACCCCCACCCTCTTGCAGGTCCTCAACACGGCCCTCCCCGACCTCTCTAACGCGGAGCTTAAGAGGCTTGCCAAGTCCGGCGCCATCACCCTGGACGGAGAGAAGGCTTCAGACCTTCAGGCGCTCCTCTCCCTCGACCAACCCCGGATTCTTAAGGTCGGGAAGAAGAGCTTCTTCCGGATCCTCTGAGACCCCTTTCTCACCAACTTGACAAAGAGCCCTCAGGGGGTTATTATTACCTATAACCCGAAACAACGGTAAGGGATAGAGAAGCGTCTGTTAAGGAACAAATTCACTCTTAACCCACTGAGTCTCTCTTCACTCCGGAACAAACCGATATGGGAGAGGTTTTTACTCCTCCTGTTGAAAGCATAACGGGTAATCCAAGGTTCAAAGGAACAGATTTGAAAGACCGAAACACAACAACCCCCCAGACTACGCCGGAGTTGCACTCCACACCCTCTTTAGAGGGAGTCTTCCGCACTCTCCTGCCCGAACTTCAGCGAGCCGTCGCCGAAGCCGGGTACATCTCTCCCACCCCCATTCAGAGCGAGGCCATCCCCCACCTTCTCCAGGGGAGGGACCTGATCGGATGCGCCCAAACAGGGACAGGGAAGACCGCCGCCTTCATGCTGCCCATATTACAGCTCCTCGCCGGCAAACCCGGGAAGCTTCTCAAGGGAAAACCCCGGGTCCTCGTTCTTGCCCCCACAAGGGAATTGGCCGCCCAGATCGGAGATTCCACCTCCTCCTACGGCCGTCACCTCCCCTTCCGCCACACCGTGATCTTCGGAGGAGTCGGGCAGAACCCTCAAACAGCCGCCCTGAACAAGGGGCTCCATATTCTCGTCGCCACCCCTGGAAGGCTTCTCGACCTGATCGGCCAAGGGTTTGTCTCCCTTGAAAACGTCGAAACCTTCGTCCTTGACGAAGCCGACCGGATGCTGGACATGGGTTTTCTCCCGGACATTCGTCGGGTGATCGCCCTACTCCCTTCCCGCCGCCAAACCCTTTTCTTCTCCGCCACCATGGAGCCGGAAGTGGTCAGACTCGCAAGGACTCTGGTTCAAGACCCTGTTCACATCACCATCACTCCGGAGTCTCCTGCCGTCGAAAAGATCGCTCAAAAGGTTCTCTTCGTAGACGGAAAGAACAAAGACGCCCTTCTCGCCGAACTTCTCACCAAGGGCAGGTGGGAAAGAGCCATCGTCTTTACCCAGATGAAGCATATGGCCAACAAAGTCGCCAAAAAGCTTGAAGACAAGGGCATTGCCGCCGCAGCCATCCACGGAAACAAGAGTCAGGGAGCCAGAACCGAAGCCTTACGCAGTTTCAAAGAGGGGAGAATTCGGGTCCTCGTAGCCACGGATATTGCGGCCAGGGGCCTTGACATCGATTCGGTCTCCCATGTGATCAACTACGACCTTCCCATAGAGCCGGAGACCTATGTTCATAGAATCGGCCGCACCGCCAGGGCCGGCGCCTCAGGAATCGCCATCTCCTTCTGCAGTGCCAGTGAAAGGGAGGCTCTCAGGAGTATCGAGCGCTTTCTCCTGAAAGAGATCCCCCAAGACATAGATCATCGCTTCCACTGCGAAGCGGCCAGAACGGCGACAGGAGCCGATGCCCGTCCAGCGCCCAAGGCGACGTTCACGAGGCGGCGGCGTCCTGAGAACAGGGAGAGGAGATCCTTCGCCTCCCCTTATTAACGGAAAAGACTCTCCGCCCTCAAAGGACCTTAGAGTCCAGAAAGAGGGAGTGTCCCCTGTAGATCCGAAGCGGTTCGGGGAAGAGTCCAAGGAGAGTTTCCCCTCTCCTCCAGGGTGGGAACTGAGAGCCGTGAAGGAAGAAGAGGCCTTCAGTAAAAAGGAGTGTCCCCTGTAGCCTTCCTTGTTCGTACTGTTCGCGTTGTTCGCGGTTCAGGATTTTCAACCGGCGTGTCCGCAGGAATTCTAACCGCGAAAGGCGCGAAAATCGCGAAAGTTCTTATGGCCTGTTTCTCCTCGTTCGTACTGTTCGCGTTGTTCGCGGTTCATGAGATTCAAAGGGACTGTCCGCTGTATTTCTAACCGCGAAAGGCGCGAAAATCGCGAAAGTTCTTATGGCCTGTTTCTCCTCGTTCGTACTGTTCGCGTTGTTCGCGGTTCATGAGATTCAAAGGGACTGTCCGCTGTATTTCTAACCGCGAAAGGCGCGAAAACCGCGAACAAAAAAGGGAGTGTCCCCAGTAGATCCGAAGCGGTTCGGGGAAGAGTCCAAGGAGAGTTTCCCCTCTCCTCCAGGGTGTGAACCGAGAGCCGTGAAGGAAGAGAAGAGGCCCTCGTTCGTGCCCTTCGCGTTGTTCGCGGTTCATAGAATTCAAAGGGAGTGTCCGCTGTATTTCTAACCGCGAAAGGCGCGAAAACCGCGAACAAAAAAGGGAGTGTCCCCAGTAGATACAAAGGTCAGTTTCGGACTTTGATCGGTATGGGCTACTCCCTCTTTTAGGACGAGGAAACCTCCTTCCTGGACGACGAAACACCCGGGAGCCTTGAGAGACCTCCTTAGGAGAGACCGCCCCTTACTTTTCGTCCATCGGAAGGAGTCGGATGGACCCGTTGACCGTGGTGAGCTTCACCTCTTTGCGGGGATTCTTCCCCTGGGCGTAGACCTTCTTGTCCAGAAAGGCGAAGAACCCTTTGCTCTCTTCCGTAACCTTCAGGTCGGGATGGCGGAGACGGATGGTGCCGTTCAGACTCGAAGCGTTGACCCTGATCTCGTCCGCCCTCCCCACTGTCAACGTCACCGACCCGTTCACGGTGGAGGCCTCAAGGTTGTTCTCCACACTCCCCTTGGCGAAGAGCTGAAGAGAACCGTTGACGGTCTCAAACTTCCCGGCGAGAAAATCGGAGATCACCTGGAGGGAACCGTTGACCGTTTCGGCCTCAAGGTTCTTAAAGTTTCCTGTAACCGTGATTTTGCCGTTAACGGTCTCGACTTTCGCTCCCAAGGCTTCGGGAATCTTGATGGAAAAGTCCACGGTAACGTTGGAGTTTCTGGGGAGGTCGGCCTCCACTTCCAGAGAGGTCCACTTCTTCTCCCAGAGAATCTCCGTCTCGTCGACGTCCCTCTTGTCCCGTCCGTAGATTCTGGCCTCGACGACGATTTTCCCGCTCCGGGAAGGCTCGACGATCACGTGGCCGTTCACGTTAGAGAGAGAGAAACTCTTTATCCCTTCGCTCGAAATCTCCCTGTTGAAGCCTCTTTCATAATTCTTCTGAGAGGCCCCCATAAACAGAGAGACCATGATGACCACGATGAAGGTGATCATAAGCGTTGCCTTCTTCATTTTCCGACCTCCTCAATGCGACGGTACACGGGTAAAGACGCCGGAACTGTACGAAAAGTTCCCTCTCATCCCCGACTCCGTGCAAGAACCGTTTTCACGCTCTCAACCACGTAGGCGACGTCCTCCTCCTCCATGGTCGGGAAGAGAGGCAACGAGAGAATCCTCTCGAAGATCGCCTCGGCCTTGGGAAAGTCGCCCTCCTTATAAGGGAGCCGCTCCTTGTGGTAGGTGAAGAGATGAACCGGTCGGAAGTGCACCGAGCATTGGATTCTCCGATGGAGCAGTTCCCGGAGAAGTTCGTCCCTATCCCCTCTAAGGAGTTCAGCGACGAAGAGATGGCGGCTCGAGGTGACTCCGTCCCGAAGGGGACGAACCGCGAGCTCCTCAACCTCTCCCAGGTAGTGTGTGTAGAGGTCGGCAAGCTCCCGTCTCTTCTTGTTGAAGAGCTCGACCTTCTTGAGTTGAGCCCTGCCGAGAGCCCCTTGAAGATCGGTCATGTTGTACTTGTACCCCAGCACCTTCACATCGTAGAAGGGCATGCCGCTCCCCTTCAGACGTGCGTAAGCCTCCTTGTCGATCCCGTGTAGAGAGAACATCCTTAAGGCTTTCTCCCAACCGATTTCATCACAAGTGACCATTCCGCCCTCTCCGCTGGTCATGTTCTTGTTGGAGTAGAAGCTGAAACAGGTCAGGTTCTGGCCGGTTCCGATCTTTCTCTTCCCTATAGAAGCCCCTACGGCATGAGCGGCGTCCTCGACGATGGCCAGCCGGTACTTCTGGGCCAAGGCTTCGATCTCCTCCAGCTTGGCAGGCTGACCGGCGTAGTGGACCACCATGATCGCCTTGAGCTTTCCCCCACGGCTTCGGGAGTACCAGACCCCGTCTCTCTCTTCGAATTCCCGGCGCACAGTCTCTTCCAAGGCCTCGGGAGAGGGCATATAGTCGTTCTCGTCGATATCGACGAAGACCGGGAAGGCTCCCACCTCAAGGATGGTGTTCACCGTAGAGACGAAGGTAAACGGAGTGACCATGACCTCGTCCCCCGCACCGATCCCCAGTGTCAGAAGGGCCACATGGAGGGCCGCCGTCGCCGAATGGAGCGCCACCGCGCATCGACAACCCAAGTATTCGCGAAACTCCCTTTCAAACTCCCCCGTCTCCGGCCCCGTTGTATACCAGTTCCTCCGGAACACCCGCTCGACCGCCTCCCACTCCTCCCTGCCCAGGCAGGGTTCGGAGAAAGGAAGGTGGCCATTGGTAAGATAAAAGCCCATCGTTACTCCCCTTTCTTGAGATTCTGACGTCGCTTCTCGGCCCATCCCTCCCGGGTTTCCTGACGTGCCCTGGCGATGCCCAAAGCCCCCGGGGAAACGCTCTTGGTAATGGTGGACCCGGCGCCGACATAGGCGTTCTTTCCGACCGTCACCGGCGCGACAAGTTCGGTTCCGGAACCGATGAAGACTCCGTCCTCGATGGTGGTGGGATGTTTGTGGACCCCATCGTAGTTACAGGTAATCGTCCCGGCGCCGACGTTCACCCTCTCACCCACATCGGCGTCTCCGAGGTAGGTGAGGTGCATGGCCTTGGAACCCTGACCAAAGCGGGTATTCTTCATTTCCACGAAGTTTCCCACCTTGGCTTCCGGAAAGATCTCCGTCCCTCCTCGCAGCCTGGCGTAGGGACCGACGGAAGCTCCTTCGTCTACCTTGCACTCCGAGAGGTGGCAGAAGGGATGGATGACGGCGCCCTTCTGGACGACGCACCTTTCCAGGAAGGTAAAGGGGTGAACCACCGCACCCTCCCCAATCACCGTCTTCTCCCCGATGACGACAGGGGCATGAACCGTCGCCCCCGATGCGATCTCCGCATCCAGAGCGACTTTTAAACCTGTGAAGGAGGTGAAGACGACCCCCTCCTGTTGAAGCTTCACGATCTTCATGAAGTGGAGGAAATCGATCACCTGGGGTTCGAACAGGTCCAAACGACAGTAGTGTCCGGGATCCAGGACAAGGGTTTGAAAGGTGTTCAAAACCTCGTACCGCCCCTCTTGGAGGGAGCGTGCCTTGGCAACCGTCGTCGCGTAGCCGACAAGCTCGCCGAGGGCGACAAAGGCCGTGTCCTTGTCGTAATCCTCAAGGACAGGCATGGCCACAACGTCGAGAAGAACCGTCAAGAAGGTCTCGTCGCCAAGGCCGATGAGGCCGGAAACCCTCTCCACCTCCGGGCAAATCTTCTCGATCACACCCCCAACCGTAGTCCCCAGGGAAGGAAGGTCAGGGTCCGACGTCAACAAGAGGTTACGCTTGAGCGGAACCATCTTTCTTCTCTTCTTCAGAAGCCAGAAGGCGTTGAAAGGCCTCGTCCTCGACGAAAGGATAAAAATCGGGGTTCGTCCTGGCGTAGACCTTGTAGAGCGGATCCCCGGAGACAACCTTTTCCAGGCGGTTCAGAGCGTCCTCCCGTTTTCCTTGAAGGGCGGCCAAACAGGCGCAGATGTACTCCACCTCAACCTTCCCTTTGGAGAGGGTATGGGCCTTCTCAAGAACCTTCGCCGCTTCGTCGAGCTCTCCGCGGTTCATGAGGTAGATTCCGTGCTGATAATAGTCTTCCCACCCTTTCAACTCAGGCTTCTGGACGGTGGTATGGTTGTCGCAGATTTTCACGTAAACTTCGGACTTTTCTAGAAGTTCAGTCTCCTCCAGTTCGGAAGCCAGAATCTCTTCAAAGAGCTTCTTCGCTTTGGCGTACTCTCTCTTGGAAAAGAGGCCCAAGGCTTTTTCGTACGCCTCCAGGGACTTCTTATAACTCTTTTCTTCTTTCAAGACGGGTTCGGTCATGTCGCTCCTCCTTGTTTGTTGGCAACGCCCTAGGATAAAGGATTTTCCTTGGCCCTTCAAGGGAATGAGGGCAAAAAGCCCTCTTTTCCCACTATTTTACCACCTTCTCATAACACTGTTTGGATATAATATATTTCATATTCTTATATTCTAACGAGTTTTGCAAACACTTTTACTCTCTATTTGATCTTAATATATGCTCTTTAAACTTGACATACTTTTTGTAAAGTCCTATTATTAGCATCTTAATTACTTAATTGATAAAGGAGGTCAAGGATGAAATTTGCTCCCCTCTACGACAGAATCGTCGTAAAGCGCGTCGAAGAAAAGGAAGTCAAGAAAGGTTCCATCATCATTCCCGACACTGCCAAGGAAAAGCCCCAGAAGGCTCAGGTCATCGCCGTCGGCCCCGGTAAAACCACCGAAGAGGGCAAGGTGATCCCCCTGACCGTGAAGATCGGAGACTTCGTTCTCATCGGAAAATATGCCGGAAACGAACTCCGGGTTGATGACAACGAGTACGTTTTCCTCAGGGAAGACGAAATTCTTTCTAAAATCGAAGAGTGATAGGAGGTAAACCATGGCTAAGAAAGTTGTTTTTGGCGATGATGCCAGACAGAAGATTCTGAAGGGCGTGGAAGTTCTTTCCGCCGCCGTTAAAGCCACCCTC
>Ga0208826_1003100_pt1 | contig 11736 bp, 8 predicted proteins | sample AD_UKC115_MetaG_FD_184451 | JGI IMG/M metagenome (GOLD analysis project Ga0208826, IMG submission 184451) | Active sludge microbial communities of municipal wastewater-treating anaerobic digesters from Hong Kong - AD_UKC115_MetaG (SPAdes)... | ecosystem: Engineered > Bioreactor > Anaerobic >... | reverse complement strand
CTGGCTCTGGCCATAGTCAAAATCTGGCTGGAAAACGAATTTGAAGGTGGCCGGCATGAGCGCCGGATTAATAAAATAAAAGAGCTGGAAAAAGAAAACTTCAAGAAGACTTAGCTGAGCTGTGAAAAGAAGTCGAGCTGGCTGGTTTGCGACTTGAAGCCGGCCCAGGTAAAATCAAACAAGGAGAAGCTTGATGACCCGACTTAAAGAAAAATTGACTTTCTGGTCAGAACAAATTGCAAAAAATAATCGCTGGCGCCAGCAGGAATGTTTTAACCTGATTCCTTCCGAAAATACTCCTTCCCTTCTGGTCAAGCTGGCTGAAATTGCCGATCCCTCGGGGCGTTATGCCGAACACCGGACAATGAAGGGTCAGGAAGTCTATTTTTATCAGGGAACTGATTTTATCCGCGAGGTCGAACTGGAGGCCAGGAAAGAACTGAAAGCCTATTTTGGCTGCCAGGATGTCGAACTGCGTCCGATTTCCGGACAGATGGCCAATGAGGTTGTCTTTAAGGGACTGGTTAAGTTTGTTAACCGAAAAAGACAGAAGGGCGAACCCTTCCGGCGGCTTCGTCTCGTTATGAACAATGACCTTAATAAAGGTGGACACTTAAGCTCTCAACCGATGGGTGCCTTATTCAATCTGGTCGAAGAAGATCCCGCCACCGGCAAAGAGAACGTAGTCAATATCCCTGTCCGGGAGGATAATCCCTATAAAGCTGATCTCGATCGGCTGACTTCTCTACTTCAGGACTACCGGCCTGAGCTGGTGGTTTTTGGCAAGAGCATGTTCATTTACCCTGAGCCGGTCAGGTTTGTTTATGAACTGGTCAAGGACTGGCCGGATCGTCCGCTTCTCATGTATGACATGGCCCATGTACTCGGTCTTTATGGAGCTTTTCAGGCTCCTTTTGAGGAAGGGGCTGATATTGTCACGGGCAGCACCCATAAAACCTTTTTTGGCAGCCAGCGGGGGCTTATCGCCGGCAATATTGCACAGAACAGTCCCTGGCCGCAGCTCTGGACAGATATTCAAAGCAGAGCATTCCCTGGCTCAACTTCCAATCATCACTTAGGAACTTTGCTCGGTCTTCTTCTGGCCACCTATGAAATGAATGAATTCAAGGAAGCCTATCAGATTCAGGTCAGAAAAAATGCTAAAGCCCTGGCCCGTTATCTTCGAGAGGCCGGAATTCCGGTCGAAGGCGATGAAGCCGATGGTTTTACTGAAACCCACCAGGTGCTGATCAGGGTCAAACAATTTGGTAATGGCCAGGAATTAGCCCGGCGACTTGAAGACAATAATATCATCACCAATTATCAGGCTCTGCCCGACGACACAACTTTCCTTGAATCATCCGGCCTCAGACTGGGGGTGCAGGAGATGACCAGATTCGGGATGAAAGAAAAGGATTTTGAGATTCTGGCCGGCCTTATAGCTGAAGTTATCAGGAAAAACAAGCCAGTCCGGGATGAAGCTAAACGTTACCGTCAGAATTTTCTGGAAATGCAGTACTGCCTGCCAGAAAAAGAGGCGGTCGAGCTCGCCTCGAATCTATTTTTGAGCCTTTTCCCCGCCAGAGGAGTAGGTCAAAAGCTGGTGGAAAATCTGGCCAGCAAGATCAAAGAAGAGGGGAATTAAAAAGCAAAGCCGGCTGGAAAAGGAGACAAAATGAAGATTCTCATCATAGGCTCAGGTGGACGTGAACATGCTCTTGCCTGGAAAATAAAGCAGAGTCCTCACTGCGAGAAGCTCTATGCAGCGCCCGGTAATGGCGGTCTGGCCCAGATCGCTGAGCTGGTGCCAATTGAGGATAATCAGATCACCGAGCTGGCTGATTGGGCTATGGACAACAAAATTGACCTGACCGTCGTTGGACCGGAGCTTCCTCTGGCCATGGGGATTGTGGATGAATTTGAAGCCAGGGGGCTTACAATCTACGGTCCAAATAAAAAAGCGGCCGAGATAGAGAAAAGCAAAATCTTTGCCAAAGAGTTTATGAGCAGGCACCGTATTCCGACTGGCAGTTTTAAGGTGGCTGACACTCCTGAGCAGGCCTTAAAAATTTTAAGCTCTGGCCAGTTCTCTTTTCCAGTGGTCATTAAGGCTGATGGCCTGGCCGCCGGCAAAGGTGTTTCTATTTGTGCCAATATTAAACGGGCTGAAGATACCATCAGCGATATGATGGTTAAAAAGAAATTTGGCCCAGCTGGCGAACGGGTCATCATCGAAGAGCACCTCAAAGGACGGGAATTGTCTTTCATTGTTTTTACTGACGGTGTCCGGGTTCAGCCGCTGGTCACAACGATGGACCACAAAGCTGCTTATGATGGCGACAAAGGACCAAATACCGGTGGAATGGGAGCTGTTTCTCCTTCACCTTTTGTCTCTGAAAAACTCTTCAGCCAGATCATGGATGAGATTATTTACCCAACGATCACTCGTCTGCTGGAAGAGGGTCGCCGCTTTAAAGGCACACTTTATGCTGGCTTGATGGTCACTGACGAAGGACCGAAAGTGCTCGAGTACAACTGCCGCTTCGGTGATCCTGAAACCCAGGCCCAGATGCTGCGGCTGGAATCTGATCTGGTGGAAATTTTGATGTCAGTAATCGACGAAGATTTGCTTCGCGAAGAAATCAAATGGAGCATAAGGCCATCGGGTTGTGTCGTTCTCGCTTCTGGCGGATATCCTTTAAAATATGAGACGGGAAAATTGATTGCCGGATTGGAGGAAGTGGCCAAAGTGCCGGGCCTCGTCATTTTCCACGCCGGCACCAAGCTGGTTGATGGCCATTTTTATACCAGCGGCGGACGGGTGCTAAATGTCTGTGCTTCGGAGTCAACTCTGACCCAGACGATGAAAAAGATTTATGACCATATTCCAACCATTTATTTTGAAGGCATGTTTTACCGCAAGGATATTGGAGCAGTGAAGGAGGCCAGATGACTGTCACTATTTTTTTAGGCAGCGATTCTGACTTTGATATTATTAAAGAAGGTCTGGAAATTTTCAGGGAATTTGGAGTTTCTTATAATCTAGAGGTGACTTCGGCTCACCGCACGCCTGAAAGAACCAGTCGCTTGATTAAAGAAGCGGAGCAAAGCGGAACAAAACTTTTTATTGCTGTAGCCGGTAAAGCTGCCCACCTCCCCGGAGTAGTGGCTGCCCAGACTGTTCTCCCTGTCATTGGTGTACCGGTCGAAAGCCAGGCTCTGGCCGGACTGGATGCTCTCCTGTCGATTGTTCAGATGCCCAAAGGGATTCCGGTGGCGACCGTCGCCCTGGGCAAAGCAGGCGGAGCCAATGCGGCTCTGCTGGCCATTTCGATTCTGGCTATGGCTGACGACGAGCTGAGGGCAAAGCTTATCTCTTACCGCCAGAAGATGGCCGAAAAAGTTGAGGAGAGCTCGAGGAGGCTCAAAGAAAAATTATGACCCGGGTCTTTATTCATAATTTTGGCTGCCGGGTAAATCAAGCCGAAGCTTTTGACTGGTCTGAAAAGCTGGCTGAGGCCGGACTGAGGGTTGATAAGGACTGGCAGACGTCAGAGGTCGTCGTGGTCAATACCTGCGGTCTCACCGGTCGGGCTGAGGCCGATGTCAGACAGTTTCTTCGAAGGCTCCAGCGTGAAAAGCCTTCTGCCCGGGTAGTCGTGACCGGCTGTCTGGCTGAAAAAAACCGGGAAGAATTCAGCCAGTATCGAAATGTCTCATCAATTATCCCTAACTCAGCTAAAGAGACTCTGGTCGGGGAAGTGGTTAGCCTGACCGGAGAAACTCGACAAGCTCAGGAGAAAATTCAGCCAGTTAATTACCGTTCGCGAGCCCTGGTTAAAGTTCAGGATGGCTGCAACGCCCGCTGTACTTTCTGCCTTATACCTTATCTTCGGGGACCAGCTCGTAGTCTTCCGATGCAAGATGTTCTAAGCCAGATAGAAAGAGCTATCGCCCGAGGTTTTAAGGAAGTTGTCCTGGCCGGAATTCATCTCTGTGCCTACGGAGAGGACCTCACCCCACCGGTGACTCTTCTCCGCCTGCTTCAGGAAATAGTTAAGGTTCCGGGACTGGGGCTGTTGCGTCTGAGCTCGCTTGACCCGCGACTCCTGCCTGAGGATTGGCTGGAATTCATAGCCGGCGAAGAGAAAATCTGTCCTCATTTTCACCTGTCACTCCAGCATGCCTCAGCTGAGGTGCTGAGAAAAATGGGACGGCGAAGCCGGCCAGAAGAATACACAGCAATTCTTGATTATCTCCATCGGCATCGGCCTGAAGCCAGCCTGGGAGCGGACATTATTGTTGGCTTTCCCGGTGAAGCCGAAATGGATTATCAATTTTTAAAAAGCTTTCTCGAACAATCGCCGCTGACTTATTTCCATGTTTTTTCCTATTCGCCGCGCCCCGGGACACCGGCTGCGTGCCGGGCGGGTGTCTCTGAAAAGATAAAAAAAGAAAGAGCCGATGAACTCAGAAAAATTTCGAGAGAAAAAAACCTGGCTTTTAAGCTAAGATTTTTAAATGAAGAACGACCAGCTGTGGTTATCAGAAAAAAAGGGACTAAAGCCGAAGCCCTGACCGATAATTATATCAAGGTCTCTTTGCGTGAAGCGTCAGAAGTCGAAGTTCGGCAGCTGGCGAAAGTCAGAATCAAGAAAGTATTGCCTTCAGAAGTTACAGGCGAGGTAATTTAAATGGCCAGAATAAAAGTCCTGCCAGCTGAGGTCGCCCAGAAAATTGCAGCCGGAGAGGTAGTCGAGCGGCCGGTCTCGGTTGTCAAGGAACTGATAGAAAATTCCCTGGATGCCGGAGCGACTGAGATTAAAATCGAACTCGAGAATGGGGGAAAAAACTTAATCCGTATTCAGGATAATGGCTGCGGTCTCAGCCAGGAAGATGCTGTTCTCTGCTTTAAACGCCATGCGACGAGCAAACTGGAAAAAGAGGAAGACCTCGAACATATAGCCACCCTGGGATTTAGAGGAGAGGCACTGGCCAGCATTTCAGCTGTCTCCAGGCTAACTCTCAAAACTTATAACGGCCAGGGCGACCGTGGTTATCAAGTGGAGAGGGAAGGCGATCGCTTAATCCGTTTTTTGGAAATAGCTTTCCCGCCCGGAACCCTGGTTGAGGTCAGAGATCTTTTCTTTAATCTTCCGGCCAGGCGCAAATTTTTGCGAGGTGAAAGGTCAGAGTTAAATCTTATTACCAGTTATGTCACCCAGGCTGCCCTGGCTTTTCCTGGAGTAAAATTTCTTTTGATTCATAATAACCGGCAGCTTTTAAACTGTCCAGCCGTCTCCACTCTCGAGGAAAGAGTTTATCAGCTTTACGGGCGCCAGCTCCTTGATGGTCTGATGGCGGTTGACTATGAAGAAGGCGGTTACCGGCTGAGGGGCTTAAGCTCGAGACCTTTTGCCGGGCGAGCCGACCGTCAGCACCAGCTCTTCTTTGTCAATCGCCGGCCGATAAAGGACAGGGTTCTCAGTGCCGCCCTGACTCAGGCCTATCTGGGCATGCTGGACAGACAAAAAAGCCCTGAATGTTTTCTCTTTCTTGATCTGCCCTACGAGCTGGTTGATGTCAATGTCCATCCGGCCAAAGCGGAAATCAGATTTAAAGAACCACCGGCAGTTTTCCGGCTGATTTTACGCGGGATTGAACTCGCGGCCAGAAGTGAAAGTCTGATCAAGCCGGTGATGATAGGTGGGTCCTCGAGGAAAGAAAGACAGGTGCAGGAGAAGGAAAGCGGCCGGTCAGAGCCAGAGCTAAATATCCCGGGGGGAGCGGAGAAAGAAGGAGAGGCGAGAAAAGAGGGGGGAGAGGCGATTCAAGCTCAAGCCAGGGAAAGCCAGGCAGGACAGACCAGCCAGACGTGGCGGCAGCCGGGTGATACCAAGCAGGTAGCAGAAAGCCCACCTACCCCCGGGACAGGGCGCCAGGTTCTTGGTCAATATCTGAATGCCTATCTGGTGGTGACGGCGGAAGATGGTCTGATGATTGTTGACCAGCATAACGCTCATGAGCGCATCCTGTTTGAAAAATTTAAAAAGCTCGATGAGGAAAAAGGCTGGGCCAGCCGGCAGATGCTCTTCCCTCAAGTTCTGGAACTGAGTCCGGAGGAAGTTTTGCATCTCGAGGAGCTGCAGGAGGAACTGGCCGGACTGGGTTTTGAACTGGAGCCCCTCGGCGAGAGAAGTTATTCTCTGCGGGCTTTTCCTGATATTTTCGATGAAGCCAGGGCCACAGAAATTCTTCGGGGAATTCTGGCCGAGGGCGGGCCGGAGCGGCTTAAAAGTAAAAGAGATAAAATGCTGGCCACCATGGCCTGTAAAGCGGCCATCAAAGCCGGCCAGCCTTTGAGTCAGGCCGAGATGGAATTTTTAGCGGCCGAGCTTTTTCAAACCTCACAACCCGGCGTTTGCCCGCATGGACGGCCGGTTGTTGTCGAAATTTCTCGTGATAAAATCGAAAAGACACTGGGCCGCCAGCCCGGGCGGACTGACTAAATTGACAATCTGGCGGACTTTCTGTTAAGATTTTAGTCCAAAACAGGCCCCTTGTTCGTAGGAACTGGAATTAAAAAGCGGGGAGTGGCGCAGCCTGGTTTAGCGCGCCTGCCTTGGGAGCAGGAGGTCGTCGGTTCAAATCCGATCTCCCCGATTTTCTTACTCGAGAAACTGATGCGCCTGTAGCTCAGTAGGATAGAGCAGCTGCCTTCTAAGCAGCGGGTCGGGGGTTCGAATCCCTCCAGGCGCGTTTTCCTCTTTTAGCCACAGTTAGCCCCCTTAATGCCAAAAATTCAGTTAAAATAATAAAAAAATAATTGATTGAATTAAATCATCATCGCCTTCGAACCCTCAGGGCCGAAAGTTCAATTCTGGCCCGACCCCATCAGACTCGCCCCCATCAGACTCAATTGTAGATTTCTGGCCCGACCCCATCAGACTCCATTAGACTGCGGCAAGCGACAAAATTGTCAATTAGAGCGTTATTTGGCCTTTTGGGAGGGAAAGTCTGGCCCGACCCCATCAGGAGAGGCTGGAGGTGGGCAGGTTATATCTTTCCTGGATGATGTCAGTGCAGGCTCTGACGGCTGAGGGCTCAAAGAGCGTTCCAGCATCGGCGTTTATCTCCTGGAGGACCAGGTCAGGAGCCAGAGCGGAGCGGTAAGGACGGTGCGACAGCATCGCCTCGACCACGTCGGCCACAGCCAGGATTTTGGCCATGGGGTGAATCTGGTCATCCTTAAGTCCTAATGGATAGCCACTGCCATTGAGTCTTTCATGATGCTGATAAACGATATCAGCTACCGGCCAGGGAAACTCAATTGTCTTTAGAATTTCATAGCCAACTCGTGGATGATCTTTGATCATTTCATATTCGTTAGCATTGAGCCGGCCGGGCTTGTTAAGAATCTCAGCCGGAATGGAAATCTTACCCAGGTCATGAATCTGAGCAGCCAACCTGATTTCATCAATTTCCTCAGCCGGATAAGCTAACCTGGTAGCAATCGAACGGGCCAGATCTGATACCCGCCGCTGATGTCCCGCCGTGTAAGGATCGCGCGATTCAATGGTGAGGGAAATAGCCTCAATAGTGGCGCGCATAGTTTTCCTTAACTTGGCCAGAGTTTCCACCAGCTGAGTTTCAGTTTTTTTCCTCGAGGTTATATCCCTTAAAATAACCAGGGTATAACCGGGCTTCGTTTCGAGGGGAGAGGTACTGGCTTCAACGTACCTGACCTCACCTTTGAGGTTAACCAACCTGAACTCCACCAGACCTGTCCCTCCCGGGAGATTGGGTTTGGAAAAGGACCTGGTCGTGGTGGAAAAAAGATGACGGTCATCGGGGTGGACGAGACGCAGGAAATTAAAACTTTTCGAGTAAATCTCTTCTTTCTTAAACCCGGTAAGCTTTTCAAAGGCCGGATTAACAAATTCAAAACCGGCCGGCGATGTAACATAAATGCCTTCTCGCGTATTGTTTATAATCGCTTTGACTATTTCCTGGTTGCTCTCTCTAAGATCTTCAACGGTCATGGTCACACACCTCTACTTCTCCGCTTCCAATTGGTTAGTCGTCTCGGCTGGTTAAAAGTTGAAAAAAATAAATAGCTAAAGGTACTTGAAATGTCTCTCGTTTTGGTTTATTAAATAGCATCGGGCAAATTGAGGCAGAATGAACAGTCGGCATCACTAACCAAAACTGGAGACTCTCCATCATGACCAATTTTTGTCGTCTAGAGGTGCAAAGCTAACCTCTGTGGGTGAGACAAAAAATGTTAATTTCACCCCCGGGTTAGCCGGAGTTGAGTATTGACGCCATCAGGGAGAAAGCAGAAATTGAGAGGGAAAGCTGAGGGCAGAAAATATTTATTTTGACAAAATTTGCTCAGAATGGTAGAAAGGCTTTAAAAGATGGCATCTAAATTAGGCGAGTTGCTTTTAAGGGAAAAAATTATCGATTCTGATAAGCTGCGGGAGGCAATCGACTATCAAAAAAAGAACAACCTGCCAGTTAGCTCTGCCCTGGTGGCTCTTGGCTTTCTGACTGAAGAAGAAATCGCCCAGGCCCTGAGCCGGCAACTCGGTTATCCCTATATTGACCTTGATCAGTTTGAAGTTTTTCCGGAAGTGATCGGCCTTATTCCAGCTGAGACAGCCAAAAGAAATCTGGTCATGCCCATCCACAAGATTAAATCTTTCCTGACTCTGGCTATGGTTGACCCCACCGACTTAGAAGTGATTGAAGATATCAGATTCAGGACCGGACTGAGTGTTCAGCCAGTTATCTCCACCGAAACCGGTGTGACCAATGCCATCAACAAGTATTATGGAACCAGCGATGCCCTCAAAGTTAAGAAACTAATTGAAGATATTGAGCTGGCGGATGACACCCGGGTCAATGTGATCGATGAAAAGGAAATTGCTGAAGGCTCTGACTACGATGTGGCCGAGATGGAGCAAGCCAGCAACGAGGCTCCCATTATCACCCTGGTCAACCAGACGTTTATTGAAGCCATCAAGAAGGGGGCCAGCGATGTTCATTTTGAGCCTTATGAGCAGCAATTCCGCATTCGCTACCGGATAGACGGCGACCTGTATGAGGTGACTGACCTGCCTTTAAAATTCAGGAGTCCGGTTTTATCCAGAGTTAAAATTCTGGCCAATATGGACATCGCTGAAAAGCGTCTCCCTCAGGATGGAAGAATTAAGCTGCGGGTCAAGCTGGATAACGGGAAGAGAAAAGAAGTCGATATGCGGGTCTCCTCGCTTCCGACCATGTTCGGCGAGAAAATCGTGGCCCGTATCCTCGACAAAGAAATGCTCAAGCTCGACCTGACCCAGCTGGGCTTTGAGCAGGAGTCGCTCGAAATTTTCCAGGAAGCCATCCACCGGCCATGGGGCATTATCCTGGTCACCGGCCCAACCGGCAGCGGCAAAACCAATACCCTTTATTCTGCCATCTCCACGCTGAACACCATTGATGTCAATATTATGACGGCTGAAGACCCGGTGGAGTTTTATATCCCTGGCATCAATCAAGTCCAGATCAAGGAAGAAATTGGTCTGACTTTTGCCAATGCCCTGAGGTCGTTTCTCCGCCAGGACCCGGATATCATGCTGGTCGGTGAAATTCGTGACTATGAGACAATTGATATGGCCATCAAAGCCGCTCTGACCGGTCATCTGGTCTTCTCCACCATTCATACCAATGATGCCCCATCCACCATTGCCCGTATGATCAACATGAACGTTGAGCCGTTTTTAATCGCTGACTCGGTCGTACTGATTGTTGCCCAGAGATTGGTCCGTCGGCTCTGCCAGAAATGCTGTGAACCGCATGATCTGCCCAAAAGGGCGCTGCTCGATATGGGGTTTGGCGAAGACGAAATAGATGATCTGCATATTTTTAAGGCTCATGGCTGTGAGGCTTGCAATAATACCGGTTATAAGGGCAGGACGGCTTTATTTGAAGTGATGAAAATCAGTGATGAAATAAAAGAGATGATCCTTAATCGAGCTACCAGCCGCGAAATCAAGCGGAAAGCTATTGAAAACGGCATGTTGACTCTCCGCCACAGCGGACTCATCAAGATCAAAAAGGGTGTTACCTCGGTTGAGGAAGTCCTCAGAGAAACTGTCAGAGACTGGGAATAGGAGGAATGAATGGCCAAGCAAATTTACGAACTCTTAAAAATTGCCGTTGAAGAAAATGCCAGCGATCTTCATATCACGACCTATGTGCCGCCGCGGATTAGAGTTGACGGTCGTTTAAAAAATATCGATCACCCACCGCTTCAGCCGTCGGAGACACAGGAACTCATCTACAGCCTGCTCAATGACAAACAGAAAAAGGTTTTTGAGGAAAAATGGGAACTTGACTTCTCTTTTGGCTTGAAGGAACTGGGTCGGTTCAGAGTCAATGTTTTCAGACAGAAAGGAGCAGTAGCAGCTTCTTTCCGGCGTTTCCTGCCCCAGATGTGGAGCTTTGCCCAGCTGGGAATTCCCCAGCGGGTAGTTCAGCTCTGCAGCCTGCCCCGTGGCTTGATTCTGGTCACCGGCCCGACCGGTTGTGGAAAATCAACGACCATTGCCTGTATGCTCGACTATATCAACCACGAACGGGACGTCCATATAGTCACGGTTGAAGACCCGATTGAATATTACTTTGTTCCCAAGAGGGCGATCATCAACCAGAGAGAGCTCTTCACCGATACCCTCTCTTATGCCAACGCCCTGAGATCAGTCCTGCGGGAAGACCCGGATGTGGTGTTTGTTGGTGAAATGCGTGATTATGAAACAGTTGAGGCCACCCTGCGTGTCGCCGAGACCGGCCATCTGACCTTTTCGACCCTTCATACCAATTCGGCTCCCGAATCAATTTCAAGGATAATTGATATTTTCCCCAGCCAGTATCAGAGCCAGGTCCGGGTGACGCTCTCTATGATTCTGGAAGCGGTCATGACTCAGACCCTGCTGCCCCGAGCTGACGGCAAAGGGCGGGTGCTGGCCATGGAGATACTGATTCCCAATCCAGCCGTGAGAAACCTCATCCGGGAAAATAAAATTCATCAGATTTATTCAGCTATGCAAATGGGCCAGGAAAAATTCGGCATGCAGACCATGAACCAGAGCCTGGCCAGCCTTTATTTGCGTCGGGTTATCACCTATGAAACCGCCATGTCAGTGACGGCTAACCCCGAGGAGCTCATTGATATTATTCAGAGACATGAGGGAACAGTGATGAAGAAGGGCGCTTCCTCCACGGCCGGGAAATAGTGGGGGATAAGATGATATCCAGTTATTGGTAATTTTAAAGAAAAGAAAGAAGGAGAAAGACTATGGCTGTTTATATCTGGAGAGGAAAAAACAGATATGGAGATGTGGTCGGTGGCGAAAGAGTGGCCGAATCCATCGAGGACCTGACCAGGACTCTGCAGCGCGACCAGATTGCCATCATCAGCATAAAACCCAAGAGAGCCATGCCGGCTATTCCTTTTCTTAAGAGGGAAAAGGTCAAACTAAAAGAGCTGTCTTTTTTCAGCCGTCAGCTATCAGTTTTGATTGATGCTGAATTGCCTCTGATTCAAAGCTTGGGACTTCTGGCCGAGCAGCAGAAAAATAAATATTTTGCCCGGGTAATTACCGAGGTCAAAGAAGATGTCGAGGCTGGAGCGGCCCTCAATCAGGCTCTCCGCAAGCATCCCAAGGTGTTTGATGACCTGTACTG
>Ga0208826_1003099_pt1 | contig 11736 bp, 10 predicted proteins | sample AD_UKC115_MetaG_FD_184451 | JGI IMG/M metagenome (GOLD analysis project Ga0208826, IMG submission 184451) | Active sludge microbial communities of municipal wastewater-treating anaerobic digesters from Hong Kong - AD_UKC115_MetaG (SPAdes)... | ecosystem: Engineered > Bioreactor > Anaerobic >... | reverse complement strand
GTGCTGCAGTTGATGGCCGCCAGCGCGCAGGCACCGCTGGCGCTGTCCAACCTGGCCGCGCGCGACAAGGTGGGCGCCGCGCACATCCACATCACGCGCCACCTGCCGCTGGCCGGCGCACGCCTGACCGAGCTGGCGCAGGCCGCCGGCCTGACCAAGCAGTCCATGGGCGACCTGGTCGATCAATGCGAGGCCTGGGGCCTGGTTGCGCGCAGCGCCGACCCGCTGGATGCCCGCGCGCGGCGCATCGCCTTCACGCCCGCGGGGCTGGACTGGCTGGCGGCCTTTCAGGCGGCGGTGACGCAGGCCGAGGCCGAGTTTCGCGCCGCCGTCGGCGCCGAGGTGGCTACCGTGGTGGCGCTGGGCCTGGAGGCGTACGCCGGCGACGCGCCCCTAGAATAGCCGCGGAGACACGCTCATCGACCTTGCCGCAGGAGGGCTTTCATGCGCATCCTCATTGCCGAAGACGACCAGGTGCTGGCCGATGGCCTGATGCGCAGCCTGCGCGGAACCGGCGCGGCGGTGGACCATGTGGCCAACGGCTCGGAGGCCGAGGCGGCGCTGCTGGCCAACACCGAGTTCGACCTGCTGATCCTCGATCTGGGCCTGCCCAAGATGCATGGCCTGGAGGTGCTGCGCCGCCTGCGCGGGCGCGGGCAGACGCTGCCGGTGCTGATCCTGACGGCCGCCGACGGCGTGGACGAGCGGGTCAAGGGGCTGGACCTGGGCGCCGACGACTACATGGCCAAGCCCTTTGCCCTGACCGAACTGGAAGCGCGCGTGCGGGCGCTGACGCGCCGCGGCATGGGCGCGGCCAGCAACGTGATTCGCCACGGCCCGCTGGAGTACGACCAGACCGGACGCGTGGCCCACATCGACGGCAAGCTGATCGATCTGTCGGCGCGCGAGCTGGGCCTGCTGGAGGTGCTGCTGCAGCGCTCGGGCCGGCTGGTCAGCAAGGAGCAGCTGGTCGAGCGCCTGTGCGAGTGGGGCGAAGAGGTGAGCCACAACGCCATCGAGGTGTACATCCACCGCCTGCGCAAGAAGATCGAGCAGGGGCCGATCCGCATTGCCACGGTGCGGGGGCTGGGCTACTGCCTGGAGAAAATTCAGGGTTGATCTGATCAAGGCGCGCATAAAACATGGTCAACACGCTATCGATTTAGAAGTATTCGGATCGTCCATGCGCATTGCATGAAACCCAAAAAGACCAGTGGCCGCGGAGCAGGCCGTGCCAGCGATCGCCGTGGCCGGGGTGTCCCCGGTCACTGGCGATGCCCCCTGCAAGGGGGTGGGCGCAACATCGCGCAGCGAGTGGAGACTGGGGGTTGTCGTTTCCCATGAAACTGTTCCAGCGCACCCAGCGCTCGCTGTTTGGCGAAATCCTGGACTGGATGCTTACGCCGCTGCTGCTGCTGTGGCCCATCAGCCTGGCGCTGACCTGGCTGGTGGCGCAGAACCTGGCCAACAAGCCCTTTGACCGCGCCCTGGTGGACAACGCCCAGGTGCTGGCGCAATACGTGCAGGTCGGGCCCGGCAAGCGCCTGCAATTCACGCTGCCGCAACCGGCCAGCGAGCTGCTGCGCGCCGACGAGGCCGACAACGTGTACTACCAGGTGCTGGGCGCCAAGGGCGAATTCCTGTCCGGCGCGCGCGAGCTGCCCGCGCCGCCCGAGGCCAGCCTGCACCCGGGCGAGCCGCGCCTGCGCGACGCCGAATACCGCGGCGTGCCGGTGCGGGTGGCCGCGCTGCGGGTGGCGGTCGAGGGCGCCCAGGGATCGGCGCTGGTGCAGGTGGCCGAAACGCGCGACAAGCGCAGCGTGCTGGCCGCCGAGATCATCAAGGGCGTGATGCTGCCGCAGTTCGCCATCCTGCCGCTGGCGGTGCTGCTGGTGTGGCTGGCGCTGGTGCGCGGCATCCGTCCGCTGTCCGAGCTGGAACGGCGCATCCGCAAGCGCCGCCCGGACGATCTGTCGCCGCTGGACGAGGGCGCCGTGCCGCAGGAGGTGGGGCCGCTGGTGGACTCGGTCAACGACCTGCTGACGCGCCTGAAGGACTCCATCGCCATCCAGAAGCGCTTTCTGGCCGACGCCGCGCACCAGCTCAAGACCCCGCTGGCGGGCCTGCGCATGCAGGCCGACCTGGCGCAGCGCCCCGGCGCCAGCGAGGCCGAGCTCAAGCAGTCGCTGCAGCAGATCGGCCGCGCCAGCATGCGCGCCACGCACACAGTCAACCAGCTGCTGTCGCTGGCGCGCGCCGAGGGCAGCAACGCCGATCTGGCGCGCCAGGCCTGCGACCTGGCGCTCATCACCCAGGAGGCGGTGCGCGAGGCGGTGCCGCGCGCGCTGGAGCGGCACATCGACTTGGGCTACGACGGCCCCGAGCCCGGGCTGCACGCGGTGCAGCTGCCCGGCAACCCGACCCTGCTGCACGAGATGGTGCGCAACCTGGTCGACAACGCGCTCAAGTACAGCCATTCCACCCCCGAGCGCGCCGGCGTGGTGACGGCGCGCGTGCGCGGCGATCACGCGCAGGGCACGCTGGTGCTGCAGGTCGAGGACAACGGCCCGGGCATCGCCCCGGCCGAGCGCGCGCACGTGCTGCAACCGTTTTACCGCGTGCTGGGCAATGGGGTGGACGGCTCGGGCCTGGGCCTGCCCATCGTCGAGGAAATCGCGCGCCAGCACCGCGCCGACGTGCAAATCGACGACGCCCACCCCGGCGAGCAGCCGCCGGGGGCGCTGTTCACGGTGCGTTTTCGGACGGGGTGAGCGGCGACGGCGGGCAGGGCCGCACGGGCAGGACAGAAAACCGGACGCAAAGAAATCGCAGAGGACGCAGAAAATACCAAACAAATTATCAAATTGATAGCGATTGGCACTTATCCCGCATGGGCCGCCGAAGGTTCCATCCAAAATTTTGAATTTTTTTGCGGTTTCTGCGATTTCTTTGCGTCCTCTGCGTCCGGCTGTTCGATGAAGCGGCCCGCACGCCAGGCCTCAGCTTGCCGGGCGGTACAGGTTGAGTTGCAGCTTCTCGCGCTCCATGGCACGCGCCACCGCCGGCACCTGGGCGGTGCGCTGGGCGTGAGCCCACAGGACAGGCGTGTCCTCGGGGTTGATGCCGGCGATGGAGCCCCAGCGCAGCAGGGTCAGCGCATAGGTATCGAGCGGGCCGCAGTGCGCACCCCCCAGCCAGTCGTGGCCGGCGGCGCGCGCGGCCTGCACGCGCGCTTGCAGCTCGGCCAGCAGCGCGGGGTATTGCCCCCGCGCATGCGCCTTGATCGCCTGCTGGGCGGCCGCGTCGTCGGTGAACTTGTAGGGCATGAAGATGTGGGTGAACGTGGGGTGCACCGTGTTGTTCATCCACGCCAGCGCCTCGACGAAGAGGGCGCGCGCCAGCGCATCCCGGGGGATGAAGGCGCTTTCCGGAAACTGGCTGTCGATCCAGGCGACGATGGCCATGATCTGCGTGATGACCTGCCCGTCCACCACCAGCACCGGCACCTGGCCGCGCGGGTTGATTGACCGATATTCGGGACTGTTTTGCTCGTCCTTGTGCAGCTTGACGGGCACGGGCTCGAAGGTGGCGCCGGCCAGCTCAAGCATGGTGTGCGGCACGAACGAGCAGGCGCCGCTGGCGTAGTAGAGCTTGAGGGTCATGCGGGTCTCCTTGCAGGGCGGTGATGGGACGGGTCAGGACAGCACCGTCAAGCATACCGTGCGCATGCACCGGTTCGGCCGACGGCACGGGTTGGGGCCGGCTCGCGGGGCGCCGCGAGAAAACCCAGCCGCTCAGTCGCAGGCGCGCAGCTCCTTGCCCGCCAGCGCGGGGCCCAGCGCCAGCACCTGCGCGCGCAGGGCGGCGTCGGCCTGCGGCAGGCGCAGCATGAAGGCCGAACTGTCGCGCCGCTCGGGCACCACGTGAGCGGTGCGCACGCCCTTGCGGCCCAGATCGGTCAGGGCGCGCGTGGCCGCCTCCTCGCTGGCAAAGCGCCCCAGCGAGATGCCGGGCTCCAGCGCCGCGCCGGGGCGGTCGGTGTCCACACCCAGCTCGCGCAGCTCGGCGCGCTTGGCGCGCACGGCGTCCGCGTCGGCCAGCTTGCCGATGTACACCATCCAGCGCCCCGGCAGCGCCGTGCCGTCCAGCCGCCAGCGACCCGCCGGCAAGGCTTGGGCGGCGCTGCGCAGCACGCCAGCCTGGCGCTCGTCGAAGGGGCCCGCCTGCAGGCAGATGCCGGTGCTCGATGCGGCGGTGGCTTCGGGTGCGGTGTCGGGCGTGCTGGCCGCTCGCGCCGGCGCTGGCGCGGCATCGCCCGGCGCGGGCGCCAGGCGCAGCGCCTGCGCGTGCACCTGCTGCGCCAGGCGCTCGGGCTCGTCCGGCCGCGCGGGGCCCAGACCCAGGCCGCTCAAGGCGCCGTGCGACCAGGCCCAGAACACCCCGTTGGCCAGCAGCAGGGCCAGCACGGCGGCGCGCAGCATCAGCGCCCGCCCTCCATGGGCGGCTGCGCCGTCGGCCGCACGCTGACTTCGGCGCTGCTGACCACGCGCCGGCCATGCGCGGTGTCCACCTGCAGGGCGCCGTCGGGGCCAACGCCGCGCGCCACCCCCTCGGTGCCGTCGGACAGGCGCACGGGCCGCCCGGCCAGCACGTCGCGCGCGTTGAAGCGCGCGGCCAGCGGGGCAAAGCCGTCGTGCTCGAAAGCCTGGACCGCCTGCGCCAGCGGCAGCGCGATGCGCGCCAGGGCGCCGGGTGCGTCGATGCCGGGCAGCAGCTCCTGCAGCCCGGCCGGCGGGGTCGAGGCGCCAGCCACGGCCCGGGGCGTCAGGTTCAGGCCCACGCCGATCACCACCCAGCGCCCGTCCTGCGCGGCGCCGCCGCCGGCGGTCTCCACCAGCACGCCGGCCAGCTTGCGGTCCTGCCACCACAGGTCGTTGGGCCACTTCAGGCCGATGGCCGAGTGCAGGCTTTCGGCCAGCGACAAGCCCACGGCCAGCGACAGGCCCGACCAGTCGCGCGGGGCCAGCGGCAGGGCCAGTGAAAAGGCCAGGGTCGCACCGGGCTCGCCGCCGTCCCAGGCGCGCCCCAGGCGGCCGCGCCCCGCGCTCTGGCGCTCGGCGGCCAGCAGCACGGGCGCGGCCAGGCCGGCGCGCACGCGGCGCATCAGCTCGGTGTTGGTCGAATCGATCTGCGCCGCCACCTCCACGCCCAGGCCCGGCAGCCGTGGCGCCAGTTGCGCGCGCAAGGCCTGCACCGGCCAGGTGAAATGAAGGCCCGCACGCTCTCCCGCTTCGCGTGGTCCGCTGCCCCCCAGGGGGGCCTTCGCGCCTTCGGGCGGCCGCGCGGCGCTCATCAGTTGGCCCCCACGCTCCCCCGCTTCGCGTGGTCCGCTGCCCCCCAGGGGGGCGTTCGCGCCTTCGGGCGGCCGCGCGGCGCTCATCAATTGGCCCCCACGCTCCCCCGCTGCGCGCGGTCCGCTGCCCCCCAGGGGGGCCTTCGCGCCTTCGGGCGGCCGCGCGGCGCTCATCGGTTCAGCGACGGTCGCGGGCCTTGCTGCGCGCCGACGGTTTGCGGTCGGCGCGCTCGGCCGTTTCCAGGTCGGACGACAGCAGCGTGCCGCGGCAGTTGCGGGCGCCGCAGCGGCAGGGGTATTCGGCGATCAGCTCGGGCGTGAGCGGTTCGTCGATGACCAGGCCGTAGTCGTAGTTCAGTTCTTCGCCGGCCTTGATGGCACGGCGCGCCTTGATGAAGATGCGGCCGTCCCGTTCATCGGCCACGCAGTTGGGCGCGCAGCTGTGGTTGATCCAGCGCGAGGCGTTGCCCCCGTGCAGCGCGTCGATCACGCGGTCTTCGTCGATGTGAAAGTAGAAGGTGTGGTTGGGGTCGCTCGGGTCGTGCGGGTGGCGCCGCTGCGCCTCCTCCCAGCTGACGATCTCGCCCACGTACTCGATGATGCGCGTACCGCGCGGGATGTCCACCAGCGCGAAAACGCCCTTGCCGTGCACGCCCGAGCGGCGCACCTGGATGCGCCGGCCGGCGGCGGGGGTGGTCGTGCTGGGTGTGGGGGATTTGGGGGCCACGGAAAAACTTTGCTATGTTGAATTCGTACGCATGCGTGCGCGAGCGCGCGCACGCGAGGACCCCGAATTCTAAAGAGCCCCATGAAGACCCTGGTCATTGCCGAAAAACCCTCCGTCGCCCAAGACATCGTGCGCGCCCTCACGCCCGTGGCGGGCAAGTTCGACAAGCACGACGAACACTTTGAAAACGAGCGGTACGTGGTCACCAGCGCCGTCGGCCACCTGGTGGAGATCCAGGCGCCCGAAAGCCACGACGTCAAGCGCGGCAAGTGGAGCTTTGCCCACCTGCCGGTGATCCCGCCGCACTTTGACTTGAAGCCCGTGGACAAGACCAGGACGCGCCTGAACGCGGTGGTCAAGCAGGCGCGGCGCAAGGACGTGGGCGCACTCATCAACGCCTGCGACGCCGGGCGCGAGGGCGAGCTGATCTTTCGCCTGATCGAGCAGTACGCCGGCGGCGCCAAACCCCTGGGCAAGCCGGTTCAGCGCCTGTGGCTGCAAAGCATGACGCCACAGGCCATCCGCGAGGGCTTTGACAAGCTGCGCAGCGACGCCCAGATGCGCGGCCTGCACGACGCCGCGCGCAGCCGCAGCGAGGCCGACTGGCTGGTGGGCATCAACGGCACGCGGGCGATGACGGCCTTCAACTCGCAGGGCGGGGGCTTTTTCCTGACCACCGTGGGCCGCGTGCAAACGCCCACGCTGGCCGTGGTGGTCGAGCGCGAGGAGCAGATTCGCGCCCACGTGGCGCGCGACTACTGGGAGGTGCATGCCACGTTTGCCGCCGAGGCCGGCCTCTACGTGGGCAAGTGGTTCGACCCCGCCTGGAAGAAAAACCCCGACGACGCCGAGCTGCGCGCCGACCGCGTGTGGCAGGCCGCGCGCGCCCAGGCGATTGCCGCCGCCGTGCAGGGGCGCCTGTGCACCGTCAGCGAAGAAAGCAAGCCCAGCACCCAGGCCAGCCCGCTGCTGTACGACCTGACCAGCCTGCAGCGCGAGGCCAACGGGCGCTTCGGCTTTTCGGCCAAGACCACGCTGGCGCTGGCGCAAAGCCTGTACGAGCGACACAAGGCGCTGACCTATCCCCGCACCGACTCGCGCCACCTGCCCGAAGACTATCTGGCCGTGGCGAAAAAGACTTTCGAGATGCTGGCCGGCGGCCACCAAGGCCACCTGGCGCCGCACGCCCAAAAGGCGCTGGCCGAGGGCTACGTGCGGCCCAGCAAGCGCATCTTCGACAACAGCAAGGTGTCGGACCACTTTGCCATCATCCCCACGCTGCAAGAGCCAGGCAGCCTGTCCGAGGCCGAACGCAAGCTCTACGACCTGGTGGTGCGCCGCTTCATGGCGGTGTTTTATCCCAGCGCCGAATACCAGATCACCACGCGCATCACGACGGCCGAGCACCAAGGGCAAAGCTACAACTTTCAGAGCAACGGCAAGGTGCTGGTCAAGCCCGGCTGGCTGGCCATCTATGGCAAGGAAGCCGATGACGAGGTGGACAAGAAAGACGGCGACACGGGCAAGTCGCTGGTCGCCGTGCGCCCGGGCGAGCAGGTCCGCCACGAATCGACCGAGATCAAGGCCTTGCAAACCCGCCCGCCCGCGCGCTACAGCGAAGCCACGCTGCTGGGCGCCATGGAGGGCGCGGGCAAGACCATCGACGACGACGAACTGCGCGAGGCCATGCAGGAAAAGGGCCTGGGCACGCCGGCGACGCGCGCGGCCACCATCGAGGGCCTGATCAGCGAAAAATACCTGCTGCGCGAAGGGCGCGAGCTGATCCCCACGGCCAAGGCCTTTCAGCTGATGACGCTGCTGCGCGGGCTGGAGGTGGAAGAGCTCAGCAAGCCCGAGCTGACCGGCGAGTGGGAGTACAAGCTGGCGCAGATGGAAAAGGGGCAACTCTCGCGCGAGGCCTTCATGCGCGAGATCGCCGCCATGACCGAGCGTATCGTCAAGAAGGCCAAAGAGTTCGACCGCGACAGCGTGCCCGGCGACTACGTGACCCTGCACACGCCCTGCCCGCACTGCGGCGGCGTGGTCAAGGAAAACTACCGCCGCTATGCCTGCACCGGCGTGGACGGCCAGGGCGAAGGCTGCGGCTTTTCCTTCACCAAGACACCCGGCGGGCGCACCTTCACCACCGAGGAGGCCGAAGCGTTCTTGCGCGAGCGCCGCATCGGCCCGCTGGAGGGCTTTCGCAGCAAGGCCGGCTGGCCCTTCACCGCCGAGCTGGCGCTGGTGAGCGATGCCGAGAGCGGCAACTTCAAGCTCGAGTTCGACTTCGGCGAAGAAGCGCGCGCCGCGCAGACCGGCGAGATCGTGGACCTGTCGCACGAAAGCAGCCTGGGCGCCTGCCCCAAGTGCGGCGGCCCGGTCAAGCCCTTCGGCAAGAGCTACGTGTGCGAGCGCAGCGTGCCCACCGCCGCCCAGCCCGTGCCCAGCTGCGACTTCAAGAGCGGCCAGGTCATCCTGCAGCAGGCCGTCAGCCCCGAGCAGATGGGCAAGCTGCTGGCCGGCGGCCAGACCGACGTGCTGGAGGGCTTTGTCAGCGCGCGCACGCGCCGGCCCTTCAAGGCGCGCCTGGCCTGGAACGCCGAAGAGGGCAAGGTCGGCTTTGCCTTCGAGCCGCGCGAGGGCGGCCGCAAATACCCGCCGCGCAAAACTGCAGCCGCTACCAAAACAAGAGCTGCTGGCGCTGGCACAGCAAGCGCGCCAGCCAAAAAAGCCGTGGCAAAGAAAGCGCCGGCCAAGAAAGCCGCCGCCGCCAAGACCCCCAAGACCCCGCGCGCGGGCACGCTCAAGCCCAGCCCCCAGCTCGCAGCCGTCATCGGCCCCGGCCCCTTCGGCCGTGGCGAGGTGATGAAAAAACTGTGGGACTACATCAAGGCCAACAATCTGCAAGACCCGCAGGACAAGCGCAGCATCCGCGCCGACGACAAGCTACGCCCCATCCTGGGCGCCGACAGCGTGGGCATGTTCAAGCTGGCGGGGGTCGTGGGGGGGCATTTGACATGACGATGGCCTTGCCACCATCTGTCGACTCCATTAAACTGGATCTATAAACAGTAATTTGCCATGGGCGTTGACCTTCTTCCCGCTTTCATTCGCGAGCACTATGAGGTGCATGAATGGAAGCACGCTTGCGCCATTCTTCGCCATGACTTCCCGGATGAATGGCAAGACATCTGTGCCTTGCTCATGCAATTTCGGCTGCGCAAGAGCTGGATCACGGTGGGTGGCGGGCGCAAAAGTCAGGTGTCGGAACACATCGACCACTTCCTGTATGCACGCTGCTGGCAAGAAAAGCAATTCACCACCCAAATCCGGGTGGACAATGCCACGCGCGACACGCCAACGCACAAGGTGGACTGCGTCAAGAGTCGTGTGGCGCTCGAGATCGAGTGGAACAACAAAGACCCATTTTTCGACCGTGATCTGAACAACTTCCGCCTGCTGTTCGAGCTTCGCGCCATCAGCGTGGGCGTCATCATCACGCGCGCGGACGCGCTGCAGGGCATTTTCGACGGGCTCGGCCGCGGCTCCAGCTTCGGTTCGTCCACCACCCACATGGCCAAGCTGTTGCCACGCATCGAAGGTGGCGGCGGAGGTGGCTGCCCCATCCTGGTGTTCGGCATCACCCCAAAACTCTACGAAGAGGACACCCCGTGAACCCCTCCACCATCGCACGCGCTGCCGCCGACGACTTCCAGGCGCGCATCAACGGCCGCCAGTTCGCCACGCTGCTGGCCGATCCGCCCTGGCAGTTTCAAAACCGCACCGGCAAAGTTGCGCCCGAGCATCGGCGCCTGTCGCGCTATTCGACGATGACGCTGGAGGACATCAAGGCCCTGCCGGTTGCCGACGCCGCGCAGGACACCGCACACCTGTACCTGTGGGTGCCCAACGCCCTGCTGCCGGAAGGTTTGGCGGTCATGGCGGCCTGGGGCTTTCAGTACAAGTCCAATCTGGTGTGGCACAAGATTCGCAAGGATGGCGGTCCAGATGGCCGCGGCGTGGGGTTCTACTTTCGCAACACGACCGAGCTGGTGCTGTTTGGCACCCGTGGCAAGAACGCGCGCACGCTGGTGCCGGGTCGGCGCCAAGTCAACATCCTCAAGACCCAAAAACGCGAGCATTCGCGCAAGCCTGACGAGTTCTACGACATCGTCGAGGCGTGCAGCCCCGGGCCATTTCTGGAGCTGTTCGCTCGCGGCTCGCGCCCGGGCTGGACGACCTGGGGCAACCAGGCCGACGACTACCACCCGAGTTGGGCCACCTACAAGAACCACTCGGCATCCGGCATGGGTTCTCGCATCACCGAGCAAGCCATGCTGGAGTTGAGTTGAGCCCACCTGCTCCTTGACCGTCTCTCAACGCCCACCCCGCATCGGCCTGGCCCTGGGCAGCGGCTCGGCGCGCGGCTGGGCGCACATCGGGGTGCTGCGGGCGTTGCTGGACGCGGGCGTGCGGCCCGACGTGGTGTGCGGCGCCTCGGTGGGCGCCATCGTGGGCGCGGCCTATGCCACGGGCGAGCTGGACCGCTTCGAGGCCTGGGTGCGCAGCATGGACCGGCGCAAGGTGATGTCGTACATGGACTTCAACCTCGCCGGCGGCATGCTCAAGGGCGAGCGGTTGGTGGCCTTCATGCGCGCGCACTTCGACGACCGGCCGATCGAGGCGCTGACCACGCCGTTCGCTGCCGTGGCCACGGCGCTGCACTCGGGCGACGAAGTGTGGCTGCGCAGCGGCTCGGTGGCCGATGCGGTGCGCGCCTCGTTCGCGCTGCCGGGGCTGTTCACCCCGGTGTGGCGCGAGGGGCGCCTGCTGGCCGACGGCGGCCTGGTCAACCCGGTGCCGGTGTCGCTGGCGCGCGCGCTGGGCGCCGACGTGGTGATCGCGGTCGATCTGAACCACGACAAGCTGGGGCGCTACTTTCGCGGCAACGCCGGCGCGCCCGAGCCGCCGGCGCCGCGCAGCGCCTGGGTGCAGTCGCTGCAGCAGGGCCTGGGCGCGCTGTGGCCGCACGGCGGCGCACCGGCCGAAGACGCCGGGGGCACCGAACCGGCGCTGCCGCTGCCCTCGCTGCTCAGCGTGCTGTCCGACAGCATCCAGGTGATGCAGGTGCGTATCACGCGCAGCCGCATGGCGGGCGACCCGGCCGAGGCGGTGATTGCGCCGCGCCTGTCGCACCTGGGTTTGCTGGACTTTCACCGCGCCGACGAGGCAATCGCCGGCGGGCACGCGGCCACCGAAGAGGTGCTGGCGCAACTGGCCGAGCTGGGCCTGATCACCCCGCCCGCTTCGTCCGCGCCACCGCCGCCGCAGCCGCCCTCAGCCTGAGCGTGGCGCGGCGCCGTCCATGGCAAAGCGCCGCGGCACCGCCAGCAGCACCAGCGCCATGAAGACGGCGGCCACGGCCATGCCGACATACAGCTCGCTGGTGGCCGCCGCCAGCGCGCCCTTCAGCCAGGCCTGCACCGCGGCCGGCGCGGCGCCGCCCTGCAACCGGGCCAGCACCGAGTCGACGCCGGCGGGCAGTTCGGCACGCAGCGCCTGCGGCGCCTGCGCCAATCGCTGGCCCATGGCGTGGTTGAACAGGGCGCCGAACACCGCCGCGCCCAGGCTTTGCCCCAGGTAGCGCGCAAACATG
>Ga0208826_1003095_pt1 | contig 11741 bp, 7 predicted proteins | sample AD_UKC115_MetaG_FD_184451 | JGI IMG/M metagenome (GOLD analysis project Ga0208826, IMG submission 184451) | Active sludge microbial communities of municipal wastewater-treating anaerobic digesters from Hong Kong - AD_UKC115_MetaG (SPAdes)... | ecosystem: Engineered > Bioreactor > Anaerobic >... | reverse complement strand
CGCTGATGTAAAATGGATGACCAAGCGGGAGATTAAGAAACTTTACGATAATGGCGATCTTGCTGAGACATTGGATTACTTCTTTTGTGCAGTAGAATCAGTAATACCAGACTACTCAGATATTATTGGAAAAGAAGTTTCCGGCATCATTGATAGACCACTTGGTTCAGCTCATCCAAGACATCCTGATATGATTTATCCAACCTGAGTAAAGGTTTTAATACTACTATTTCAGGGTTATTGGTTCTTCTACAGAAGTAAATCATATAATATTGGATATATAGCTTTTTAAATGGTTTTTACTCCGATTTCATCGGTTAAGCTTGATTTTTCTTCTTTGAATTCTTTACTGTGCTTTCGCATTTTTAAGCGGTTTCTTCTTTTAAGGATTAATAAAAGATTTTTAAATATTTGTAGATTCTACGTATGCAGTAACTATTCAGTGAAAACTGCACTAAAATATTAAGAAAATAAACAAGGAGGAAATTTTTATGGACAAACTTGAAATTAGAAAGGGTATGAAATTTATTATGTTAAGCAAAACATTAGTGGATTTTTTAGGACCTGATGATATTTTTGATTTTAGTGGAAAAGATGAATTTACAAACAAAATGATAAAAATATTCCAAAGTCATACATCGTTATCCGATGAAGAAATTAACCTTATACCGGAAGAAGATCTTACAAACGATCTTATGGGTTTCTTCTTTAGTAACGAAGCTTATTATAAACTAGAAATAGCAGATATAGTTGAAGGAACAGAAGATGACTTTATATTCTCGTTTGAATATGTAAATGTATATGGGAAAAATAGTCCAAAGATAGGAGAACTAATAATAAATGCAGACGATGTAAGAGAATTTATAAGAAATAAAGTGCTCATTTATAATGAGCCAAAATTCTTTTTTATGCGTGATAATAAGTTGTGCGCTGTTGCACCAATCAACCTAAACGGAGAATACATTGAGTTGTTTAGAAATGAAAAAAATACATTTGAATTCGTGGGGAAATTTAAGCTTGATCAAAAAGATTTAAACTTTGAAGTAAACGAAACAAAATATTATTTAAAAGATTTCTATAGAGATAATGTTGTGAAAAAATAAGTATTAATAATAGTCGTGTAATTGTACACGAAATTGAATAAAACATACAAGAATCATGAATTACAAGAGATTTTCCAAATATAGTTTCTCATTTTGTTAGGAGTCAAAAGACCCAAAGAAACATGATATCTCTTAGAGTTGTAGAAACCTTTGATATATTGAAATACAAAAAACAGTAATTCTTAAAGAGAGCGAGATATGCTTCGGTTGCTTTCTTCCTTATTAAAATAATTGTTTAAACATTCACAACAGGAATTGTCAAAAGGATATTCCTTTTTGGAAAAAAGACTATACAATACCGGAGGGATCCAAAAGTTGACGAAAAGCAAAACAGTATACTTGATATCGAGATTGGAGTGAAAAATCATTCCGATAGGATAAATTTTGTTTTTGTAGGCTTTTTTAAAAGGCGCTTTTACCAAATTGATGTCTGGGTTACCGGAAATGCACCAAGCAATAACTTTTTGTGACATTACAGAGATAATACCACTTGTCATTCACATCAATATAAGCAAAATTACGTATCCATAAAATGTTTTGAGCTTTCTGATCGAACTCCTGCTGTAGATAGTTGAGACAATTGCCAGTGTCTTTGTAATTATAAATTTTTTGACATTTCCATTCTATAACATTAATTTAATATAAATAAAAATGATAGGAACCACTCTGAAGCGCATAAATATTTTGATGCTTTATATAAAACAATTGATTCAATAGATGTAATGAAAGAACCAAAAGAATATGATTTTTCTGGAATTGATTTTGAAACAAACGTATTAAAGAACTATGCTCCCGGCGATTTGTTTAGAAAGGTAAAAACAGCAGATATAACCAAACAAACGGTAAATACAAGCACAAAAAATGAACTGGTAAAAATGACAAAAGAGATATGTTCTAAAATTTTTTTTGACATATTTGGTTTATTCCAAGTGGATAAGGTTAAAAGCTTTGAAATTTAAGAAAAATATCAGTAAAGGACGGTAATTTTATGAGTAAAATTTCAGATAAAAGAAAAGACGCATTAATAAAAAACACAATAGATATTATTGTAAAAAATCATCTAATATTAATGGGAATTGATGAAGAAGAAATAGATAAACATTTAAAAAATGTCCACGAAAAATATTTAGAAAAAGGAAAAAACCAGTATATTGCTTTTACTGAAGATCTTAAAAGCTTATATTTAGATGGAAAAAAACCTACAAATTATGATGAACAACCAGATGATAATGATATCGAAGAATGGACTAAAATATATGAAAAAAGCGCAGGTCAATATGTTAGCAACATTCTATATGATGGCTCATATGATGAATTTGATATTCCAGTTTTTAAACAATTTGAAGATATTAATACAAGTTCAGCTGATCTTGCTGATTTTTTGCGTTTCCATTTTTCACAAGTTTTTGAAGAAGGAAGAACATCTCTTTGTGATTATATTGATTTTTATAATGAAACTATAGATACTTTTGGAACTGATCTTGTTTCAATGATGATAAATAAAATAGAAAACGGGTTTTTGAATAAAAATATAACATCAAAAGATATTTTTCTGAAATACTGTAAATATGTTTTTGGAAAATTCAATCTTCGTGTTAAAGCAAAAACACCAGAGGATGAATATAATTTTTTAAAAACACTTTTTCACATTATTTTGAGTTCAAGCAATTACTTTCGGTTTGTCTCAGAATATAGAAAAGAAATTATGCCTGATACTTTCGATGATTCAAAACAATGGTTTAATGAAGCTATTTCTTTTCTTGGCAATAAATGCGATCGTACAGATATGTTATACAAAGAATATATTGACAAGTATCTTAATTTGGAAACTTTAACTGAGGATTTTGAAAAGTTTCTTTCAGAAACCAAAAACAGTTATTATATTCTGCCAGGTGGTTATGACCTTTATAGGTTGTACAAATATGTGCATAAAAAAGGAATTACTGAAAATTGCATTGAAAACATAATTAAAGATTCATGTGGTGAATCAGTTTCATACCATGACTATGTTGTAAATAAAAAAATTGAAGATTTTGGAGCATATAGAGGTTATATTGATTTTTTCAGACGTGCATTTGATAAAAACATATTTGTCAACGACATGAAATTTTACGCAAAGAAAATTCAAGAAATAGTTAAAACAAATGAATTTAATATGGAAATTTTCGTAGCATTGTTGTATGTACATTATTATACTTTTTTCTATCACGTAGATTTAAACATAAGTAAGGAAGCCAAAAAACAGCGAGAAGCATATCACTATTTTGGGTATTTAAGCGAAGCTATTGACGGTTTGCGAGTGTTAGCAGGTCCGCAAACAGAATATGTTCCGCCGTACATTTTCGAAACTGATCCATTAAGGGATTATGCGGCTGGTGATTTGTTTAGAAAGGTGAAAACAGCAAATAAAGTAAAACCGATTGTTAATAGGAATGTAAAAAGTAAACTTTTGAAAATGACGAAAGAAATGTGCTCTAAAATTTTTTTGACATAAAAGACCTAAGCATTATCAGAAAGCAGATTCGGCAGATACGCCAAGAATTGAAACTATCTGATGAAATTGAAGTAAAAAAAATAACAACATTTTAAAGATTTAATAAATTTTTGTATAAGACCTGAAAAAGCAACAACATTATAAGGATAGTTTGGCTCTGCTTGCATGATAATTTTTGTAAAAAAAAGGAGGAAAAAATTATGCAGGAAATAACTGCAGAAATGGTAGCTAAATATTAAATGGATTTATGGAGAGAAAATTCGAAATGGCACAACATATATTATGACATACTTAAAAAAATTTGAAGCGGCACCATATAGTGTAAAAGACTGGTAGAGGTGAACAGTTCGATCAAAACTGTGGTTCTGATAGTTGATCTAGAAGTAAAATGTGCACCATTAGAAAAAATAATGGCTGAACAGGAAATTGAAGAAAAAACAAAAGAAAATCGTATACCAACACTAAAAAACGCACAAGAGTTTTTAGGCGATGATGTGTTTGAGAAAAGAGTGTTCAAATACTTTGTCAAAAGGTTGATTATAAGGCTATTGAATTACTAAACACCAAGTTATTTGAACCGCTTATAGAAGAAATAGAAAATGATCCTAGTTTTATAACTAAAGGTTTTAAATTGAAAGACTGTTTGGAAAACATGCGTTTATTTCAATACAAGGGCAGAGTTTTTCAGGTATTCACCAAAGATAACGTTCGCAGGTTTCTTGATTTGTCCACACCAGATAACGCTTACAGGGTTTTCTATATAGACAACATAGACAAAGCAACTTTCATCAGAATATTCAATATATACGAACCATTTCCAAAAGGAGATCCAGCAAGATAAGCAATGGCTGATCGGTACTGGAACGAATGTCTTACAGAACTGGATAAAGCATATCATATTGAAAGAGAAATTAAAATCTGCGCAATATCAAGTGAGATAGGAAAAGAAATACCTAAAGATTTCAATAGTTTAAAGGATGTGCTGTCTGCTATTATATCTCTATAAGATGGGTATGTTTATAGTATATAATTAGCACTCTATAAAGTCATTTCACAAAGTTTTAATCCTATATGCAGTATAGTTGAAGGAGGTCGTTATGCTACAGCTTTATAAAGGTGAATCAACGAAATCATACGAAAATTACTTCTTTAGGTTACTGGCTGCTGGTCTTACTAACGAATTTGATAAAAGAGGATGGAATGGGCTTCTCATGGGAATGCCCAAATCATTGAATGTTGAAAGTTTGCAAATTGATTGCTTATTAGTTACAGATAATCAGATTATTTTAATTGATTTTAAAAACTATGATGGAGACTTAGAGTTACCTGACACAGAGAATTTTGATACTGGAAGTTGGCTAATCAACGGAGAGACGAAAGTAAGAGGTGGTAGCTCAATTAATCCGTATAAGCAATTAGGAAAACAAAGAGCAAAATTAATTGAACTAATAGATAAAAAAATAGAAAAATTTGATAAAAATACAGTTTTTACTATGGTTTGTTTTCATGGAAAAGTCAAGATTATTGGAGAGATACCAAGACAAATAATAGGCTTTAGTATTGTCGACTCGGCAACAATTATTGATAAAATCATTGATATAATTGATGTTAAAACTGGAAAGCACGAGTATATGAAGCCAGCGGTCAAGAGTCTATTTACTGATAAATTGTTCTTCGCGCCTGACTATCAGCTATCTACTGCACTTGAAGTCGGGGCGATTCCTGAGAAAAAAGATGTGGGAAGAGATACTGATGATGCTTTGCAGAGTTCTATAGTAACACATTATTCCGAGACAGTTACGGAGAGCACGTATGACATTCAGATTCAGGACTTCCTGAAATCCGAAGATAGAGTCTTGATTGTTTCCGGCAATACCATGAGTGGTAAAACCGAACTAATTCCCAGAATAAGAGAGATTGCATTCGATTTAGGCTATTTTGAGGTGCCTGTGTTTGTATACTCAAATAGGTTTAAAAATAGAATGCAGAAAATTTTTCCGAGTATTGAAGGAGTGGATTCTCTGTATGGTGAGATTTTTGATTTTCAGAATGAAGATGTTGATGAAAACTATAAGAAAAAAATCCCTGTCAAGGTTATCAGTGAGACTGAAGTGGAGAATCATCAAGGTGGAGAATTATTCATTATTGACGACAGTCAGTTTATTACCAATTCGAGTTTTGACTCAGAAACCCTGCAGTTTGGCACGGGATGCCTGTTGGATGATTTATTTTCATACTTACAACTCAACAAGTATCCTGAAAGGAAAATTGTTGTCATTGGTGATACCAACCGCATCAGCTATGGTTCAGAAGTAGAAAATGCGATGAACGCAGACTATCTCGTCTCCTACTTAAATAGCAAGGGAATTTCCACAAATATACACAGAGTCATATTGCCGCCGCGAACTGACGCATCGGAAATAATAAAAGTCTGCAATAAAATTGCGGAAAACATTAATACTGAGAAATATGGCGAACTGATAATCACCAATAATAATGAGGTAGGTGTAAATAGGATAGAACATACTGCCATCTTGGAGGCAACATATAAAGATCCAAATCACAATAAGATATTAGTCTATACAAATGAACAAGCAAAGCATATTAACTTCGATATTAAAAAGAAATTGGCTCAAAATGGCTCAAGTATCGGCGCGGGCGACATCATAGTTTTTAACTCAACTATTAAAGCTTATTCACCCAAATGTATCATCAATGAAGATACGCCTTTTGGCGGCAATGAGCAACCTTTTAACTTTGACGAGCCAAAGAGGATAAACAATGGGAGTTTTGCCGCAGTCATCGCAGTTGATTCAGAAGGCACTATCTCCTTATCAAGATCGATTCATGGACAGACGATAAACCTTACTTTTATTCCATGTCAAGTAAAGCTCCCGGACTCAAGCATTCTTCAAATATATGTTTTTGATAATTATCTGCGAGCCGATAAAGCCGAGTTAGAAACACTGGAAAACATAGCATATAAAGAGGTTCTCTCTAGTTTGCTCCAGGATTTTATGTTAAAGTACACTTTTGAAGGCAGCGATGAGTTCAAAAACATGGAAATGAATAACAGAGAATCTATGGCTAATACAGGAAAACCATACTATATATTAAATGACAAAGGTGAATATAGACTAGAAAAAGACGGGCGTTCGCTGCCGCCAGAAATAAAGGAGTTTCGTAAACGCATTGAAAATAAACTCTTAACTGATTCTTCTACTGATTATTTCAAAATTTATAATGCTGCACGGGTCAAATACGCTTGGGCACTGACAGTCAACAAGGCAATGGCGTACACTTTCGAGAATGTTTATTTCAACACAAGCCAAGGAGAGAATCACGGAAGGGCAAATAAAGATTACTTTAAATGGCTCTATACCGGCTTTGCAACTGCTGAAAGCAAGATAGAATTGATAAATTGGATACCAATCTCGCCGTTTATGCATGCGGAATTCAGTTCGTTTTCAAGCAGCTCAGTGCCAAAAGCTAAGAATCATATCTTTGTATTTTCAAATAATGATGAAACCAAAGAAGTAGAATTCGAAAGCTTTATCGCAACAAGCTTGGCACAGACGGATTGGAGGCTTGTAAACATTTCGCCAAGACCATATTTAGAGATAGTGAAGCTGCAGAAAGGTGAGGCATCCTTAGAACTGTTCTTTGACTACAACGGCAAGGGAGAGGTCAAAACGCCAAGATTAAAGGCTGGAAGCAAAGAAGACTTGAAAGAAGTGGTTGAAATTTTAAAAAGTTTTTATAATGATAATACTGAAATCAAAAAGGCTGAAGAATATAATAACATGGGAGATTATTTCAACAAGCTGAAAGACTTGCTTAAGAACAGAAATATAAAGACCACGGTCAAAAGTTCTCAAGAATGGAGTATTTATTTGGAATTTAGTAAGGAAAAAGAGAAAGTAGAAGTTCAGTGTTGGTGGAATTCACACGGCATGATTTCTAAATTCAATCGTATTGGTGGCTGCAATGAACTATTTGATGAAATTGTTTTGATAATAAAAGAAAAGTATTCATTATAAATTTTATTATTGGAGGAACGTATGTATACAGAAAAGAACTTTAACGATGATTTATACAAAATCTGCAAGTCTTACTTCATCAAGTTAAAACTGTTGCAAGATTTTGCGTACAAAAGAATTAGTCAACAGGACTTTGTAGATCAAATATCCTCAAGAAAAAGTAAAGAAGAAGTAAACCAAGTACTTAAAGAAATTTTTGATCTTCAGCAAAAGATCCAGCAAAACGGTGGAAAAGTTGATGAAGATCCGATTTCAGCTGCTAAAGCTTTAAGAAGAGCCGGAAAACTTCAAGAGGCTTATAATAAAATTGTTCCATACATTCAACAGAACAAGAATGATGAAGAAGCAAACATAACTTTTGGTTGGATAATGCATGACTATCTTAAAGCTTCAGAGCAGGATTCAGGAACTTATGTAAGCAATCTTAAAAAAATGAACGACCACGTTCAATTTGATTTCATGAGAAATAATAATGAACGTGTAAAAACTCTATTAAACTCACTTCTATGGTCAATAATAAGAGTAGCTGAGCAGGGAGAATTACCTGCAAATAGGATATTTGAGCAGTTTAAAAGATTTGTTGGCAATTCACCATCATTTATTGAAAAAAGAATACCGAGTGTCTTCGTCGATGATAAATTGGCATCAAGAAAGTTGATAAAAGTATTACAAAAAGAACTGAACGATAGCAATTACTTTTCATTGATTGATATGATCGGTTTTGATTGGCTTGATAATTCTGATTATGTAACTTCAAGTTTCACCGGGAAGAATGGTGAAACAGTTAAAATGCGTCCTTTGGCTGAGAAAACGCTGAATGGCTACGCAAAGAAATTGAGTCAGTCCGATGCGTACTTTGCTACTCGAGAAAGAATCATTGCTTTTCTCCCGCAACTGACAAGTGCAATCAATATTAATGCTGAGTATGAGTGGCTACCGTACTATAGAATTAAGTTATTAATTAAGCTTGGCGAAAACGAGCAAGCCTTTTCTGAAGCGACTGAATTCGCTCGTAATAAGAGCAGAGATTTCTGGGTATGGGACTTAATCAGCGACTTAGTAGATGAGGATGAACGGTTTAACTGCCTGTGTGCGGGACTATTGTGCAAGACTAAGCCTGAGATGATTGTAGGGTTACAAGAAAAGTCTATCTCGTATTTGGTGGGAAGAGAGATGTACGAAGAAGCAAAACACATATTGGATAAGTTGATAGAAACACGAAAAAATAAAGGTTGGAATATATCCCCTGAGCTACAGAGCATGAAAAGTAGCAGCTGGTACAGTAACAGCAAAACTGCACCTAATATTAGCAGCTTACAGCCATTTGCAGATAAGGCAAAAAAAATTCTATACCGAACTCTGCCTTTAAGAGATGTGTTTGTGACATATATCAATAATGAAAATGGAGTAATTAACTTTGCGTTTCTAGATGGTAACTTCATAAAAAGAGGTTACTTTTACAAGGATTCGATTGATACAAATTTTGATTGGCAAGTAAACAGCTCAATAAAACTTCAAATGATAGAAGATAAAAAGTGTACTTATCTATATCATGTCTTTACAGTTGGAAAGGGTGATGAAAAGTTTGAGGGTAACTTTATAAAAAAATTCAGTGGTACTTTTGAAAAGGTAAAGGAATTCGGCTTTATTAGAGACAGTATTGCTGAGATATTTGTTAATCATGATATGGTTAAAAAAAATAATTTGCAACCGTTCTCTAAGATATATGGGACAACTGTTAGAAAGTGGAGTACTAAAAATGATTGCTGGGGATGGGAAGCTTTAACAATAGATAGAGTAGAAGATCAAAATCTTTCTGATTTCGAGAAGGAGATTTCCGGGGAAATAGAAATTACAGGGAAGGGCTATGGTTTTATCTATAGTTGCTTTGTTCCAAAAGAACTTATTGAAAGCATTGGAATCGAAGAATATAACCATGTCAAGGCAATAGCCCAAAAGTCTTGGGATAAAAGTAAAAAGCAATGGTCTTGGAGAGTAACTCAAATAATTAGTAAGATATGAATTCGATGTGTTGATAATCAGTCAATATATCGTAAAATACTTTTTAATTTTTTTGCTCCTTGTACCAAAGTTTCTTTTTGATAGAGAGTTACAATAAAAGTAGAGGTTTGAACATGATTTTGATTTATTGGAAGAAAAAATATGGGAAATGAGAAAAAAGATGAAATACCCATCATAACTCAGTGGCTGAACACCTGACCTATGTTGTAGCAGTCGGTGATAATGTGGACAGTACGGAAATGCACTATAAAGATGAAAATATAGGGCACAAAGTATGATGGCGCAGCTTTATGATGTGGATGTCCACACAATTAATTACCATTTGATTACCGTGTTGCTCGTTTTCGTAAATGGTTTGGTCAAATTTTAAAGAACTACACTACAACTCACTCCAAGTAGACAAAAACATACCGTATACACTATACTACGATTATACATATAAAAGACCAGCCGGGTTTGAAGTTTTCGGAATGTGACACGATGCAAAGGATTGGAAAGAAATGTTTGTTAAAATCTCTGAAATACTGTCTGAAAAAGACCCGGTGAAGTTTAAAACTTTTGTTTTGTAACAAAAGAAACAGAAGGAGTTATTCCATTTGGAGTCAATATTTAATTCTCTGTGTGCTGTATATAGTTTGGGAAAACAAAAGAAGAATGAGAGGTAGATATAATGTATTCAGAAATAATTACTGATTTTGATTATGTAAGGTTTTTCGGAGAAACTATTGATTCGTTTGGGGGCATAAGCAGAGGCACTCCTAAGTATGTTTTAAGGAAAAATGTTAATAATCCATTTCCCAGTAGTGGAGCATATTTTGGATGTATAAATGAGGGTGAAGAAAACACTGGTGCATATTCAGATTTAAGTATTGTTGTATTTCCTAGTAATCAACCTAAGAAAAATGATGATAGATGGATAATTGCACTTGCCGTTGGAAGTTTAGGCATTAAAAACGATTATCATCTTGTATCTCTTCCAGGAATTCGGCGAAGTTTTATGAACTGTCTTGGCAATGATTCTTTTATTAAAAATGACTTCATGGATGTTGAAACCCAAGATGGCTTTGCTTCTTTTTGTGACAGAGAATCCATTCCAGAAACATTAAATAACGCGGTTAAAAATTATAGCAAAGTTTTACTTGCCTGTACTGTATTTGATCCGAATAGTGTTGAAGAAGGGAAAAACATCATTAAGTTATTTTTAGCTTTGTATGCCAATATACGTCATTGGCCTACTAACAACACACAAAAAAGAGAAGTTAATATAATTATTCAAGAAAGAAAAACGCCTCCAATTGACGAAGAATATGAAATAGAAAAACTATTGAATGTCCGTAAGTATATTGTATTACAGGGTGCTCCTGGAACAGGTAAAACTCGAATGGCGAAGAGAATAGTCGACGGGCAGGGACAGGTGTTTTTTACTCAATTTCATGCGGAGACTTCTTACAGCGACTTTGTATATGGAATTGTGCCTGATATCCATGCAGCAGATTTAAAGTATAGTGAACGTGAAGGAGTATTCGTAAAGTCTGTTAATGCTGCTTTAGCGTCTGAAAAGCAGAAAGTATTCCTTATAATTGATGAAATTAATCGGGCAAATTTGTCAAATGTATTAGGACCAGCATTTTATCTTTTTGAACCGACTATGTCAAGCAGTAAAATAAAGCTTGAAGTATGCCCAGGGTTGTCTCTGGAAGAATTGCCTGATAATCTATATGTAATTGCAACCATGAATACAGCGGATAGAAGTCTTGCGGTTGTTGATTTTGCTCTTAGAAGACGTTTTGCGTGGTACACGTTATATCCACATGTTATTAAAGCAGAGACAGGTAAAGTATTTTGTGATAAGGAATTTAATGAGATAGCGGCAATTTTTGAACGCTATGCAACAGATGAGGAACTAAACTTACAACCTGGTCATGCATATTTTATTGTATCTGATACAAATCCTAATGAAGAAATTAAAGCCAGATTAAGGTTTGAAATAATGCCTCTTATTAAGGAATACCTTATTGACGGCATGCTTTCGCGTGCCAAGGATGATTTTGTTAATTATTTTCGTAAAGAGATCCACCAAGA
>Ga0208826_1003094_pt1 | contig 11741 bp, 6 predicted proteins | sample AD_UKC115_MetaG_FD_184451 | JGI IMG/M metagenome (GOLD analysis project Ga0208826, IMG submission 184451) | Active sludge microbial communities of municipal wastewater-treating anaerobic digesters from Hong Kong - AD_UKC115_MetaG (SPAdes)... | ecosystem: Engineered > Bioreactor > Anaerobic >... | reverse complement strand
TCACTTCCGCCCGCACTCGTCGCTCGGCGATATCCCGCCGGCGCAGTACGCGGAGCAGTTACGCACCAACCCAAGAGCGTCGGTTTTTCCAACTTAGCGTGGTCCAACTCCGGGGAGGGGCTCAACCGCTCCCTATTTGCCAGCCTTCTCAGCTTTTAGTTTGAGCAACGATGGAATCGGCTGTGTGTACCCCCATGGATTCGGGGCACTCCCAGCTTGAATTACTTCTACCTGTCCACCCGTTTTGTATCCGACGACATCGTCCGTTGAGGCGCCCTTTCCAGTGAAGTGACCGATCACCGTCACCGGACCGCGCCCAACCTGGATAAGCCGGTCAACGACTTCCTTTTTTTCCGCGCTGACCCGCAAAGCGAGTCCTTGGGCGACATCGGACATGTCTGCTGCATCCCTGCCCACGAAGAGCATGGGCATGCTTCCATCTGCGAAGTAACCGGAAACCTTCACTAGCTTGCTTTCAAATCGTTCTGGCTTACTGAGCAAAGTGATGATCGACACCTCGCACAGCGGTTCATCGCTGCCACCCCACAAGTGGCACGCTGGATCTGCATCAGTAGCGCAGCCGACCATCGGCGTCAGGGCCAAGAACGCCGCCATGACCCGGAAAGAAATTCCGACATTCGTACCCATGCTCACGCCCCTCCTTAATGCCCGCTTCTGATTGTGTAAACACCTTGCTTCAAGGTTGCCCAACTCTGCCGAGCAGCGATGTTCGTAAAGTCTTTGTAGTTCCAACCGAGAACCACACCGTGCGGTGCAGACAGGTATGAATTAATTCGATTGTTGTAAGCGGTCACGAGATCGCCGTGGCCGTTCGTCCCAGAGTTCGTGGCCGATAGGTCACCCCACTTCGCAAACGCCGTATCCCCCGAGAAAAATGCTTGATCGGGGTGGGTATGGATCGTCGCAACAAGCTTTCCGCTGGAAAGATTCGGACCTTCCAAGGTGTGCACTTCACCTGGCATGCCATCACTCATGCTTCCGGCAACTTGGTAGCCTCCTTCAACCTTGAAGATTTTTGCTCCAATTTCCACTTCGTACTTATCGGCTACAGGGTGCACCGCGTCGGACCAAGCGACTGCCAGTTCGTCCTCACTCGCGTAGGTATGCCCAGAGACGCCGGCCTTCTTGAGTGCTGCATCCGCGGCCGCTTTGGCCTTATCCGCAAGCGTTTCTTCATGCAGGTTGTCGTTGAAGGCTCGCGAGAATGCTGCTGTAACCGCACCATTCCCGAACTTCCCGCCAGTCAACGCCGACGCCGTGCCGCCTACCAGCGACGCGGCGACAACGCGCGAAGCACTGAACCCGGGATTTGAGGCATCGACCTGATCGATCTTTCCACCCAACGCCTCGGTGAAGCCTGCAGCGACGAAGCCGTGACCGAAGCTATCTCCCTGCAACTTGCCCATGACGCCACCGGCAATCCCGTGAGCCAGCACTTTCGCGGAGTAGGTTCCTGCGCTGTAGCCTGACCCAGCGAAATTACCTGGCGTGCCGTAGGCCTGGAACGCTGCGCCTATGCCGAAGAACAGCGCCGCAGAGAACGCGCCGTACAGGCCGCCTTGCAACGTCCCGGTTGTGACAACACCGGCCGCGAATCCACCGAGTGCCGCAACGGCCACGGCACCCCATGCATTGCCCGCCGCCAGCAACCCCGCGGCAGCACCACCGGTGTAGATCGTGATGACGACGGCGACGGCGATGCGGATCCACTGACCGAGCGACAGATGCCCCGTCGGATCGGTCAACGTCAGCGGGTTGTTCAGCACGTAGCTGTAGCGATTGAGGCCCTGCGTGCCGGCATCGATCTGGCTGTCGGCCTGAACGAAGCGGCCGAGCTTTGGGTCGTACAGACGCGCGCCCATGTGGATCAAGCCCACGCCGTCGGCATGTTCGTGGCCGGTATAACCATGCGTCGTTGTGGTCGGCAGGCTGGCGGGAACGCCCTGCCACGTCGCTGCGTTTCTTCGGCCACCGAAAGCGTCGTAGCCGAGAGTTTCGATCAACCCGCCGGTATTGCTGGCAACGGTGTCGACGGAACCCTGGTGATCGCCAAACACGTAGCGGGTTTCATTGGCGTTGTTGGACCGCACGATGTCAATCGCGGCACCGCCGAGGTAGCGCTTGGTCTCGACCACGCCGTCCTCGCGCGTGATGATCTCGACGTTGCCAACGTAGCGCGTTGTGCGTGTGCCGGCGGCACCGGTGTCGACGCGCCGGTAGCGGCTACCATCGGAACCATAGACGAATGTCGTCCGCGCCGTCGGTGCGCTGGGGCTACCGACGGCGATGTCGCGAGCCTGATCCTGCGCGTCGTAGGTGATCGTGCGGTCGTTCGCGGTACCGCTGGCATCAGATCCGGTCTGGTTGCCGTTGGCGTCGTAGCTGTACGAGGCGCCGAAGGCAGTGGTGACGGCGTGCGGGCTACCGGTAGCGCCGTGGCCGACGCAGCCAGCGCGGCCGAGATAGGCATAGGCATTGCCGTCCTTGCTGCAGACGTTGCCAAGCTTGTCGTAGCTCAAGCTGGCCGTGAGTGTGTTCCCGGAGATGCCGTTAAAGCGGGTGATCGTCGCGGTCTTGATCCGGTTCAGATTGTCGACCACGAACTCCTCGCGATCGGTGTGCAAGGGATCGCTCGTGGATTTGCGCGTGCGCGAGGTGAGATTGCCGGCGAGATCGTAGCCGTATGTCCAATCCTGCAGGGCACAGTTCGCACCGGAGCAGATGGTGGCCACGCGGCCCACGGGATCATAGGTGCGCGTGGTGTTCATCGCGACTGTGTTGCCGCGCCGTTCGCTCGTGACCTGAGAGCGAGCGTTAGTCTCAAATACCTCGTAAAGTCGATTGGCGCGCGAGTCATCCAGCGCCTGCAAGAATCCGCGGGAGCTGAATACCGTAGACAACGTGTACCCGGACGCATCCTGCTGTGAGGCAAGACGGCCCAGCGTGTCGTAGCCCATCACCTCAGTCCAGTTCTGCGCGCTGAACGAGGTGTTGCGCGTGCTGAGACGGCCGATCGCGTCGTAGGTGTAAGCGCGGCCAAAGTTCGCACCGCCGGATTCCTGCCTGCTCTCGCTATCGAGCAGCCCGACGCCGTTCGCGGCGGTGTCGAAGGTATAAGTATCGATGATTGTGTTGGCTTGGTTCGCCTCGAAGCCGGAGCAGAAGATGGTGTCGGCAAGACCACAGTTGCCGACGCCTGTTGCGCGCTTCCACACACGACCCAGAGCATCGATGTAGGTGCGAGTGGCCTGGTTCTTCGCGTCGGTCGTTTTGATCAACTCGCCGGCGGCGTTGTAGGAATAGGTATGCGTGCCCGTGTCGGGATCGATCTGAAGCGTCTTGCGGCCGAAGGTGTCGTACTGCACCTCGCTCGTGATCTGGCCACTGCCGGCGTCGCGCTTCACGTAGCGCAGGTCGCCAGCGGCGTTGTACTCGTTGGTGACGGTGAGGTCGTCGGCCGGGTCGTTCGTCTCACCCGGATCGCGCACCTGCGTGACCTCGCCCATCGGATTGCGTGTTTCGGTCGTGGTCTTGTTGCGGGGATCAGTGATCGAGGTGACGAGACCGGCGTAGGTGCGCGTCGTCAATGCGTTGTCGGCGGTCTGCACACCGGTGATGCGGCCCAGGACGTCGTAATACGTCTGCGTGGCGGAGCTGACGCCGCTGCAGAAGGAATCGTTGCCGCTGCCCATGGCGAAGTTGGGCTCGCCTTGGCCGGAAAGGAACGTGAGATCGGTCAGCGTGACGGCACGACCGTGCGCGTCGTAGCCCTGGCACACGGCGGAGTTGTCCTTGCCCACGATGCCGGCGTTGAAGCTCTGCGTGACCTTGACCAACTCGCGACCGAGCACGTCGTGGTACGTCCACACGACGGCCGCACCGTCGGTCGCGACCTGCCGACGGAACACCGTTCCGGCGGGGCAGCTCACCTTGCCGGTACCGGGTTGTGTTGTACCGACGCACCAACGCAAGGTGGTGGTGGTGCTGACATAAGTGCTGTTCGTCGCGCCCGTCTGCACCCATTGGAAGTACGGCCGGCCGAGTGTGCCGAACACTGCACCACCCTCGCGGTTGTTGGCATCGAGCTCGTCGGTCACGTCGCCAAACTCGTTGCGCGCGAGCACTTCGTGGCTGCGCAGCTCGGTGACCTGGTTGCCGCTAGCCGCACCGTTGAAGTACGGCAGCTTCGTGCGCACGGCATAACGGCCGCGCGTGTCGTACTCGGTGCGGACGTAGCGGAACACGGAGGTGGTCGGCTCGCCGTTGGCAGCGACGGGGTGCTGTTTCACCTTGCTGGTGTCACTGGCGTCGTCGCAATCCGTCGCCGCGATGTCGTTGCTGCAGGTGAACGCCAGCGTGCGGTTACCGTAGGCATCGAGCACGTAGCTGTTGCGCAGGTCCTGGTCGGTGGCAATATCCTTCTGCACGCGTTCGCTGCGCAGCAGGCCCGTCTTCGCCGACGAACTCATGTCGTAGGTGAAGTCGCTGACGCGCGAGAGCGTAGTGGCACTGGGGCGCGTGAAATCGATCGCGCTGGTGGCCAGGCGCCCGAGGCGCCACTTCACGGCGTCGTTCGTGTGCGACTCCGTGGACACCTGACGCGCCAGGCGCGTCGCCGCGTTGTTGCCGTCATCGGGATACGTGTCGGTGATCGTGTGCGTGACGTTCCCGTAACCGTCCTCGTAGCACATGATGTGGAACGTGGTTGCGGTGATCGCGCCATTGCCGAGGTCGTAGGTCGTTTCCGCCGAACCGGTCAGGTAGGGGAACACCGGCTGCTGCGGCGCCGTCGGCGTGATCGAGGCCGTGACCTTAGTCTGCGCGGCGAACGAAGGCGTCAGCTTCGACTTCAGCGACGGGGCAGATGCACTGGTCGAGGGACAAAGATCGGTGGGGTTCGGCCCCCACGGCGCGGGGCAGGCCGACGTGCCACTTGTGCCGTTGCAGGCCCAGGCGTTGCCGGACGTCGAGACGGTGACATCGTTGATGTCACGCTTGGGCGCGGGAAAAGCGCCGTCGTTGATGTCGTAGAAACAGGTCTGCCCCAAGGCTTCGGGATCGCTGGCGCAAGCATCGGGCGTGTAGCTGCCGGCGCGAGCGACCTTCTCGGTGTAAAGCGGGCTGCCTAGGTAAGGAAACTCCTGCACGTACAGCGTGCGCACGGCCATGTGCTTCGTCGTGGTCGCGCTGTCGTTACCGTCGAAGGTGGTCACTTCGCGAAAACCGAGGAAGCCGCGGCCACCGCCCTGCATGCGCGCGCCACCGTAGCGGTAGTTCACGGTGCTGGTTGCCGCAACCGCGCCCAGCTGCGGCGCCGGCGACGTGGCCTGGCTCGCCACGTAGATCGGCGCCAGCGCATCGAGCACCGGCGAGCCGCGGCCCATGTTGATGGCATCGCGCGAACCGTTGTCGCGACGGTAGATGGAACGATTGGTCAGCGGCTGGTAGGTGACGGTGGTTTTCGCGCCGTAGCCGTTGGTGATGTCCGTAATGGTGTCGCGCGGGTGGTAGCGCTCGCCGCTCGCCGCGCGGCTGCCATAGACGAAGTTGGTCGACGTGCCGCCGGTAATCTGCGCACGCAGGAAATCGGTAGCGCCGTCGCCATCCACGTCGGCGAACAGATTGATCCACTGGTCGAAGTACGTGACGGCAGCGCCGTTGCCGGGCACGTCCGTTTCCGGGCCAAAATTCCCTGCCGGGGCACCGGTGATAGGTAGCCAGTGCCGCACCTTGAAGGAGCGCGAGGTCGCGCTCGGGCTGCCGGGCGGGTAAATCAGGTCGGCGCGGCCGTCGCCGTCGATATCGGCGAGCTGGAGGTAGGTTCCGTTGACCACGCCAGCGACCGTGGCGCTGGCCAGGAATCCGCTGCCGGTGTTCAAGCGGTAGCGGTACTGATCGGTGACGGCCGCATCCTTATAGAAGATGTCCGCCAGCCCATCGCCATTGAGATCCGTGAGATACATGCCGACCGAGGTATTCGGCAGGTCGCCGCCGGCGGTGACGGTCTTGTCGTGGAAGGTTTCGTGGACGTGGAACTGCGCGGGTGTCAGACCATTGGCTGGCACGCGAGCGCCCGCGGTGAACAGCCCCCAGATGTTGCGGCGAATCGCCGTGGGTGACTGCGGCAGCATGGCGTCGGTCGCAAATTTCGCCTTGCCAGGGTCCACCAAGCAGATCGTGCAACCGTTGTCGTAGTCCTGCGTCACCCGGAACAGGATGTCCGCGCGACCATCGCCGTTCACGTCGTTGGCGAAACCCGAGTGCTTGGCGGTGGCACTCGCGTCGCTGCCGCGATCGAAGAAATCGAAGTAGCAGCCGAGCGGGTCGTTGGCACCGCCGCCGCCTTCGTTCACACAGGGATCGTCGGCCTGGTAGTGCGGCACCAATTGATAAGGCGCCGAGAACCGGAAATGGTTGTCGGCCTGGCGTTCCAGGAAGCGAACCAGCAGGCTGCCGTAGGTGCCGCTGCTCTGGACGGTGTCCGGCACCATGAAATCCAGCAGCCCATCGCCATTGAAATCCGCGAGCTGGCCACGCCGGAAGTCATCGCTGGCCACCGGAATCACCGTGCCATCGACAACGAATTGATCGGTGCCGGTGGTGAACGGCGTGCTGCGGTCGCCGACGCGCGCCGCGCCTAGGTGCAGCTTCCAGTTCGATCCGGCGGCACCGGCGATCAGCAGGTCGTCACGATTGTCGCCGTCGTAGTCGAGGAGCTGCCACGCATCGTCATTGGCCTGCAGGTTGCGCGGTGCGCAATACGAGGTCCAGCGGGTGTCGTAGGTGATCTGGCCGGCGGCGTTCTTGTCGCCGAAGCTGACGTAGAGCCGACTGGTGCTGTTGGGGCAACCGTCGCTGTTCTTCCACCACACCATGTCCAGGCGCCCATCGCCGTCGACATCGCCGAACTTGTAGCTAACGAGGTTGGAGAAGTTCGGCCCCGAGGGGGTCTGTTCGCTGCTGGTCTCGAAGCGGTAGCGGGCGCCCGACCACGTGAACGTCGTCGGCGGATAACAGACCGCCTCGCTCGCGTCACGGCATTCCTTGATACTGGTCAAGATGCGCGCACCGCTGCCCGAGGCTGACGTCGCGTAGCCCGGCTTGTAGTAGCGCAAGGTGCGCGGCGAGGTATCGATCTGATCCTCGACCAAAACACCCGTGAGGCGCTGGCTCTGCGTGAAGGCCGAACCGGCCTGATAACCGACCTTCCACGTGGTATCGGCCAAGGTGTCGTAGGTAAAGCGGATCTGTGCATACGGCGCGAGCGCACTGCCGCCTTGGCCCGCCAGCACGACCTTGCCCGTGTACTTGATGGCCGCTAGCGTGATCTCGCCCAGCGCGTTCGTGCCACCCGGATTGGTGTTGTAGGTGTAGTCGATGTAGTTACCAGTGGAGTCCTGCAGGCGGTTCAAGGCCCAATTCACCACGCGCTGCGGACATCCCGTGTCGCCAACGATGCAACCATTGCGCAGTAGCTTGGAATCCGAAGTGTTGCCGTAGTAGCTGGTGGAACCGTCCTTGCGCTGTACCTCGAAATACTGCGGACCGGTGTAGGTCACATCGGTCGCGTTCACGCCGCCGCGGGAATAGATACGCGTGTAGGGATCGGTTTCGAGGCGGTATTCGGCGCCGTCCGCGCCGTAGGTGCCGGACACGACCAGCAGCCGCTGGCCGTCGAGGCAGAAACGGTCGGTCGTGGAAAAATTGATCGGCTGTGGATCGCCGTCGCTGGGCTGGCCGTTGCCATCGAAGAAATCGCCGGCTTCGCGCGACGCCCTGCATCGTGCCAGAGCGGACTGACCGGAAATGGAGAATCCGCGGCCTAGCGGGGTGTTTCCGCCCTGACTGTTGTACGTCAGCGACACCTGCGGCATCACGCCCGCGGTGCCAGGGGCCGAGTACAGCGGGATGGCGTAACTCAGTTGGCCCGCCTCATCGATGCGGAACTGGCCGACCGTCGCGCCGACGGCATCGGAGGTCGTGTCAGGACTCGGGATCGGCGTTGAGGCGGCCGTGGCCAGCGGCGCGATGCTCGGCGCTGGGCCGTGCGGAATCGAGGTCGTGACCGGAACCGCCGGCGTGGTCGGCGTCGTTGACGTGGTCGTGCTGGTCGGGCCGCTCTGGCCGACCGTAAAGCCGGTCGCCGTGACGCTGGCGCGCGCCGGCTGTGTCGGCGCGCTGACTCCACCCAGGAACGTCAACGTCGCTGCAATGCCCAGCAGCCAACCGACGACACCTTGCCTCGCCGGCGCATACCGGCCCTTCCCGCCCATGTGCATCCGCATGACTTTCCCCTGTTCGTGGAACTCCCTGTCCCGCCGACTTCCTTTCGGCGCCTTCAGCGGATGCAGGTACGACTCAACCCACCAGCCCAGCATAGCAAGGGTTTTTCGCGTTGGTGTGTCGGAAAAATCCCCGCCATGCCCTCAGAAATTTCCTACTCCTCGAACTCCTGCAGTGTCGGCCACGCGACCGCGAGCAGGTTCTGGCAACCGGCGAACGCCTCGGCGCGCTGTGCCAAGGCTTCGCTCACGATGTCGCGCGCCAGCGCCACCAGCGCGCCCGGTTCGGTCGAGGCCTCGCACAGGTTTGGATTCCCACACAGCCCGCCCAGGACCGCCGCAAAATAGCCGTCGAAAGCCTCGCCCGGTGTGGCGGTCACGGTGTCCGCCACGCAGCGAAGCCGAAAGCTCTTGTCGTCCCACGGCGCCGGCACCGCCCCTGTTTCCGGAAACAGCACGCACAGCGCCGCTTCCGTGGCCGTGCCCCAAGCTTCGTAAAGGACGCGCGCCTCGTTCCACCGCACTTCGTCCTCGGGCGTGTACGTGCGCCGATTCGGAAACTGCAGCGCCGCCTCCGGACCGTGCCGGTAGATCCACTCGGCCCGATCCAGCTCGTCATCGCTCAACACCGCGAGCGCCTGGCGGGCGGCATGCGTCGCTGCCAACCGCAGCGCCACCGATACCGCCCCCGCGGGTACCTCCAGCTCGATGCGCCGAGTCCGGGCAAGCACTGCATCCGTGGAGATCGAGCGTGTCATCGGGCGCAGCCTAGCAAATAATTAATGCTCAAAAACACGGTGTTTCATTATTCTGGTTACAAGGGTTCCCTGTTTCCACCCTTGGCGGCATGCCCACCGACCGCCAGTTCCTCGCCCTCGGCCTCGTCATCCGCCGCCACCGCGAGGACCAGAAACTCACCCAGGAAGCCTTCGCCACCGACCAAGGCATGAACCCGAGTTACTACGGGTTGATCGAGCGCGGGCACCACAACCTGACACTATGGAATCTCTACCGCATCGCCGAAGGCCTCGACGTGCCGGCGGCGCAGCTGCTGCGCGAGGCCGATCAGCTCGACCTGGCGAAGGCGCTCAAGCAGCCCCCTCGCCCGCCGCGCCGCGGCCGACCGCCGGGCAGCGGACGACGCCAGCGCTAGGCCGCCGCCGTGAGTTGCGAGGCTGGCCGAATTCGGAGTAAGCGCGACCGCTATGCCCCCTGGGGCACGTCGTGGACAGATGGCAGGTTCGCCAACCCGGTATTACGATGAGGTGGACAGGCGGCTTTACAGGCCTCCGAGAGGGGTGCCCGGTGAACATCAACGATCCCGCCTTCCGAAACCTTCCCGGATGGGTGCTCGCAGCCATGGCCAACGATGACGATGGGGCTATGGCCGCCCCAGCAACCCCCGCTCAAAACCCAGGCGATGCGCGCCCCGATTTTCGCTTCGGCATCAATCTGGAAACCGGAGAGGTCGGACTCATGCCGCCCGCAGGATTCGACGTCATGTGGCAGGAACTGTGCCCGCTCTCCTGAACAACCGAGGTGTAGCGGTGGCGGTACCGTTTATGCGTGCTGTGCGGCCCCCGTTTATGCGTGGCCGTCCCAGCGAGTCGGCCAGTTGACGGGGCGGAGTAGCGCGACCGCTATGCCCCCGGGCACAACGGTCGTGTCTCCGTGGTTGCGTGGCCGCCGAAGCACGATCCCTGCCCCGCCGGGGCTGGCGTGCGCGCTGCGCACTCGCGGGCATCCTGCCCGCCGAAGCACGCCGGCGTCGCCGGCGCGGGTCGGCCAGGGGAGAAAACGAAAGCCCTACCCGAGCTCCATTCCCCGATCCTGCTTCTGCACCCGCGCCTGCTCGCGCCGGATCGCCTCGGCGTGCGGTTCCAACCAATCGCCTAACTTCTGCAGTGCCTTCGGCGCAGCGACCAGACTGTCCCGCAGCCGAGTGCTCTGGTCCGGCCGCCAGCTCGGCCCCTCCAACGCATCCAGGTGATCCAACGCCTCGGCCAAGGGCGCCGAGAGGGATTCAAGTTCACCGCGCTCGCGCAACGCCGCCACGATTTTCAGCGACGACGCCACTGCGGTGGCTTCCTCGCGCACTGCCTGTGCCTGGCGCACTGCCTCCTGCTCGGCGGCAATACGCGCGTGCTCCGCGGCGACGCGCTCGGCCAACACCGTTTCGCCCAGAGCGTGCTGACGCACCTGCGCTGCGTGCTCGCGTTCGGCGGCCACGCGCAACGCGGGTTCCGCCTGCACGAACTCCACTTTGATCGCCGCAGCCTCGGCACGCGCGGCCGACTGCAGGGCGGTCTGTTGCTCAACCTGCTGCTGCGCCTGCGCGAGTTTCGGATGCGGCACGACACCGCGTTCGTGCGCCCATGCCTGCAACCGGTGCCAGGCCGAGGCCTCGCGCCATTCACCCAAGCCCGCTGTATGCCGCGCAAGCGCCGCCGCAGCGGCCTGCTCGCGCTGGTTCGCAGCAGCCAGCCGCGCGGTCAAGGCCTGCGCCGCTGGCTGCTCCAGCAGTAGATCGTCCACGGAGCGCGGGGCCAAGCGCCGCACCTCTGCATGCAGCGCAGGCAGCGGCAACGCCGCCAACCGCGCCCGCTCTCGGGCCTCGGCTTCCGCGATCGCCTCGCGTTCACGCCGCTCGCGCTCGGCCTGCAGCGCCACGACCTCAGCCAAAGCCGTCGCCCGCTCGGTGTTCGCGCGAGCGATCTCGCGGTTCTGCTCCCCTCGCCCACTCCACCGTGCCGCTGCACGCTCCATCGCCGTGGCGCGTGGCCCAAGGTGCACGGTGGGTGCCCGATCGATGCCCTGGTCAGCGAGTGAACGGTGATCGATCCGCTCCGCCCTCCCCGCTTTCTCCAGCGCCGCGTTGGCCAGCTTCGCCCAGCGTGCACGCCATTCCGTCACCAGCGCCGGCCCGGTCGCTTTTGCATCGAGTTCCCTCGCCTTCTCGCCGAACCCCTCCGGCCCGAGCCGGCGCGTCGACGTCAGGATGTGCGCGTGGTGATTGCGGTGATCCCCGTCCTTGCCCGGCAGGTGGATCGCCGCATCGACCGCAATCCCGTGCCGCGCTGCGAGCTCGCCGGCGAACACCGCCACCAGCTCGCGCCGCGCATCGAGCGACAGTTCGGCCGGCAGCGCCACCTCAAACTCCCGCGCGACCGTCGAGTTCTTCCGCAACTCCGACGCCTCGGCCGCGTTCCACAACGCCGAGCGATCCATCGCCCAGACCGGCGCGCCAGGCGGCAGCGTGACCACCGAGGACTCCACCCCGCTGCGGTGCGTGTAGTCGTGAACGAGCCCGGTGCGCACGTCGACGATCTCCACGCCGGCGCGGTACGCCGCCGCGGCCGTGGCGCTGCGGCCAGCCGAACGGGAAATCGTCTTCACACTGAGGTGATAGATCGCCACCGGATTCCCTCACGACCACCG
>Ga0208826_1003092_pt1 | contig 11749 bp, 9 predicted proteins | sample AD_UKC115_MetaG_FD_184451 | JGI IMG/M metagenome (GOLD analysis project Ga0208826, IMG submission 184451) | Active sludge microbial communities of municipal wastewater-treating anaerobic digesters from Hong Kong - AD_UKC115_MetaG (SPAdes)... | ecosystem: Engineered > Bioreactor > Anaerobic >... | reverse complement strand
GCCGCCTGATCCAGTTCGATCGCCTTGTCCAGATCGTTGTTGTCGGCGAAGTAGTTGGCGTAGTTGGTCTGGGCGATGATCGTATTGGGGTGATCGGGCCCGAAATGACGCAAACCGTATTCGTAGGCGCGCCGATAGTACGCGCCGGATTCGGCGATCTTGTCCGCCGTTCCCTGCTGGCGCAGCGCACCGGCCAGATTGGAAACCACGTTGTTGGTCGCCGCGCTGTCGGCGCCGTAAATTTCGGTGTCCAGCGGCAGCAGTTGCTTGAGGATTCGTTCGCCCTGCGCGTAGCGCTGCGATTGCAGGTACATCACGGCATAGTCGTTCATCGTGTCCAGCATCTTCGGCGATTTGTCGCCGTACAGTCGGCGCTCGCGCGCCAGCACCTCCTCGAACAACGGCTCTGCTTCGGCATAGCGTCCCGTTTCGCCGAGCAGCACGGCGCGAACGTTCATGGCATCGATCGTGGAGGGATTATCGGTGCCGAGCACGCGCTCGATGCGCGGCAGCAGCGGCGTCAGCGGCGTCAGTTCGTCGAGCGCTTTGCGGCTGCCGTCGGCGAACCAGGTGTATTGCACGTGATCCAGATCGGCGATCAGGGTCTGATCCCCATCCGCGCCTTCGCGACGCGCGCGTGCGGCCACGGTCGCCTCGATGGTGGACAGGGCTTTGGCATAGTCGCCGTTGTCCGCCTGCGCGCGCGCGAGTTGGCGTTGCAGATTGAGGCTCAGGTTCGCCTCCGCGCCGAGCGCGCTCAGGGACAAGGCGTAAGCCTGTTGCAGGAATGCAAGCTCGCTTTTGTAGTCGCTCAGGGCGCGGTAGCTCAGGCCGATCGTGCCCTTGATGTCGGCCAGAACTTCTGGTTGCCCGGCGAGTTTTTCGTCGGCATGTTTCGCCGCATCGTCGAGAATCAGGTGCAGCAGCGACTTGTCCATGCCGCGCGCCTTCTCCGGATCGACGCCGGAGAGCACGTCGGTCAGAAAGCCCGAAACCTGGCGGCTCTTTTCCGCCTCGATCTGTGCGCGCGCCATGTTCACCAGCGCGACCACGATACCGATTACGAGTGCCGCGGCGATCAGCGCGGATGCCAGCAGCGGGCCGCGATTGCGCAGGGCGAAGCAACGCAGCAGATAGACGCGCGTGGCCGGCACGGCAGCGAGCGGGTAGTGGCGCGAAAAACGATCCAGATCGTCGGCCAGCGCCTGTGCCGATTCATAGCGGTGCGTGCGCTCGGGGGCGAGCGCGCGTGCCAACACCCAGCGCAACTCCCGCGGAATGGCGTTCATGGCCGCCGCTATGTCGTCCGCTGCGTCGACGGCTCGCCCGAGCGAGGCGAGCAGCGCCGCATGCGCCACGCCCGACCCGACGGATGGCTGCGCCAGCCGGTCGCGCAGCGCGGCGGGCGCGAGCATGCCGAGCAGCATCATGCCGAGGGCGTAGACATCGGTGCGGATGTCGATGGCCCCCGACTTGCCGGATTGCTGCTCCGGGCTCATGTAGCCGAGCGTGCCGATACGCTCCTGGTCGTGGCCGGTCGCCGTGGCGGAATGATCGCTGCCGATGGCGATGCCGAAGTCGATGATCTTGGGGCTTGCCTGACCGTCGACCTGGGCGACCAGCACATTGCTCGGCTTCAGATCGCGGTGGATCACGCCCTTTTGATGCGCGTGCTGCACGCCGCGGCAGATGCGCACGAACAGGTCGAGTTTTTCGCGCAACGATGGATCATGTTCGGCGCAGTAGTCGGCGAGGGTCGTGCCGTCGATCCATTCCATGGCAAAAAACAGATGCCCCTGCGGCGTCGTGCCGGCATCGTAGACGCGGGCGATGGCCGGGTGGTCCATGCGTGCCAGAGCCTGGCGCTCGACGAGGAAATACGCTTCGGCCAGACTGCTGCGCAAGGGTGCGCGGATCAGCTTCAACGCCACCTTGCGCTGGATCGGCTCGATCTGTTCGGCGAGATGAACCGTCCCCATGCCGCCTTCGCCAAGCAGACGCGCGATGCGATACGGGCCGACGATCTGGCCCGGCGCGAGCGTTTGCCGATCGTCGGTGCCGGCATCCAGATCCAGCACCGTGGGCTGTTCGGGCAGACTCGATCGCGAAGATGTCGACATGGTTTGAATCTCTTCCCGTGCGGTGACTTGCGCGCGGATGATAAAGTATACAGTTCATGACGAACGAGCAGAATTCCGCGCCGCAGGCCCGCTTCGGCGGCATCGACCGGCTCTACGGCGCGGGCGCCGTGGCGCGCCTCGCCGATGCCCACGTCTGCGTCGTCGGCGTCGGCGGTGTCGGCTCGTGGGCGGTCGAGGCGTTGGCGCGCTCGGGTGTCGGCGAGCTGAGCTTGATCGATGCGGACGATGTCTGCGTGTCGAATACGAACCGACAGGCGCATGCGCTCGATGGCGAATACGGCCGCGCCAAAGTCGAAGTCATGGCGCAGCGCGCGCGCGCCATCAACCCGGCGATCCGCGTGCATGCGCTCGCGGAATTCCTCAGTACATCCAACCTGTGGGCGTTGCTCGGGCGCGATGGCCTTCGCCCCTACGACGCCGTGCTCGATGCCTGCGATGCGCTCAAGGTCAAGATCGAGATGATCGCGTTCTGCAAGCGCCGCAAGATTCCGATCGTCGTGTCCGGGTCGGCGGGCGGACGCATCGATCCGACCCTGGTCGTCGCACGCGACCTGTCGAGGACCGAGCACGATGCGCTGCTCGCTCTCGTGCGCCAGAAATTGCGCGACGACTACGGCTGGACGCGCAACCCAAAGCGCTATTTCGGCGTGCAGGCCGTGTTCTCGCGCGAGAACGCCAACTACCCCCAGGCCGACGGTTCCGTGTGCAAGACACGCATGTCGGGCGAGGGTGCGTTGAAACTCGACTGCGCGGGCGGCCTCGGTGCGGCGACGCATCTGACCGGGACGTTCGCCTTCGTCGCGGTGTCGCGCGTGCTGGAAAAAATTCTCGCGGCCAAACCCGTTGCGTAACGACGGGATGCGTCGCGCCCTTACGCGGGCAATCGGAACAAGCGCTCGGCGTTGCGCGCCGTCGCGGTGGCGATCTCATCGAACGATGCCCCGCGCAGGCCCGCCACGCATTCGCATACCTCGCGCAGCAATGCCGGCTCGTTGCGCCGACCTTGATGGCCGTACAGCGGCTGGTCGGGCGAGTCGGTTTCGAGCAGCAGGAATTCGAGCGGCACCGTCGCAGCGATACCGCGCAGTCGCCGTGCCCGCGCGTAGGTGACGGGGCCGCCGAGGCCGATGCAGAAGCCGAGCTTCCACAACTGTCGCGCCTGTTCCTCGCTGCCGGAAAAACTGTGCACGACGCCGCTTGAATTACCGACGTCGCGCAGCGTGGCGATCACCTCGTCGAGCGCGCGGCGCGCGTGCAGGATCACCGGCAAATCGAACTCGCGCGCCAGTTCGAGCTGGCGGCGGAAGTACTGTCGCTGTCGATTGGCATCGAGGTCGCTCATGAAAAAATCCAGCCCGCATTCGCCTACGGCAATCGGACGTTCGCGCTGGAGCCAATCGCGCAAGATGTCGAGATGCCCGGGCCGATGTTCGGATTGATACATCGGGTGCAGGCCGTACGCCGGGTACAACCCTGCTTCATCGCGACATAGGGCACGCAATTTGTCGAAACCCGCCAGTGCGATGGCGGGCACAATCTGGCGCGTTACGCCAACGGCGCGTGCACGTTCGAGCGCCATGGTGCGGTCGCCGTCGAATTCGGCGACATCGATATGCGCATGACTATCGATCAGATCGGCCATGCCGCCTACAGCAAAAACCATTGCGCCATGCCGAGGAAGAGCCCCATGCTGACGACGTCGGTTGCGGTGGTCAGAAAAATACTCGATGCCATCGCAGGATCCGCGCCGGCGCGCTTGAGCAGCATTGGCACGCCGGCGCCGGCGACGCCGCTGGCGACGCTGGACAGGGCCATCGCAACGAGCGTGATCAGTGCGAGCGGCAATGCTTGCGAATTGTGTTCGATGCGAGCGATCACATACATGCCTACCGAGGCGACAAGGCCGACGAGCAGCCCATTGAGCAGACCGAGCCAGGCTTCCTTGAGCATCAACCGACGCGCGCGCCCTTCGCGAATTTCATTCAAGGTCATCCCGCGCAATGTGACTGCGAGCGCCTGACAGCCGGTGTTGCTGCATTGGCCGGAGAGCACCGGCAAAAACACGGCAAGTAGCACGATGGCATTGACCGTATTCTGGAAATAACCGACGACGGCAGCGGCGATGAAAGCCGTCAACAGGTTCAGTTGCAACCATGGATGGCGGAATCGCAACGCGCGCTGCCATGGCGTGGTCGTGCGTTCCTCTTTCTCGACGCCGACCATCGATCCGGCTTGGGCGCTGATCTCGAAAGCTTGTTCCTCGAACAGTACCTGACCCCGTACTTGACCCAGTAGTTTGCCGTCGGCATCACAGACTGGATATACCGGGTAATGTCGGGTGACAACCTCGCGCATGGCGTCGACAAGCTCGGCATTCGGGCGCAGCGAGAACGGATTGCGCACCATGATGTCGTCGAGCGTCTGACCGTGCTGCGCATAGAGCATTTCACGGAAAGCCACGACACCGATAAGCCGCATGGCCGCATCCACAACGTAGATGTAAGTCACCAGACGCGTGCGGATCGTGTCGCGCAGTGCATCGATGGCGGTTTGTACCGAGGTGCCGGTCGGAAAAGACAATGCCGACACATCCATCAGGTGGCCGATCGTCGACTCGGCATAGCGCATGCGAACGCGCCATTGCTCGTCCTCGCCCGCAGGTGCGGCGGCCAGAATCGCAGCGCGCCGATCGGGCGCGAATTGACGAAGAATGTCGAGCGCCTGGGCAGGGCGCAAGTCGCCCAGGGCGAGGGCAATATCGGTATTGTCGACGCCATCCAGTTTTCTTTGCGAAGACATCGCATCGAGATTGCGAATTCGAGCACTGAGCATTTTCGATGGAATGTCGGTCATTGGATTCCCCGGTAAAACAATTTCCTTCCCCGAGTTCACGCTGGGGGCGATTGGGCCATTCAGCCAGCTGCGGGTCCGCAGCCGTCTGTGACAATCACGACAGGCTGAATGGTTCGGATCTTTGCATGCAATCGGTAGCCGCCCATCGCACACCAAGTCTCGAACTCTACCCGCGTGAGGTCACAAACGGAATCGTGTCGCGGTTTTCGAGAGCGGGAGGTCACGCTCACAGTAGAGCGCGTCGGACATCCTTGGTCGTGCTGTCCTGGCATGCTGGAGGCGTACAGCCGTGCACAGGCGGGGTATCAGCACATCGCGGCCATGGTCGAGGATGCCGGTTGGTTTGCGACGTTGGCGAGGATCGCGAACATGCACGCGGCGCGGGCGAGCGAAACGGCAACACGACTTGGCTGACGGAGCAAGTGGCGACGGACTCGCGTGCGGCTGACCGTACCCTGCAAGTTGGGCCGCACGGGCTACACTAAATCATGCACTTACAACGAAAAAGGCCACCCGTGACGGTGGCCTAAGTCATTGTTTTCATTGGTGGAGTGGAGGAGGATCGAACTCCCGACCTTCGCATTGCGAACGCGACGCTCTCCCAGCTGAGCTACCACCCCGAATCGGATTCGGTGCCAGTTGTATTGGCGCCGGGCCGGTAATCATACAGTCTCAAATGTCCGGCGCCAAGGGGCGGCGTTGCGTAAAGGCGTGCGCCGGCAGATTCGGCCCTTGCGTTCGTCATGCAGGTATCACGCCCCGCCAAGCGTGCATTGGGCGAGCAACCCGCGAGCCAGCATGGAATATTGGCGCTGGCGGAATATCAGGCGCCAGCGGGTGCCGCCCACCTGCCGCCACAAAACAGCAGCACGAATCGCGGCCAGCAGCAATGCGCGGATCCGGGCGATCTGGGTTTCTTGTTGCAGAAATTGCGGATTGCCTTCGACGACGATGCGCGGCTGCAAGGTCGAAATGGTTTGCACGTAGAGTTCGGCAAGACGGGCGATGACGAGCGAGCCCGTCGCTTCGTCAATCGAAACCCGAGGTGCGATCGCCTCGATGCCTGCACGCAGTTTTTCGAGCATGGCGGGGCGCGAGGAAAGCTTGCGCTCGATGCGCATCACCGCGATGACGATGCGGGTGACGGAAAGGTCGCGTTTGCCGTCGTCGAGTTGGGCGATCAGCGATTCCAGGCCGGGGCGCAGATTGGCGAGGCCGCCGTACACATCCGCCGGGCTATCCGCATCGATTTTGAAAATGCTGACGAGACTCGGGCGCATGGCGAAGTCGTCGGCACCGCCGCGCAGGGCGATCGTGCGAACCAGGGACACCGCTTGCAGCAGGCCGGCCAAGGCAATGACACGCTCTTCTCTCATGCTGTCGCGCTCCATCCGCCGAAGGGCGCATCGGTGGTTTCGATGATACCGCCGCCGAGACATTCCTCGCCCCGGTAGAACACGACCGATTGGCCGGGCGTGACCGCACGCTGCGTTTCGTCGAATTCGACCTCGCACATCGTGCCGTAGACGCGCACGCGGCAAGGCTGATCGGTTTGGCGATAGCGCGTTTTCGCCGCGCAGGAAAATTCCACATCCGGCGCCGCTCCCGCCGTCCAGCTCAACTGGCTCGCGCTCAGGCGGCGCGAATGCAGCCATTCGTTTTCACCGCCTTGAGCCACGTAGAGTACGTTGCTCGCCACATGCTTGCCGACGACGTACCAAGCGCCGGCATCGGCATCGCGGCGACCGCCGATGCCGAGCCCGTTGCGTTGGCCCAGCGTGTAATACATGACGCCGTCGTGCTCGCCCACGACGTTGCCCGAAGGTGTGCGCAGCTCGCCCCGTTGCGCGGGAATATAGCGGCCGAGAAACTCGCGAAAGTCGCGTTCGCCGATGAAGCAGATGCCGGTCGAGTCTTTCTTGTCGTGCGTCGGCAAGCCCGCTTCGCGCGCCAGCGCGCGAACCTGCGGTTTGGGCAACTCACCGACCGGGAACACCGTTGCGGCGAGTTGCTGCTGGCCGAGTGCGTAGAGAAAATAACTCTGGTCTTTGTTTTCGTCGCGGCCGCGCAAAAGCCGATGGCGGCCATCGATGCAATCGGTGCGCGCATAGTGGCCCGTCGCGATTTTCCCGGCACCCAGGGCGTGCGCGTGATCGAGAAAGGTTTTGAACTTGATTTCGCGATTGCACAGCACGTCCGGATTCGGCGTGCGTCCGGCCCGGTATTCGGAAAGGAAATTTTCGAAAACCTGATCCCAGTATTCGGAAGCGAAATTGCGGGTGTGGAAAGGCATGCCGAGTTTGGCGCAGACGCGCAGCGCATCGGCGCGGTCGCGATCGGCCTGACATTCACCGAAGCGTTCGTCTTCCTCCCAGTTCTGCATGAACAGCCCGGCGATATCGGCGCCGGCACGCGCGAGCAGCAACGCAGCGACCGAAGAGTCGACGCCGCCAGACATGCCGACCATGATCTTTTCAGGCATCGCGGTTTTCCGGAAGCAACGAATGCACGATATCCAGCGGGTAGCGCTTGCCTGCGAGCCAATCGTCGATATTGCCCAGCACCAGCGGGCCGCGAAGACGTGTTGCCTGCGCGGCGATTTCCTCGCGCGTCAGCCATAGCGCGCGCACGATGCCCTCGTCGAGCGTGCGCCGTGCGTCGTGGCGAAGCGGGCGAGCGGCGAATGCGAATCGCAGATATTGCGCACTGGCATCGGCCGTGTCCCAGCGGAAGATGCCGATCAGATCGGTCAACTCCACGGTCCATCCGGTTTCTTCCAGCGTTTCGCGCAGCGCGGCATCGAGCAGCGACTCGTGTGGCTCCAGATGCCCCGCCGGCTGGTTGAATACCAACTCGCCCCGAATGCGTTCTTCCACGAGAAGAAACCGCCCGTCGGCCTCGACAACGGTGGCGACCGTGACGCGTGGGCGCCAGACGACGTCGGCGGCGATGGGAGTGGGGTCGGACATCCTGCTGAAAAACCGTTCCTGTGAACCTTGATTTTACCCGAGGTTGAAGGCTGCGGCGATGTTGAACCATGTTGAAAAAACCCATTGCGGTCGCCACGTTGGCTGCGGATGAACCTGCACAACGCTATACTCGAAGCGCGACTTGCCCCGAGATTTCGATGACGTCACAGCCAACCCCATCGCACGAACACCAGCACGGAGCCGTGGTCGAAGAGGCGCGCCCGGAAATCGCGCGCCCGCCGCTGTATCAGGTGCTGTTGCTGAACGACGATTTCACGCCGATGGATTTCGTGGTGGTCGTGCTGGAAACGTTTTTCAACATGGATCGCGAGCGGGCGACGCAAGTGATGCTGCACGTTCACACGCGCGGGCGCGGCGTTTGCGGTGTGTTCACGCGTGAAGTCGCTGAAACCAAGGTGACTCAGGTAAACGAATTCTCGCGCACGCACCAGCACCCGCTGTTGTGCACGCTGGAAAAAGCGTAAGTTCTCCCCCATGTACCGGTTCGATCCGAATTTCCATTGATACGTGTGGTCAGGACGACCACCGCGTGATTTTCGCGGTCAGGGACGAGCGCACAGATGAAGGGTGTCTTCCATGTTCAGCAAGGATCTCGAACTCACCATCGGTCAGTGCTACAAGGATGCACGCGAACAGCGCCACGAGTTCATGACGGTCGAACACCTGCTGTTTGCCCTGATCGACAACCCGTCGGCATCGGCCGTGCTGCGCGCGTGTCATGCCGACTTGGCCAAGCTCGGCAAGGAGTTGAAGTCGATCATCCTCGAGACTGTTCCCGTGCTGCCCAATGGCGATGAGCGTGACACGCAGCCGACGCTGGGCTTTCAACGCGTATTGCAGCGCGCGGTCTACCACGTGCAGTCGTCCGGACGCAAAGAAGTGGCTGGCGCCGATGTGTTGGTCGCCATTTTCGGCGAGAAGGATTCGCATGCCGTGTACTTCCTCAATCAGCAGGAAGTCACCCGGCTCGCTGTGGTCAATTACATTTCGCACGGCGTGGCGCGAATCGGTCAGGAATCCGCACAACCCGCAAGCGAGGCGAGCAAGGAAGGCGAGGGGGGCGATGAGCCACGCGGCAATCCGCTCAGCGAATACGCGAGCAACCTCAACGAACAGGCGCGCGCGGGCAAGATCGATCCGCTGATCGGGCGCGTCGAGGAAATCGAACGCACTATTCAGGTGCTGTGCCGGCGGCGCAAAAACAACCCGCTGTACGTCGGCGAAGCGGGCGTCGGCAAGACGGCGCTGGCCGAAGGTCTGGCCAAACGCATCGTCGAAGGCGACGTGCCCGATGTGCTCAAGGAGTGCACGATTCACGCGCTCGATCTGGGCGCGCTCGTTGCCGGCACCAAGTACCGTGGCGATTTCGAGAAGCGCCTGAAAGCGGTTCTGGCGCAGCTGAAGAAGGAGCCGAATGCGATTTTGTTCATCGATGAAATCCACACCATCATCGGTGCGGGTTCCGCATCGGGCGGCACGATGGATGCGTCCAATTTGATCAAACCCGTGCTCGCTTCGGGCGAGTTGCGCTGCATCGGCTCGACCACGTTCCAGGAGTATCGCGGCGTGTTCGAGAAGGATCGCGCCCTGGCGCGGCGCTTCCAGAAAATCGACGTGGTCGAGCCCTCGGTCGCGGAAAGTTTTGAAATTCTCAAAGGTCTGAAGTCGCGCTTCGAGGAACATCACCACATCGAATATACGAACGAAGCGCTCAAGGCGGCGGTGGATCTGTCGGTCAAGCACATCGGCGATCGGTTGCTGCCGGACAAGGCCATCGACGTGATCGACGAGGCCGGCGCGCGCCAGCGCCTGTTGCCGGTCGAGCAACGCAAGGCCGTGATCGACGTGGCTGAAATCGAATATATCGTCGCGCGCATGGCGCGCATTCCGCCCAAGCAGGTGTCGACCTCGGATCGCGACGTGTTGCGCAACCTCGAACGCAATTTGAAGATGGTCGTATTCGGCCAGGATCAGGCAATCGAGGCCTTGGCTGCATCAATCAAGATGGCGCGTTCGGGGCTCGGCAGTGCGACCAAGCCGATCGGAAATTTCCTGCTCGCCGGCCCGACCGGCGTCGGCAAGACCGAAGTCACACGTCAGCTTGCGCTGCAACTCGGCATCGAGCTGATTCGCTTCGACATGAGCGAATACATGGAAGCGCATTCGGTGTCGCGCCTGATTGGCGCGCCGCCGGGCTACGTCGGCTTCGATCAGGGCGGCCTGTTGACCGAGCAAATCACCAAGCACCCGCATTGCGTGTTGCTGCTCGACGAAATCGAAAAGGCGCATCCGGACGTCTACAACATCCTGTTGCAGATCATGGATCACGGCAAGCTCACCGACACCAACGGGCGCGAGGCGAATTTTCGCAACGTCATCCTCGTGATGACGACGAATGCGGGCGCCGCCCAGGCCGCACGCCGCTCCATTGGTTTCGTCGAACAGAGTCACGCGACCGATGCGATGGAAACGATTCGTCGCGCGTTCACGCCGGAATTCCGCAATCGTCTCGATGCGATCATCCAGTTCGCCGCGCTCGATTTCGAACACATCCTGCGCGTGGTCGACAAGTTCCTGATCGAACTCGAAGCGCAACTGCTGGAAAAACACGTGACGCTGACGGTCGATTCAGAGGCGCGCCAATGGCTCGCCGAACACGGCTTCGACAAGCAAATGGGCGCACGACCGATGGCGCGCGTGATTCAGGAAAACATCAAGCGTCCGCTGGCCGACGAACTGTTGTTCGGCAAACTCGCCGACGGTGGCAAGGTTCATCTCGGCGTCAAGGGCGACAAACTCGACGTGCGCGTCGAAACGGATGAAAAGCAGCCTGTCGTCGTTGAATGAACGGGCGAATCGTCCCAACAAAAACGGCGCCGCGATGGCGCCGTTTTGCTTTGCCGGATGCGCCGCCGCCGGGGGCGCCGTGCCACCTGGCGCGTCGATCAGCGGTGACGGTAGGTGATGCGGCCCTTGGTCAGATCGTAGGGCGTCATCTCGATCTTGACCTTGTCGCCGGTCAGGATGCGAATGTAGTTCTTGCGCATGCGCCCGGAGATATGCGCGGTCACGACGTGACCGTTTTCCAGTTGCACGCGGAACATGGTGTTGGGCAACGTGTCCAGCACGGTGCCTTCCATTTCGATTTGGTCGTCTTTTGCCATCGGGAAAATCAAGAGGCGGGGTGGGGCGGAAGTGCCACACAAGACGGGCATTCTGCCATGTTTGGTGCTGATTTGCGACCTGAAGCCTCACTTGATGCCTCGCGCGTCATCGGCGGTGGCAGGCGAGTCGCGCTGGTGTTGACTATCGCCACACTTTGTCGGGGATGCGCGAACCGTATGTTGCGGGCAAGCAGTTCAAGCGGCTTTGATCCTCGGTCGTGAAAAGCGACATCGCAGAGGCGGCGGCAACCAGGCGGTTCAAATCTGGATCGTCCTGCACATACCTGCCAAGCGCATCGGTTTTTGCGCGACTGTCTCCATACATGGATGCCCACATCAGTCCGGCAATGATGTGAGTGGAACGCGCCAGCGGGTCGCTGTCAAAACTGGCGTCATAAGCAACGGCATAGCCTTTGTAGGCACTTTCGGATTTGTCCGATAGTGATTGCATGAACATGCGAGTCTTCGCGGCTTCAACGGAAAACGCGGGGTCTTCCTTGAAGAGTTGATCCACTTTTTCACCTCCGGCCTCATAAGCCGTGATGCGTGCACGTACGCGTTCGGACATGCGCTCGTATAGCAGGAAACCCGCTTTATCATT
>Ga0208826_1003090_pt1 | contig 11751 bp, 5 predicted proteins | sample AD_UKC115_MetaG_FD_184451 | JGI IMG/M metagenome (GOLD analysis project Ga0208826, IMG submission 184451) | Active sludge microbial communities of municipal wastewater-treating anaerobic digesters from Hong Kong - AD_UKC115_MetaG (SPAdes)... | ecosystem: Engineered > Bioreactor > Anaerobic >... | reverse complement strand
TGCTGGTCGCCTGGGCCTACCGCTACAGCTCGATGGTCGCGCTGGAGGGCGAGGACGCGCTGCTGCTGGAGGTGGGGGCGAGTCTGGGCCTGTTCGGGCCGTGGCCGCGCCTGGAGCGTGCCCTGCGCCAGGAACTGACCGCGCTCGGCATTGCCCACCGCATCGCTGCCGCGCCGACGCCGCTCGGCGCCGCCGTGCTGGCCGCGCACGCTGACGGCACCGCGGTGCAGGCGCCGCAGGCGCTGCGCCGTGCCCTCTGCGCGGTGCCGCTGGCGCACGCGCGGTTGCCGATGGATGACGTCGAGGCGCTGGCGCGCATGGGCGTGCGCATGCTGCGGCAGGTGACCGCGCTGCCGCGCGCGTCGCTGGCGCGCCGCTTTGGCCCGGCGCTGCTCGATCACCTCGATCGCCTGTGCGGCGACGCCCCCGATCCGCGCGAGCTGTACCGGCCGCCCGACCTGTTCGAGGCGCGCATCGAACTCGCCTACGAAGCCCATTCGCACGAGGCATTGCTGTTCCCGCTGCGCCGCCTCACCGCCGATCTCGCCGCCTATGTCGCCGCGCGCGCCGGCGGCGTGCAGCGCTTCCGTGTATGGCTGGAGCATGAAGATCATGCGCCTACCGTGTTCGAGGTCGGCCTGCTGACACCCGCGCGCGATCCCGCGTCCCTGCTCGAGTTCGCGCGCGGCCGGCTGGAGCGCTGCGCGGTGCCGGCGCCGGTGCGCGGTCTGGGCGTACAGGCGCCCGAACTGCCGACCTTCGTGCCCGCGGCGCGCGACCTGTTCGACGCGCGCCCACCGGAGGCGATGGACTGGAATGCGCTGCGCGAGCGCCTGCGTGCGCGCCTCGGCGAGGACGCGCTGCACCAGCTCGCCCCCTTCGCCGATGCACGTCCGGAGTGCGCGCAGCGCCGTGTCGTGCGGCTGCCGCACGAGCCCGCACCGCTGCAGGTGCCCCTGCGCCCGACCTGGCTGTTGCCACGTCCCGTGCCGCTGCGCGACGCGCATGTGCGCCTGCTCGCCGGCCCCGAGCGCATCGAGGCCGGCTGGTGGGACGGCGGCGACGTGCGGCGCGATTACTGGGTGGTCGAGACCGGCCAGGGCCAGCGCGCCTGGGTGTACTGCGCCGCTGGCGAGCGCGGCCCATGGATGCTGCACGGGTGGTTCGCATGAGTGTGCCGGACTACGCCGAGCTGCACTGCCTGTCGCACTTCAGCTTCGGCCGCGGCGCCTCCAGCGCGGACGAGCTGTTCGCCCGCGCCGAGCGCTGCGGCTACCGCGCGCTGGCGATCACCGACGAGTGTTCGCTCGCCGGCATCGTGCGCGCCTGGGAAGCGGCGAAGGCCAGCGCGGTGCGGCTGATCGTCGGTAGCGAGTTTGCGCTGGACGATGGGCCCAGGCTGGTCGTGCTGGCGCAGGATGCGGAGGGCTACCGCGCACTGTGCCGCGTCATCACGCAGGGCCGGCGTCGCGCCGCCAAGGGGCGCTACCGCCTCACCCGCGCCGACTTCGCCGACGGCCTGCCCGGCACCCTGGCACTGTGGTTGCCGGGTGCGCCGCCGGATGCCGCCGAGGGTGCCTGGGTGCGCGCCACCTTCGGCGAGCGCGCCTGGCTGGCGGTGGAATTGCACCGCGGCGCCGACGATGCCGCGCGACTGGCTGCATTGCTCGCGCTGGCGCAGCGCCTCGACCTGCGCGCGGTCGCCGCGGGCGATGTACACATGCACGTGCGCGGCCGACGCGCGCTGCAGGACACGCTCACCGCCATCCGCCACCGCACCACCGTCGCCGAGGCCGGTGCCGTACTGTTCCCCAACGGCGAGCGCCACCTGCGCAGGCGCGAGGTGCTGGCGGGGATCTATCCGGCCGAGCTGCTGGAGGAGTCCGTGCGCATCGCCGCGCGCTGCAGCTTCGAGCTTGGCACCTTGAAGTACACCTATCCGCGCGAGCTGGTGCCGCAGGGCCACACGCCCACCAGCTGGCTGCGTGCGCTGACCGAGGAGGGCCTGGTCTGGCGCTGGCCTGCGGGTGCTCCGGCCAAGGTGCGCGCGCAGGTCGAGCACGAGCTGGCGCTGATCGCCGAGCTGGGCTACGAGGCCTTCTTCCTCACCGTGCACGACGTCGTGCGCTACGCGCGCTCGCGCCAGATCCTGTGCCAGGGCCGCGGCTCGGCGGCCAATTCCGCGGTGTGCTACTGCCTGGGCATCACCGAGGTCGATCCGGCACGCATGAACATGCTGTTCGAACGCTTCATCTCCAGGGAGCGCGCCGAGCCGCCCGACATCGACGTCGACTTCGAGCACGAGCGCCGTGAGGAAGTGATCCAGTATGTCTACGCCAAGTACGGTCGCGAGCGCGCGGCGCTGGCGGCGACGGTGATCGCCTATCGCGGCAAGTCCGCCGTGCGCGACGTCGCCAAGGCGCTCGGCCTCGCGCCCGACCAGATCGAGCAGCTCAGCCACGTGTTCGACTGGTGGGACGGCGAGGCCTGCATCGACACGCGGTTGCGCGAGCGCGGTTTCGATCCGGAGACGCCGATCCTGCGCCGCGTGCTGCGGCTGACCCGCGAGCTGCTGGACGCGCCGCGCCACCTCTCGCAGCACGTTGGCGGATTCGTCATTTCCGACGAGCCGCTGCACGCGCTGGTCCCGGTGGAGAACGCGGCCATGCCCGAGCGCAGCGTGATCCAGTGGGACAAGGACGACCTGGAATCGCTCGGGTTGCTGAAGGTCGACTGCCTCGCGCTCGGCATGCTCACCGCCCTGCGCAAGTGCTTCGACCTGCTGCGCGTGCACCGCGGTCGCGATCTCGCCCCGGCGACGGTTCCCGCCGAGGATGCCGCCACCTACGCCATGATCCAGCGCGCCGACACGGTCGGCGTATTCCAGATCGAGTCGCGTGCGCAGCAGGCGATGCTGCCGCGGCTGAAGCCGGCCGATTTCTACGACCTGGTGATCGAGGTGGCGATCGTGCGGCCCGGCCCGATCCAGGGCCGCATGGTGCATCCCTATCTGCGTCGCCGGCAGGGCACGGAGCCGGTCAGTTACGCGTCCGAAGACTTGCGGCAGGTGCTCGCGCGCACCTTGGGCGTGCCGCTGTTCCAGGAACAGGTGATGCAGCTCGCCGTGGTCGCCGCCGGCTTCACGCCCGGCGAGGCCGACCAACTGCGCCGTTCGATGGCGGCGTGGAAGCGCCGCGGCGGCCTGGAGTATTTCCGCGAGCGCATCCTCTGCGGCATGGCCGCGCGTGGCTACGCCGCCGAGTTCGCCGAGCAGGTGTTCGAACAGATCAAGGGTTTCGGCAGCTACGGCTTTCCGGAATCGCACGCCGCCAGCTTCGCCCTGCTCACGTACGTCAGCTGCTGGCTGAAGTGCCACGAGCCGGCGGCGTTCACCTGCGCGCTGCTGAATGCACAGCCGCTCGGCTTCTACTCGGCCAGCCAGCTGGTGCAGGACGTGCGCCGCCATGGTGTCGAGGTACGCCCGGTCGACGTGCGCCACAGTGCGTGGGACTCCACCCTGGAACCGTGTGCCGATGCGGCGCGGCAGCCGGCGCTGCGCCTGGGCCTGCGCGAAGTGCGCGGCTTCGCCGCCGATGTTGCCGCGCGCCTCGTTGCGGCGCGCGCGGTGGCGCCGTTTCGCGACGTCGATGACTTGTGCGCCCGCGCCGCGCTGGACGCGCGCCATCGCACCCTGCTCGCCGACGCCGGCGCGCTGCGCGCCCTCGCCGGCCATCGCCACCGCGCGCGCTGGGCCGTGCAGGGCGTGGAGGCGCAGCGACCGCTGTTCGGCGGCCTGGCCGTGGTCGAGACACCCGTCAGCCTGCCGGTCCCGCGCGTCGCGGACGATCTGCTCGCCGACTACGCCAGCACGGGCCTGAGCCTCGGCCCGCATCCTCTGGCGCTGCTGCGTCGCCGCCTGGATGCACGTCGCTGCCGGCGCTCGCGCGAACTCGATGCATTGCCCCACGGCAGCTGCGTGCGCGCCGCCGGACTGGTCACCGTGCGGCAGCGCCCGCAGACCGCCAGCGGCGTCACCTTCGTCACGTTGGAGGACGAGGATGGCACGGTCAACGTCGTGGTCTGGCGCGACCTGGCCGAACGCCAGCGCCGCGTGCTGATCGAATCGCGCATGCTTGCCGTCGACGGCCGTCTCGAAGCCGTCGACGGGGTGCGCCACCTCATCGCCGGGCGGCTGCACGACTACAGCGCCCTGCTGGGGGCCCTTGCCGTTAGCTCGCGCGACTTCCACTAGGGAGCCTCGGGGGCCGTGCCGAAGATCGGCCAGCCAGGAACGCTCCGCCGCCCATCGCGCGCGTCGGCGCACGACGCGGCGTGCCGTGTCCAGGGTGGTGCCGATTGCGCCGCGGCTCGATCCCGGTGCGCCGGTGCAGGGCGCAGGCCCCGATCCTGCCCCATCCGCGACCGGCACGCGGTACGACGGGGGGCTGCGGCGCCGCGGTCGGCGCGCGTCCACGGCGGCACTCACCCCGGTGCCCCGCACGCCCTGCCGGGCACGGCCGTCGGCCGTGTCGTGTTCTTCCTTCCGGCAGCGTTCCACTCTGCGCGGGTCGGGCGCGGCGCTTGGATTTGCGCTGCGCCCGCGCCCGGTCGTCTAATGCCGCAACCTGGCGCTACGGAGGAGGCAGTCCCATGCGAACCATGGCAAGGAGATGTTACGCCCTGGTCTGGTTGCTGCTCCTGGCGGCCGTACCCGCGGCGGCACAGGTGGCCGCGCCGGATTTCGCCGTTGCGGTGGTGGCGGACGACAGTGGCGGCCTGTACCTGGGCTCGGTGGTGCGCGCCACGGTCACCATCACCAATGTCGGCGGCAGCAGCGCCGCCGGTGGCGGCGGAATGTCGCTCTCCGGCGACATCTTCGACTACGCCGACAGCGGCAGTTGTGGCGCGACCAAGTCGACCTCCTTCGAGGGACCACTGTTCATCGGCTGGAACTGGAACATCGCCAGCCTGGCCGTCGGCGCCAAGCAGACCTGCCAGTTCGCCTTCCGCGTCAAGGCCCTGCCCGCCAGTGCCTCGCGTGTGCTCTATGCCAGCACCTACGCCAACGGCGAATCCAACAGCGCCAACAACCAGGCCACGCGCACCCTGGTCTTCACCACGGCGCCCACCACCGACCTGGGTGTCTCGCTCGGTGCCGACCGCAGCGGCGCGGCAGCGGGTGACACGGTCAATGTCACCGTCACGGCGCGCAACGTCGGCCGGCAGGACGCGCCGGGCCCGGCGGTGTCCGTCGCCGTGCCTGCGTCCCTGCGCGTGACCGGCGGCGGCTGTGGCGCCGTCGCCGGACGCGGTCAGTTCGTCTGGTCGGTGGGTGCGCTGGCCTACGGCGGCGTGCGCGCGTGCACCTTCAGCGCCAGCGTGGTGGCGACGGCGCCCACGACGGCGCAGCTGACCGCGCAGATCGCCGATGCGGCGATGGTCGACCCGGCGCCGGGCAACAACAGCGACAGCGTCGCCATCGCGATCGGTGCAGCGCCCGCTCCGGGCTATGCCAAGCTCGACATCCAGACCTCAACGCCCGGGCCGGTGCGTCCGGGGGACACGTTCAGCTACACCCTGATGCTGCGCAATTTCGGCAGCGTCGACATCGCCTCGGCCCTGGTGAACTACTCCCTGCCGGCCGAACTGTTGCCACAGAGCAGCAACTGCAACACCAGCGCTTCCGGTACGCAGGTGTCCTGGCGCGTCCCGGCAGTGACGGCCGGCGCCGCCGTCAGTTGCACCATCGGCGTGCGCATGCAGGCGGCGTCCCTGAGCGGCGTGCTGAGCAGCCGCGCCGACGCCTTGCTCAGCCTGACCAACCAGACCAGCCTGCGCCTGGCCGCGCAGCAGGACGTGGGTGCCCTGCCGGCGGCGCGGCAATGGTCGCGGCGCCTCGACGGCGCAGCCACCAGCCAGCCCTCGCGCCATCCCGGGCTGAGTGCCGACGGCAAGCGCCTGGTGTTCGCCTCGCTGCAGGACGGCTTGCTCAGCGGCGTCGGCGGCGCCAACGTGTACCTGGTCGACCGCCGCGGCGGTGCGCCGCGACTGCTCAACGCTGCCCCCGACGGTGGCGTGCTGCCGGGAACGGCCGACTATCCGGTGCTGTCGGGCAATGGCCAGGCCGCGGCCTTCCTCTACACGCCGTCCTCGGGCGGTGCCAGTGTGCGCGGCGGCCAGGCTGCGGCCACAGCGGCGGGCTCAACCACCGTGTGCAGTTCGCCCCCCAACGGCCTGTTCCAGACCAAGTGCCAGACCGGTACCGGCGGCGCCGTGCCCAACGGCAGCGCGGAATCGCCCAGCCTCTCGGCCGATGGCCGCTACCTCGCCTTCTGTTCGTCCGCCTCCAACCTCGTGACGGGCGACGCCAACGGCTTCAAGGACGTGTTCGTCACGGACCAGCTCACGGCGCAGACGCGCCTGGTCAGCCTCACCGCCAGCGGCGAGCAGGGCAATGGCGACAGCTGCTCGGCGAAGATCTCGGGGGACGGCCGCTGGGTGGTCTTCACCACCACGGCACCCAACCTCGGCAGCAACGGCCTCACCTCGCAGGTGGTGCGCAAGGACCTCTCCAGCGGCGCCCTGCTGCGCATCAGCACGGGCGTGAACGGCAGTCCGGCCAACGCCGACGCGGAGCAGCCCAGCATCGACTTCGACGGCCGGCGCATCGCCTTCACCTCGCGCGCGGCCAATCTGGAGAGCGGTGTGAACGCCGCGGTGCGCAACATCTGGGTGTACGACGAGGCGGCCAGCACGCCGAACAAGCTGGCCGCGGTGCGCGGCAGCGGCGGTGCGCTGCCCAACCAGGATGCCGACGCGCCGGCGCTGTCGTGCAACGGGCGCGCCCTGGCCTTCACCACGCGCGCCGACAACCTGGCCGGCAGCGACACCAACAACCAGCCCGACCTCTACCTGTACGACGTCGACAATCGCATCGTGCGGCGCGCCGTGGCACCGCAGGCGGGCGTGGAACCCAACGGTCCGGCCGGCGAGGCGGCGCTGGACTGCGAGGGCAACACCATGGCCTTCGCCAGCGGCGCGACCAACCTGCCCGGAGGCGACGCCAATCCGAACGACGACGTGTTCGCGCAGGACGCGCCGCTGCGCAGCGATGCCGGCGCGGTCACGGTCGACGCCTCGTTCAGCGGCAACTGGTTCAATGCCGGCAACGACGGCCACGGCTTCCTCATCGAAGCCTTGTCCCTGCCGGGCAACCCCTTCTACGTGACCTGGTACGTGTTCCGCAACGGCCAGCCGGTGTTCCTGCAGGGGGTGGCCAATGCCAGCGGCAACCGCCTGGATGTGGACATGTACAGCACGACCTCGACCGGCTTTCCGGTGGGGTCGGCCGTGACCAACACGCCCTGGGGACGCCTCAGCCTGAGCTTCACCGACGCCAACACCGGCCAGGCCGACTGGGCGCCCACCGCGGGCGGCTACGGCGCGGGCAGCTTCAATCTGCGCCGCCTCACCACCCCCGCCCTGGTGCAGAGCGACACGGGCCAGGCGCTCAAGGCCTGCTACAGCGGCATCTGGGCCGATCCGGTGCGGCCGGGCTACGGCGTCGATATCGAGATCAACGACATCGATGCCAGCACGCGCCTGCTGACGGCTTACTGGTACACCTACCAGCCGAACGGATCGCCGCTGTGGCTGGTGGGCGTGGGCGCCGCCGCGGCCGGCAAGGTCGATCTGGATTTCTACCAGCTCGGTGGCGACGGGGCACAGTTCCCGCCTGCCTTCACGCGCGCTGCCACCTCGGTTACCAAGTGGGGCAGCGCCAGTCTGCAGTTCGCCGCAGACAATGGCCTGGGCATGAGCTGGCAGCCGCTGCTGCCCGGCTACGCGGCCGGTAGCGCCAACCTGCAGCGCCTCACGGCCCTGGCGGGACGCGGCTGCAGCGGCAACTAGGTTGCGGCCGCGCGACCGGCAGGCTCGCGGCCGTCCGCCCGGCAGGGCTGTGCCGGAAATGCGAAGGGAGCGCCAGGCGCTCCCTTCGCGGCATCGCGGCGGCGCGGGGCAGGGCCCCGAGCTGGATCAGCCGCGGTTGATGAAGGGCACCAGCCGCTTCCAGTAGTGGCGCTTGGCCGGCCAGTGCCCGGCGAGATACGGGTGGTCGGGGGCGTTCAGCTCCAGCACGCGACGCGCATCGTCCGACAGCTTGTCCTGGCCCAGGCGCTTGTAGCTCTCGGCCATCACCGCCAGCGCGTCGGCGGCCTGCGGGGTGCCCTGGTAGACCTGCACGATGTGCTCGGCGCGGTTGGCCGAGGCCACGTAGGCCTCGCGGCGCAGGTAGTACAGGGCGATGTTGAGTTCGGCGCGGGCCATGTTGTTGCGCAGGAAGATCATGCGCTGGCGCGCATCGGCGGCGTAGCGGCTGTCGGGGTAGCGCTTGACCAGTTCGGCGAAGTCGTCGAAGGACTGTTGCGAATAACCCTGGTCGCGCTTGCTCTGGTCGCGGTCGATGTAGCGCTCGAGCAGGCCGCTGGAGCGGTTGAAGTTGATCAGGCCGCGCAGGTAGTAGGCGTAGTCGACGTGCTTGTGCGTGGGATAGGTCTTGATGAAGCGGTTGACCGTGGAATAGGCCTCTTCCTCCTTGCGGTCCTTGTACTGGGCATAGGCCAGTTCGAGCTGCGACTGCTCGGTATAGGGACCGAAGGGGAAGCGCGCGATGAGGCGCTCGTAGTAGTGCTCGGCACGGCCGAGATTGCCGTGCTGCAGGGCTTCCTTGGCCTGGGCATAGAGCTGGTCCAGCGGCAGGGTCTCGGTCACGTCGCCCTTCTTGCCGAATCGCGAGCAGCCGGCCACGGCCAGCAGCAGCGCGAGAAAGGCGAGGCGAATCAGGGCTGAAGCTCGCATCGGACGTCGGCTCTCTGCGAAAATGCGGGCCGCGATCATAGCCGAATCGGTCGCACCCCGTCCGCCGCGAGCCCCAATCCCGCATGAACAGCGCCCCGCGCACCGCCCAGATTCCCCTCGCCGCCGCCGGGCGCCGCTTCGACGCCGTGCTGGCGGAGCTGTTCGGCGAGTTTTCGCGCTCGCGCCTGGCCGGCTGGATCAAATCCGGCGATGCCCTGCTCGACGGCGTCCAGGTGCCACCGCGTCACCTGGTCGCCGGGGGCGAAACCGTGACCCTGCGTGCGGCGCCCACGCAGGAGGTGCCGATGGCACCCGAAGCGATCGCGCTCGACATCCTCTACGAGGACGCCGACCTGCTGGTGATCAACAAGCCCGTCGGCCTGGTCGTGCATCCCGGCGCGGGCAATCCGGCCGGCACCCTGCAGAACGCCCTGCTGCACCACGACGCGGCGCTCGCAGCGATTCCGCGCGCCGGCATCGTGCACCGCCTGGACAAGGACACCTCGGGCCTGATGGTCGTGGCGCGCTCGCTGGCGGCGCACAACGCCCTGGTGGAACTGCTGTCCGAACGCGACATCCATCGCCAGTACGTGGCGGTGGTGCTGGGGACGCTCATCGCCGGAGGCACCGTGGACGCGCCCATCGGCCGCCACCCGCGCGATCGCGTCAAGCAGGCGGTGGTGGAAGGCAGCGGCGGCAAGCCCGCGGTGACGCACTACCGCGTGCGCGAGCGCTACCGCGCCCACACCCTGGTGCAGTGCACGCTGGAGACCGGCCGCACACACCAGATCCGCGTGCACATGGCGCACATCCGCCACCCGCTGGTGGGCGACACGCTCTACGGCGGCGGCCTGAAACTGCCCAAGGGCGCGACGCCGGAGCTCGCCGCGGCCTTTCGTGGCTTCCAGCGCCAGGCCCTGCACGCCGAGCGGCTGGAGTTCGCCCATCCCACGCGCGGCGACACACTGCGCTTCGAGGCGCCCCTGCCGGAAGACCTCGCCGCCCTGGTGGCGGTGTTGCGGGCCGACGCGGCGCAGGCGTCGACGGAATCCCCGCGGCTGCGGCGCTGAGGGTGGACGCCCCCGCGAGCGGTTTGCTGCTGCCGGCGTGGGACGCGCCGGCGACGGTGCGCGCCTGCGTCACCACGGCGCTGTGGCCGGGTGTGTCCTTGCCGCCCTTTGCCCCCGGCAATCTTGGCGACGGTTGCGGCGACGCGCCGGCGGCGGTGGCGGCCAACCGTGCCGCGCTGGTGCGCGAGGCCGCCTTGCCGCAGGCACCCCACTGGCTGCGTCAGGTGCACGGCACGGCGGTCCACGTCGCCGATCACGCCAGGCCCGCTGCCACCCCGCCCGCGGCCGACGCCAGCTATACGCGCGCGCCCGGCGCGGTGCTGGCCGTGCTGACCGCCGATTGCCTGCCCGTGCTGCTGTGTTCCGCCGATGGCCGCGAAGTGGCCGCCGTGCATGCCGGCTGGCGCGGCCTCGCGGCGGGTGTGATCGAGGCGGCGCTGGCACACTTCCACAGTCCGCCGGCGGCCGTGTGCGCCTGGCTCGGACCCGCCATCGGCGCGGCCTCCTACGAGGTGGGCGGTGAGGTGCGTGCAGCCTTCCTCGCGCACGATGCCGATGCCGCCACCGCCTTCGTGCCCACGCGCCCGGGCCACTGGACCTGCGATCTGTATGCCCTGGCGCGCCGGCGCCTGGCCGCCCGCGGTGTGGGTCGCGTGCAGGGCGGCGGCTACGACACCCGGCGCGATCCACGCTTCTGTTCCCATCGTCGCGGTGCGCCCGTGGGCCGCTTTGCCACCCTGGTGTGGCTCGCGCCCGGCTGAGGGCGCGCACTTGATCCAGCGCAAGGCGCCACCTGCGCCGCCGGCGCAGGCTTGAATCGACACGCCGCGGCCGCATAACGGCGCCATCGCGACGCTGCGTCGCCCACCGCTTTCGAGGGGATTTCCCATGCGCATGGACAAACTGACCTCGCGCTTCCAGCAGGCCCTGGCCGATGCCCAGAGCCTCGCCGTCGGCCGCGACCACAACATGCTCGAACCCGTGCACGTCATGGCCGCGCTGCTCGACCAGCAGGGCGGCTCCACCGTGCCCCTGCTGACCCAGGCCGGCGTCAATGTCGGCGCGCTGCGCACGCGCGTGGGCCAGGCGCTGGAGCGCCTGGGGGCGGTCAAGGGGCAGGAGGGCAACATCAATGTCAGCAATGACCTGACACGTCTGTTGAACCTGACCGACAAGCTGGCCCAGCAGCGCGGCGATGGCTTCATCGCCAGCGAGCTGTTCGTGCTGGCGGCGCTGGAGGACAAGGGTGAACTGGGGCGCGCGCTGAAGGACGCCGGGGCGACGGCGCCCAAGCTTGAGGCCGCCATCGACAAGGTGCGCGGCGGCGAGAAGGTGGCCGACGCCAACGCCGAGGAGAGCCGCCAGGCGCTGGAGAAATACTGCATCGACCTCACCGCCCGCGCCGAGTCGGGCAAGCTCGATCCGGTGATCGGCCGCGACGAGGAGATCCGCCGCACCGTACAGGTGCTGCAGCGGCGCACCAAGAACAACCCGGTGCTGATCGGCGAACCCGGCGTCGGCAAGACTGCCATCGTCGAAGGCCTGGCCCAGCGCATCGTCAACGGCGAAGTGCCCGAGGGCCTGCGCGGCCGGCGCGTGCTCGCGCTCGACATGGGCGCGCTGATCGCCGGCGCCAAGTTCCGCGGCGAGTTCGAGGAGCGCCTGAAGGCTGTGCTCAACGACCTGGCCAAGCAGGAAGGCAACGTCATCCTGTTCATCGACGAGCTGCACACCATGGTCGGCGCCGGCAAGGCCGAGGGCGCCATGGATGCCGGCAACATGCTCAAACCCGCGCTGGCGCGCGGCGAGCTGCACTGCATCG
>Ga0208826_1003082_pt1 | contig 11780 bp, 12 predicted proteins | sample AD_UKC115_MetaG_FD_184451 | JGI IMG/M metagenome (GOLD analysis project Ga0208826, IMG submission 184451) | Active sludge microbial communities of municipal wastewater-treating anaerobic digesters from Hong Kong - AD_UKC115_MetaG (SPAdes)... | ecosystem: Engineered > Bioreactor > Anaerobic >... | reverse complement strand
GACAACACCTTTGTTAACACCCATCGCCTGCTGTTTCTCAACCAACGCACGACGGACAAAACCGAGCGTGGCAATCGTGCTGACATTCTCGGATACGCTCATGCCTCTGATCTCCTTTTCTATCACTTCACCGTTCAAAAGGGTATCGGGACGACAGGTCGCCGCATTCGGTCTGAATGAGATATCCAATGAAGGAAGTCCTTTTTTCAAAGCCTCCTCATCCACCTTTCCATCCGTGATCAAACCGTTGCGAAGACAAAAGAGCGTCACGGCACGATACATCGCACCAGAGTCGATATATGTATAACCTATCTTCTTAGCCAGATTCTTAGCCATCGTACTTTTACCGCTGGAAGAATGGCCGTCAATGGCAATGATAATCTTTTTCATATATACTATATTAATGTAACAGATCCGACAGCGTCGTTGATACACTCAGCATCATGGAAACCGCTGAAGGATGATATTTTGCAATTGAAAAACCGACATCAAAAGACTTAATGGAAATGCCTGCACCACCCGAAAATCCTGAGAAAGAGTTGCCTCCCGACAGTTTCATGTCTGAACTGACTTTCGGATTAAAGCCCATTCCCAGCCAGAAGTTGTCCGAAGGGATAAAGTCAACACCAAAAATCAAATGCTTTGCAAGCGTTTTTCCAAAACTATCTCCAGAATCACTCGTAGAAGTCTCATCGACATAGTTCAGTTTCCATCGGTTCAGATTCCAAGCCGTGACGGAAAAACGGAACGGAGCATGTTCCATCTTCTTGCTGATTCCCATCTGAATATCCCACGGCATTTTCTGTCGAGTGTCCTGATAGGCCTTGATTTGCGTTCCTACATTATTAATAGTGACACCATAGGAAAACGTTTTGTCTTCACTATAATAGCTCAAGCCCACATCGACTCCCACTCCGTAAGAGGTGTAGTTGGCAAACGAAGAATAAAGCATCTTCAATGAGACGCCGCCACGCCATTTATCGGACAGATCGTAGGAAAAGAATCCATTCAAGCTGATATCCTTTGCAGAGAAGGTGCCGATGATTTCACTCGAAGGAAGCGCCTCCTTGAAATTTCCATAACTGATAAACGAAGCCCCGACGCCCCAAGCACTTCTCTCATGCAATGCCTTAGTGTATATAGCACTTCCCATATTGACATCGGAAATGTAATTCATATAACCAAAATTCAACATCCCATCCATCTCTCCTCCGAGTAAGGCAGGATTGACAAAGGCCAAAGAAGGATCCCTTTCAACCAAGGAGACCGTATGTCCGCCCAAAGCGTTGGCTCTTGCAGACAAAGGAGACCTCAAGAAAGAGAAGACTTCATTGCCGCTCTGCGCCTGTACCTGACATACAATCAGAGAGAAGAATGCAATCAACAGTTTATTTCTCATTTTAAAAAAAAGTTCTTTCAAAGATACAGCAATTCAGAAAAATGCACTTACTTTACCGCGCCAATCATGGTAAAGAGACATATTTTATATCTGAAACGTATTTTTTTGAGAAAAGGTATTTGACGGTATAAAATTATTTGTACATTTGCGGCATTGGAAAACACTTTACACATAACATTATAAACAAAATGGAAGTAAAAAAATCACCTAAAGCTGACCTCGAGAAAGGCAAGGGAACATCCATCATGATGGGTTTCGTTGTTGGTCTCGCACTTCTGTTCGTAGCATTCGAATGGAATAGTGGTGAAACCAAGGTCGTAACAGCAGACGAAGGAGTAAAAGACATCGTCGCTGAAGAGGAAATTGAAGTTACCAAACAGGAGACTCCTCCACCCGCAGCACCAGTCAACGCGCCGGTTGTAACGGAAGTATTGAATGTCGTAGAAGATAATGTCAACTTGAAGCAGCAAGACATCCTCACATCTGAGGATAACCTTAAACAAGCTCAGACACAATCTTATGTCGCACCGAAGCCGGCAGTACACGAGGAGGAAGAAGAGGAATCAGCTCAACCTATCTTTACGGTTGTTGAACAGATGCCTGAATTCCCCGGTGGTCAATCTGCATTGTTGCAGTTCATTGCTAAATCAATCAAGTATCCGGTTATCGCTCAGGAGAACGGTATCCAAGGACGTGTAATCTGCGCATTTACTGTCAATCGTGATGGTTCTGTTGTAGATCCTCAAGTTCTTCGTGGTGTCGATCCTTCTTTGGATAAAGAGGCACTCCGTGTGATTGGCACGATGCCTAAATGGACTCCTGGTAAGCAGAGAGGTAAACCAGTACGTGTTAAGTACACAGTACCTATTACATTCAGACTGCAATAGTATCCACACACACAATAAAAAAAGGCTGCATTTTCGCAGCCTTTTTTATTACTAAAAGGATGCCATTACTGCCATCCCGATCCCTCTTCCAAGAGGATATTCCATCAAATCCTAATTCTAACGTCAACCCTTATGTTTTCTTACGACAATCTTCATGCTCTTGTTGAAAAAGAGATTCACGAACTTCCCTTTCCCTGGCCGCCTGAGAGTCTGTATGAACCGATCCGATACATCCTTTCGCTAGGAGGGAAACGGATTCGTCCCATTCTTACATTGATGACGTGCAACATCTTCAATGATAAAATCGACAATGCCATTACTCCAGCTATCGGATTAGAAGTCTTCCATAACTTCACACTTCTTCATGACGATTTGATGGATAAAGCAGATTTGCGTCGTAACAAACCTACTGTCCACAAAGTATGGAATGCGAACACAGCCATTCTATCAGGCGATGCAATGGTTATTGCTGCCTATGAACTCATGGGACAAACCGATCCTGCCTATTTGAGCCCCGTCTTAAATCTTTTTACTCAAACAGCACTTGAGATATGTGGCGGTCAGCAATATGACATGGAATTTGAAAGCCGTGATGACGTAACAGAAGCGGAATACATCGAAATGATTCGCCTCAAGACGGCTGTGCTCATAGCATGCAGCATGAAAACCGGTGCCATTATTGGCGGGGCTGATGAACAAGATGCTGACCGACTTTACCAATTCGGCATTCATATCGGACTTGCCTTCCAGCTTATGGATGACCTTCTGGATGTTTACGGCGACACAAAAGTTTTTGGAAAGGCGATTGGAGGAGATATCCTCTGCAATAAAAAGACCTTCCTTCTGATCCATGCATTCCACCTTGCCAACGAGGAACAGAAGGAAATCATGACAGATTGGATAAACAGGACTACATTTGATCCGAGTGAAAAAATAAGTGTCTTTACATCTATATATAATACACTACAGCTTAAAGATCTCACGACACAGAAGATCGAAGCCTATTATCAAAAGGCTTTTGACTACTTAAATTCACTGAACATTGACAAAGAAAAGCTATCAGCACTTACAACGCTCAGTGAAGAATTGATGTACCGCCAGAAATAAGATGAAACTGATAGATACACATTGCCACATCTACGCAGAAGAATTCGATCCGGAACAGGACGAACTGATGCGTCAAGCCATAGAATCCGGCATAGATACTCTTCTGCTTCCCAACGAAGATCTGACGAGCATCGATCGTCTGCTTGCTTTCTGCGATCGCTACCCACAGAATGCCTATCCGATGATGGGACTTCACCCCGAAAGTGTCAAAGCCGATTGGGCAGAAGTGCTGAGTCAAATCGAAAAGCAGTTGCAGAAACACGACTTTTGTGGGATTGGCGAAATTGGCATGGATCTCTATTGGGATAAGACATATATCGAAGAACAACGCAAAGCTTTTGAAGAGCAGTTGCAATGGAGCATCGATCTGGATCTACCTGTTTCAATTCACATGAGAGCAGCCTTTCAAGAAGTGTTGGATTGTATCTATAAGGTGGGACCGGATAAATTGAAAGGCGTGTTCCACTGTTTCACAGGCAACCTTGCCGAACTGGAAGAGCTAGACAAACTCACACATTTCAAAATCGGAATCGGTGGTGTTGTCACCTATAAAAACTCGCCTTTACCAGAGACACTGAAAAGTTGTACGATGGACAAAATAGTTCTTGAGACAGATGCTCCTTATCTTCCTCCCGTACCCTACAGAGGCAGGCGGAATGAGCCCATATATATATGGAAGACAGCAGAGAAATTATCAGAAATAAGGGGCATAAACATAGAGGAAACAGTGTTAAGGACAAGAAAAAACGCCTTGAATTTGTTTAAAAATGTAAATAATGTTTGAGGAAAGTATTATTTTTTGTCCGAAGAAAAATTTAATCGCTCAGAATTAATGAATATATCAACTAAAAAGTATAGATTTGTGCACTCAAACGTTTGCATGTGCGAATTTTTTCGTACTTTGCGCTCGTTTTAGAAAAGAGGAGGAACCGGAGAGATGCTCGAGCGGTTTAAGAGGCACGCCTGGAAAGCGTGTATACGCCTAAAGCGTATCGCGGGTTCGAATCCCGCTTTCTCCGCAGGTACCATGATAACTTAAAAATGAATGATATAAACAAAAGAAAGAAAGAGAATTATTAATCTTAAAAATTAAACACACAATGAAAAAGTATTTTGCAAAAGCATTCTTGGGTCTTTGCGCCCTTGGAGTTTCTACTGTAGCATTCGCTCAGCAAGCTGCAACAGCTGCAGCTGACGCAGCAGCACCAGCAGCTTCGGACACTGGTCTGTATCAGGCAATCAAAACAAAGTTTATCGAAGGTGGTGCAAACTTCATGAGTTCAATCGCTATCGTTTTCATCTTTGGTTTGGCTTTCTGCCTCGAGAGAATCATCTATTTGAATCTCGCTGAAACGAATTCTACAAAATTGTTGAAAGGCATCGAAGATGCACTTGACAAAGGTGATGTTGAAGGAGCAAAGACTATCGCTCGTGACACAAGAGGCCCTATCGCTTCTATCGCTTATCAAGGACTGATGAGACTAGATCAGGGCGTAGATGTAGTTGAAAAATCAATCGTATCTTACGGTGGTGTACAGAGCGGTTTACTGGAGAAGAACCTTTCATGGGTAACGTTGTTCATCGCAATGGCTCCATCTCTGGGATTCCTTGGAACTGTCGTTGGTATGGTCATGGCATTCGATAAGATTGAACAGGTTGGTGATATCAGCCCGACGGTTGTTGCCGGTGGTATGAAAGTCGCCTTGATTACGACCATCGCTGGTTTGATCGTTGCATTGATTCTGCAGGTATTCTACAACTATCTTCTGAACAAGGTAGAAGGTATCCTGAACAAGATGGAAGATGCATCAATCACACTGCTTGATATCGTTATCAAATACAACCTCAAATACAAAAAATAGTCTACTACTATGGCGATTACTAAAATTAGAAAAATATCTAGCTGGACTATGCTGATAGTCTCACTCATCAGCATTGTAGTCTTCTTGATATTTGCTTTCGGAGGTGTAACTAACCCCGGAGCAGAAATGACTGAGCCAGTCTATACAGGATTGCTGCTCAACTGGACATACGCATTGTTCGCTATCACGATCATAGCAATGTTTGCATTGGCATTGTGGCACTTCTCAGCTCAAGTAAAATCGAACCCCAAAAGTGCGCTGAATGCATTCTTAATCATTGTTGGTTTTGTAGCATTGTTCGTTATCACATATGCAATTGGTGACGCAACTCCAATCTCAACTCTTAATGCTGATTCACAGGAATTCAATACTCCGATGTGGCTTAAGGTTACGGATATGTGGCTTTATTCAAGCATTATCCTGATTGTATTAATCATTATTGCTCTGATTTGGGGCGTAATTAGAAAATCACTGGACAGATAAATAAGTAATAAAGTAAAGCATTATGGCAAGAAAAAAGAGAAAAGCTCCTGGCGTAAACGCTAGTTCTTCAGCCGATATCGCTTTCATGTTGCTGATTTTCTTCCTCATCACAACTTCTATGGATACTGATAAGGGTCTGCCTCGTAGGCTTCCACCTCCAGTACCTAAAGATCAGAAGCAGAATGATGCTGTGGACATCAAAAAGAGAAACCTCTTGATTGTGCTTATCAACATGAACAACCAGGTTCTCTGCGGAGATGAATACATTGATATCAAACAACTGAAAGAAAAGGCTAAGGAATTTATCGATAATCCAAATAACGACGAACACAAACCTGAAAAGGTCGAAGTTGATGTTCCTTACTTTGGAAAACAGATGGTAACTAAGAACCATATCATTTCTTTACAGAATGACCGCGGTACAACATATTCCGCATACATTCAGGTACAGAATGAATTGGCTGCAGCTTATGGAGAACTGAGAGATGCAATTTCAGAGAAGAAATTCGGTAAGAAATTTGCTGATCTGGATGAAGAAAAACAAGCAGCTGTGCAGATGATTTATCCGCAGAAGATATCAGAAGCAGAGCCTAAGAATTATGGAAACGTAAAGAAACAGTAAGTAAGATATGGGAAAATTTAATAAATCAGGCGGTCGTGAAATGCCTGAATTGAATACATCTTCATTACCTGACTTGGTGTTCGCCTTTTTGTTCTTCATCATGATGGTAACCACCATGCGTGAGGTAACGTTGAAAGTCGTATTCCATGCTCCTCAAGCAACGGAACTCCAGAAGCTCGAGAAGAAATCTCTTGTAACATTCATCTATGTTGGTCAGCCGACACCGGATTTGATCAAGAAAATGGGTCCTGCAACACGTATTCAGTTGAACGACGCTTTTGCAGAAACAAATGAGATTCAGGATTACATCGCACAGGAAAAATCCAGTATGAAAGAGGAAGATCAGCCATTTATGACTGTATCCCTGAAAGCAGATAAGGACACAAAAATGGGTATCATCACTGATATCAAACAGGCTCTTCGTGAAGCATATGCTTTGAAGATTAGCTACTCCGCTGCTATGAAGGTTCAATAATCTTTCATCAGATACATCGAAAAGAGGTAAGTTTTAAAGCTTACCTCTTTTTTTATGCTCTTAATTGAATAGATTTGAACGGAAGTCTCAAAGACAAATATAAATTCTTCACCTATGGATATAACAAGGATAAAGTTATTCCAAACACATTGGTTATTTTGACAACGCGAAGTCCGTTGTCGAAATGGGTAAAATAGATGAAAAAAGGCTCGTTTTCACCCTATGGGTTCCGAAATTTGGTTTTTTGACAACGGTAAGTCCGTTGTCAAAATGGATAGTATAGAGAGAACATCACCTTAGGCCTTTTCAAAAAAACGCACATTATTGGCAACTGTAGAACGGAGCGAAACAAAATTCTAACGGTTATACGATGCCAAAATCACAATCCTAGATAACAAAACGAAAGCAAAACGAAGCTATCATGACGAAATAAAAGTGCGTTCAGAATGTTTGAAACAATAAGCATACAAGGAGAAAATCGAAACAAATTAAAAAATGATGGATAAAAATAATACGCTTTATTTATTTTTCTCTACATTTGTGAAAAATGAGTAAGATTGAGTAATAACTTTAAATACAATTATTATGTCACATCATCAACTGGATAAATTAGATGAAAAGATTCTAAAGCTAATCATCGGGAACGCAAGAATGCCGTTCCTGGAAGTAGCTAGAGAATGTAATGTCTCAGGGGCAGCCATTCATCAACGTATTCAAAAACTAACGAACCTTGGGGTCATCAAGGGATCCGAATTTATAGTTGACAATACTAAAGTGGGTTATGAAACATGTGCTTACATTGGTCTATTTCTGAATTCACCTGGACAATTTCCTGCTGTGACTGAAGCCCTTAAAAAGATTCCTGAAGTGGTTGAATGTCACTACACAACAGGGCAATACGATTTGTTTATAAAGATTTATGCAAAGAACAATCAGCATTTGCTAAGCATCATCCATAACAAATTGCAACCGTTAGGTTTGGCAAGAACGGAATCTATCATTTCCTTTAAAGAGGCATTCAAACATCAGATTCCTATCAATTTGGAAGAAGAAGATGATGACGATGATGAAATCCTTGGAGAAGTAAAAGAAAATAAAGAATAAACCTAAAAAGGTATCTATATAAAAAAGCCGCACAGGAAACAGATCCTATGCGGCTTTCATATTATTAGAAGTCTGCGTTCTTCGGCGTTCTCGGGAATGGAATCACATCGCGGATGTTGGCCATTCCGGTAACGAACAACAGGAGTCGTTCGAAGCCCAGTCCAAAACCTGAATGAGGCGCTGTACCAAACTTACGTGTATCCAGATACCACCACATATCTTTCATTGGAATATTCAATTCCTTGATACGCGCCATAAGCTTATCATAATCAGCCTCGCGTTCGGAGCCGCCAATGATCTCGCCAATCTTCGGGAAGAGAACATCCATAGCACGAACGGTCTTACCATCTTCGTTCTGCTTCATATAGAATGCTTTGATCTCTTTCGGATAATCCGTCAAGATAACCGGACGTTTGAAATGATCCTCCACCAGGAAACGTTCATGCTCTGCAGCAAGATCAACGCCCCAATAGACAGGGAATTCAAACTTGTGACCTTTAGCAACGGCTTCTTCCAATATCTTGATACCTTCTGTATAAGGAAGACGGACGAAAGTTTCTTTTACAACACTTTGCAAGCGAGCAATCAACTCTTTATCATACGTATCATTCAAGAACTGCAGATCGTCGGCACAATTATCAAGAGCCCATTGAACACAATATTTGATGAACGATTCAGCAAGATCCATGTTTTCCTGGATCTCAATGAAGGCAACCTCAGGCTCGATCATCCAGAACTCAGCCAGATGACGAGGCGTATTGGAATTCTCAGCACGGAACGTAGGACCGAATGTGTAAATGGCACCCAATGACATGGCAGCCAACTCTCCTTCGAGCTGTCCGGAAACCGTCAAACTGGTCTGTTTGCCAAAGAAATCGTCATCATAGACGATAGAACCCTTATCGTTCTTCTTGAGATCGTACAGGTTCATCGTGGTAACCTGGAACATCTGGCCGGCACCTTCACAGTCAGAAGCTGTGATAATAGGGGTATTGATATAGAAGAAACCACGTTCATGGAAGAACTTATGAATGGCAATCGCCATATTGTGACGGATACGGAACACAGCACCAAAGGTGTTGGTACGCATACGAAGATGAGCTATCTCACGAAGGAATTCCAGTGTATGACCTTTCTTCTGCAAAGGATAAGTGGCAGGATCAGCGGTACCATAGATCTCAATTTCCGTTGCCTGAATCTCAACCTTCTGTCCTTTTCCTTGTGATTCGACTAGTTTACCATTGACATTCAGACATGATCCTGTAGTCATTGGTTTCAGGAAATCCTCACCGAATTTCTCGACATCTACGACGATCTGAACATTATTAATCGTAGAGCCATCGTTCAGAGCGACAAAATTGACCTGTTTACTACCGCGGCGGGTACGAACCCATCCTTTCACGTTTACGATCGTACCATACGATGTACTTTTGAGCACATCTATGATTTTCGTACGTTTAATTGATTCCATCTATTTTATCCTAAAATATTAAGAAGCAAGCCGATAAAAATAGTATCGGCTTACTCAAATTTATAATGTCTTATAATGCGAATTATTCAAAAGCACCCATACGAAGAGCGTTAACCTCTCTTTCGTTCAGGTAGCGCCATTTTCCACGGCCGAGATTCTTCTTTGTCAAACCGGCAAAATAGACACGGTCGAGCTTTACGACATGATAACCGAGAGATTCGAAGATACGACGAACGACACGATTACGACCGGAATGGATTTCAATGCCGACCTGGCTCTTGTCCTCTTCACTGGCATAACTGATTGCATCCGCATGGATCTCACCATCTTCGAGCTCCATACCGTTGGCAATCTTCTCCATATCTTCAATGGTCACCTCTTTATCAAGCCAAACGTGATAGATCTTCTTTTTCTTGAAAGAGGGATGTGTCAGTTTGGAAGCCAGATCACCATCGTTCGTAAGAAGAAGGACTCCCGTTGTGTTTCTGTCGAGACGGCCAACCGGATAGATTCTTTCCGTGCAGGCATTCTTTACGAGATCCATAACCGTCATACGCTCTTGAGGATCTTCAGATGTCGTAACACAATTCTTCGGTTTGTTCAGAACGATATACACTTTGCTCTCGATCTGTACAGGCTGATCGTGAAACATCACCTTATCCTGACGCGTAATCTTCGTACCCAATTCGGTAACGACCTGATCGTTTACCTTGACAACACCAGCCTGTATGTATTCATCGGCTTCACGACGAGAGCAGACGCCAGCATTGGAAAGGAACTTGTTCAAACGAATCGGTTCGTTAGGATCGGCCAAAACCTCCTTATATTTCAACTGTTTCTGAACACTATATTTCGCATTCGGATTGTAAGCGCCCGGACGACGATTGTTCATACCCGGACGTCTTGGACCGCCTTGACCGCCACCGAATCCACGAGAAGGACCATATCCATTGTTAGGACGTGGGCTGTAAGGACGTGGAGCTCCGCCGCCACGATTATCGCCGTACGAATTCATCCGGTTGTCACCTACGCGCGGACGACGTTTGCGAAGGCCGGAAGCATCATCGGGACGGCCTTCGCCTGAAGGTGTTGCCGTATAAGCTCTGCCGGCTCCTCCATAAGGATCCGGACGTTGCGGACGATTATAGGGACGATCGTATCCATTGTTGTTATTATTATAGGAAGGACGGTTTCCATAAGAGGAATAGTTATTATTACCATAACCACCCTGACTTCTGTAGCCACCCTGATTGTTATAACCATTCTGACTGCCGTAACCGCCTTGGTTACCATAGCCACCTTGATTACCATATCCTCCTTGATTACCATAGTCGCCTCGGTTAGAAGGTCTGTTTCCATATCCGCCACCTTGGTTATTATAGGGACGCGGACGCTGTTGTCCATACTGTTGAGGACGTCCATAACCGCCACCTTGGTTATCTCTTGAAGGTCTGTTTCCATAAGGCCTGCGTTCATAGCCTCCGTCTGATCTTCCGTAACCCGAGTTGTAAGGCCGTCTGTCGCCATCATCATCTGTGTTTTCCCTTCTGATACTCGGTATCACTTTTCTAGGGCGCGGTTGCTGCTCTTGTGAATCCTGCGGCTGTTGTTGCTGCTCCTGTGATTCGTCTTTTTCTTCTGTACTCATTTTGTTTGCTATAAATTAAAACATTAATAATACTGCAGCCTCACGGCTGCATCTTCTAAATTATAATCCCGTATAATTATGAGGAGTAATTGATCTCAATTGCTCTTTCACATTTTCATCTACATTCAAAGTATCAATAAAATCTTCGATCGTCTCTGAAGTAATATGCATATTACCTCTCGTCAATGCCTTCAGTGCCTCATAAGGTTTCGGATAACCTTCACGGCGCAAAACGGTCTGAATGCCTTCAGCGACGACAGCCCAATTGGCTTCAAGATCACGACTTAATACCTCTTTATCCAATAACAACTTTCCCAATCCTTTTGTTATGCTTTTAAAAGAAATTTCGATATGAGCCAAAGGAACGCCCACATTGCGAAGCACCGTCGAATCGGTCAGGTCTCTCTGCATGCGTGAGATGGGTAATTTATGCGACAGATGCTCAAGTATGGCCGTTGCGATGCCTAAGTTGCCTTCTGCATTCTCGAAATCGATCGGGTTGACTTTGTGCGGCATTGCAGATGATCCCACCTCTCCGGCTTTGATCTTCTGATGGAAATATCCCATTGAGATGTACATCCAGAAATCACGCGTAAGATCGATGAGGATCGTACTGATGCGCTTGATGCCGTCAAAGACAGCAGCCAGATTGTCGTAGTTGGAGATCTGTGTCGTCCACTGTTCGCGCTCCAGTCCGAGGACCTCACCGACGAACTTATCAG
>Ga0208826_1003079_pt1 | contig 11783 bp, 8 predicted proteins | sample AD_UKC115_MetaG_FD_184451 | JGI IMG/M metagenome (GOLD analysis project Ga0208826, IMG submission 184451) | Active sludge microbial communities of municipal wastewater-treating anaerobic digesters from Hong Kong - AD_UKC115_MetaG (SPAdes)... | ecosystem: Engineered > Bioreactor > Anaerobic >... | reverse complement strand
GACCCTGCCGGCCGGGGCTGCGTTCACCGTGCTGCTCAACGACAACAGCCGCATCGACGAGCGTGGCGAGAATCCGAACTACCTGGTGCGCACAGCCGATGGCATCGTCGGCTGGGTTCTGCTGCCGTCGCATCCGGACGGCAGCACCGACGCCGAAGGCCTGTTCTTCCGCGGCGACTGATCCACGCGGCGCGGCTCAGTCGCGCAGGTCGGGCTCGAAGAAACTCCACTTCACTTCGGGGAACTGCGCCTTGAAGCGCTCCTCCACGCGGTTGATGTCGTCGATCATGTCCTTGGGCGAGAGGAATCGGTTCATCTCCGCCTTGATCGCCACCATGATCTCCGGTCCGAGCTGCAGCGTGATCATGTTGAACACGCGCTTCACCTCGGGCTGCTGTTCGACGAAGCGCTGCATGGCCGCACGCACGTCCGGATCGACGCTCTGGCCGATGAGCAGGTCCTGCACCTCCTTGGCCACGAACACCGCCACCACCACCAGCAGCACGCCGATGACGATGCTGCCCAGGGCGTCGAACAGGGGATTGCCGGTGGCCATGGTGAGCAGCACGGCGACGAGGGCGAAGGCCAGGCCGAGCAGGGCGGCGAGATCCTCGCCGAAGATCACGATCAGCTCGCTCTGGCGGCTGTCGCGGAACCAGCGCCACAGCGACTGGGCGCCGCGCGCCTTGTTCACCTCGCGCAGGCAGCCCCACATGGAAAAGCTCTCGGCGATGATGCCGAAGCCGAGCACGCCCACCGCCAGCCACGGCCACTTCAGCGGCTCGGGGTGCTGCAGCTTGTGCAGGCCTTCGTACACCGAAAACACGCCGCCGACGGAAAACAGCAGCAGGGCGACGAGGAAGGACCAGAAGTAGATGGCCTTGCCGTAGCCCAGGGGAAAGTCCGGCGAGGGCGGGCGCTTGGCGCGTTTCAGACCCAGCAGCAGCAGGCCCTGATTGCCGCAGTCGGCAAGGGAGTGGACCGCCTCGGCCAGCATCGAGCCCGATCCGGTCAGCACGGCCGCCACCAGCTTGGACAGGAAGATCGCGAAGTTCGCGCCGAGGGCGAAGAAGATCGTCTTGATGGAATCGGCTTTGCCGGCCATGGCCTGGGCGAGCGGGAAAAGGGCGCGAAGTCTAGCAAACGCCGCCAGCCACCCCTACGCCGATCAGGATCGGGACCGGCGGTTGGGCGCCGGGGATGACGGGTTCGCCGTGTTTGCCCGCTTTGCTGCGGGTTCTGCCGCAGCCGGCGTCTCGGCGGTTGCCGGCCGGCGCAGGGCCTTGTCCTTGGCGATGGCGCCGCGGCTGCGCGGCGTGGCGCCGGTCTTGGCGCTCGCAGCGCCCTGCCCCACCGGCTTCGCGGCCCCGGACGGGCGTTGCCCCGCTGCCGGCGCGACCGCCTGCGCCGCCGATGGCATCAGGGACGCCTGCGCCTTCCGGGGCAGGTTCGCCACGACCAGGTCGTAGGAGCGCCGCAGGAAGGCCTGCAGGCGCGCGCCGCCGAACTGCGCCGGGTTGGCCAGGGTGATCCAGAAGGCGCGCGCCATGTAGGGCGCCGGTGCGATGCCGGGCTGGTCGGTGAGTTCGAGGAAGCGCTCGGGCTCAACCTTGAAGGACAGGCGTCCACGCTCCGGCCCCAAGGTGCAGAGCACCGCGAACATCTTGTTCGCGACGCTGTAGACGAGGTCCACCTCCCACTTGATCGACCGCGTCACGCCGGGCCAGGCGGCGCAGATCGCGTTCAGTTCCGCTTCGGTCATCGAGCCTTCCCTGTCGGACGGGCGCGCCGAATCAAGGGCCGGCGCGGGTGGCGCATCCTAACCGGCCGCGCTTGCCCAGCAGAAGCCGGCACCGCCCGGGATTGCGCTGGCGCAGGAGCGCGATGCCTGGCCCGCGGCACCGGTTCGTGGCACGGGGACTTGCCCACACGGCACAGGCGTGCGCGGCCCGGACCCGCCGCCGCACAGCCGCGCCCGCGCTGGACATTCCGCCGAGGGCGCGCCCGTGCCGGCCGCAGGAGAGCCCGGGAGATGTCAGGATGGACTGGTTCCGGCCTGGCACCTGTGGTCGCCTAAACGCGCCTTGAACCCACGCGGGGGTTTAGATGGCCTGCTCCACTGGCCGCCGTCATGCTGCAGCGCATGAAAACCCGCCCCCAACGCAATGAGGCCCCGATGAGCCGCCTGCGTTCGCCGCTACGCCCGCCTGAGCGCCTGCGCTATGGCGCCGCCAACGAGGCGCCACCGGCCGAAGGCGAACGCATCGTGCTGGCCGACGGCCGCGAACTGGTGCTGCGACCGATCCATGCCGGCGACGTTGCAGCGCTGCAGCGCGGCTTCGCCCACCTCAGTACCGAAGAAGTGCGTCTGCGCTTCCTGCACGTGATGAAGGAACTGCCGAACGAATTGGCCGAGCGGCTGTGCCGGCTCGACCCGGAGCGGGAGATCGCCTTCGTGTTGGCCGATCCGCCGGGCACCCCGGATGCGGAGATCCACGCCGTCTCGCGTGCCTTCATCGACCCCGTGACCGAGGGCGCCGAATACGCCCTCATCGTGCAGAAGGCCTACACCGGCCTCGGGCTGGGCTATCACCTCATGCAGCGCCTCATCGCCGCCTGTCGCGCCCGCGGTGTGCGCGAACTGTGGGGGGACGTCCTGGCCGAGAACCACGCCATGCTGCAGATGTGCGGCGCCCTGGGGTTCGAGCGCCATGCCGCCTTGCATGATCCCGGCGTGGTGCGGGTGACGCTAAGGCTCTAGCAGCAACCGCTGCGCGTGCCTGGGACCGGCGGCGCACGGCTCGTCCGTCGGTGTTGGCCCAGCTGCCGGCCCCGCCTGCAACCACCGCCCGAGGCCGCTGGATCGCGCGTCCGCCGCCGCAGCGTTCCGCCCTGCGGCCCTACCGGCTACACTGCGCGGTCCGGTGCGCGCGGTTCAACGCTCGCCCGGGAAAACGCCGCCCTGCGGCCCCCCTGCATCGCGCTGGCGGCCCGACCGCCGGCGCCGCCGCGTTTTGCCGCCGATGACGCCTAACTTCCTGCCCCTGTCCCTGCCCACCTCGCCCAAGAGCCGACGCTACTGGGAAACACCCCACGGTTCGGCGCTGGCGCTGGCCGTGGCCGAGGCGGCGCGCGCGCACGACGGCCTGCTCATCGTCGCCACGCGCGACACGCAGGCGGCGCACGCGCTGGAAGCGGAACTGGGTGTGTTCGCCGGCGCGGAAACCGAGGTGCTGCATTTTCCCGATTGGGAAACTCTGCCCTACGACCTGTTCGCGCCGCACCCGGAGATCGTCTCGCAGCGCATCGCCGCCCTGTACCGCCTGCCCGCGCTGGCGCGGGGGGTGCTGGTGGTGCCGATCGCCACGCTCATGCAACGTCTTGCGCCGCGCAGCTACATCGCCGGATCGGGCCTCGCGCTGGCGCGCGGCCAGCGCCTGGACGTGGGCGCCGAGCAGCGCCGCCTGGAGGCCGCCGGCTATCGCCATGTGCCGCAGGTGCAGGAGCCGGGCGACTTCGCCGTGCGCGGCGCCATCCTCGACATCTTTCCCATGGGCGCGGCCGAGCCCTACCGCATCGAGCTGTTCGACGAGGAAGTGGAGTCGATCCGCAGCTTCGATCCGGAGACGCAGCGCTCCGCCCACAAGGTCGAGGAAGTGCGCCTGCTGCCGGCACGCGAATTCCCCCTCACCGAGGAGTCGGCCAAGGGCTTCCGCGCGCGCCTGCGCGAGCGCTTCACCATCGACATCCGGCGTTGCCCGCTCTACCAGGACATCCGCGAGGGCGCCACACCGGCGGGCATCGAGTACTACCTGCCGCTGTTCTTTGAGCGCACCGAGACCCTGTTCGACTACCTCGCGCCGCGCGCGCTGTGCGTGCTGGCCGAGGGGGCCCTGGACGCCGCCGAGCATTTCTGGGCGCAGGCGGCGGAGCGCTACGAGCAGCGCGCCCACGACATCGAGCGGCCCATCCTGCCAGTGGCCGAGCTGTACCTGCCGCCCGAGCGTCTGCGTGAGCACCTGAACGGCCTGCTGCGCGTCAACCTCGTGGCGAAGGGCAGCCACGACCACGCTCTGTCCGCGGGCACGCAGGCCGCGCCAACGCTTGCGGTCGAACGCAAGCAGGAGCGCCCCCTGGCCGCCCTGGAGGCCTTCCTCGGCGCCTACACCGGCCGCGTGCTCATCGCGGCCGAGTCGGCGGGGCGGCGCGAGGCGCTGCTGGAACTGCTCGGCGGCGCCGGTCTGCGGCCCGCCATCCTCGGTAGCTGGCGTGATTTCGCCGATGGTGGCGAGCGCTTCGCCATCACCGTGGCCGCGCTGAATCAAGGCTTTGCCCTGGAGCAGCCTGCGCTCACCGTCCTGGCCGAGCGCGAGCTCTACGGCGAGCGCGTGGCGCAGCAGCGCCGGCGCAAGCGCGCCGCGCGCGATCCCGACACCATCATCCGCGACCTCACCGAGCTGGCCATCGGCGCGCCTATCGTGCACATGGACCATGGCGTCGGCCGCTACCAGGGCCTGACCAAGCTCGACGTGGGCGGCAGCGCCAACGAATTCCTCTGCATCGAATACGCCAAGGGTGACAAGCTGTACGTGCCCGTGGCGCAGCTGCACCTGGTGTCGCGCTATTCGGGTGCCGCGCCCGAACTGGCACCGCTGCATTCCCTGGGCGGCGACGCCTGGGAACGCGCCAAGCGCAAGGCGGCGGAAAAGGTGCGCGACGTGGCGGCCGAACTGCTGGCCATCCACGCCCAGCGCGAGGCACGCCGCGGCCAGGCACTGCCGGTGGATCGGTCCCTGTACGAGCAGTTCGCCGCGGCCTTTCCCTTCGAGGAGACACCCGACCAGCTCAGTGCCATCGAGGCGGTCATCGCCGATCTGGCCGCCGGCCGCGCCATGGACCGCGTGGTCTGCGGCGACGTGGGCTTCGGCAAGACCGAAGTCGCCCTGCGTGCGGCCTTCGTCGCCGCCAGCGCGGGCAAGCAGGTGGCCGTGCTCGCGCCAACCACCCTGCTCGCCCAGCAGCACTACCAGAATTTCCGCGACCGCTATGCCGACTGGCCGATCCGGGTGGACGTGCTCAGCCGCTTCAAGTCGAAGAAGGAAGTCGATGCCGCGCTGGCGGCGCTGCGCGAAGGTCGCATCGACGTGATGATCGGTACGCACAAGCTGCTGCAGGCAGACGTGAAGTTCAAGGACCTGGGCCTGGTCATCGTCGACGAGGAACAGCGCTTCGGCGTGCGCCAGAAGGAGCAGCTGAAGAAGCTGCGCGCCGAGGTGGACCTGCTCACCCTCACCGCCACGCCGATCCCGCGCACCCTGAACATGGCCATGGCGGGGCTGCGCGACTTGAGCATCATCGCCACGCCGCCTGCGCACCGGCTCGCCGTCAAGACCTTCATCGGCCCCTATGACCCGGCCACGCTGCGCGAGGCCTTCCAACGCGAGCTGCAGCGCGGCGGCCAGGTGTATTTCCTGCACAACGAGGTCGACACGATCGAGAAGACCGCACGCGAGCTGGGCGAACTGATCCCCGACGCACGCATCCGCATCGCCCACGGCCAGATGCCCGAGCGCGAGCTGGAGCAGGTGATGCTGGACTTCCACCGCCAGCGCTTCAATGTGCTGGTGTGCACTACGATCATCGAGTCGGGCATCGACATACCCACGGCCAACACCATCGTCATCAACCGTGCCGACCGCTTCGGCCTGGCCCAGCTGCACCAGTTGCGCGGCCGCGTCGGGCGCTCGCACCACCGCGCCTATGCCTACCTCGTCGTGCCCGAGCGCAAGGCCATGAGCAGCGACGCGGAGAAGCGCCTGGAAGCGCTGGCCTCGCTGGAGGAACTCGGCGCCGGTTTCGCCCTGGCGACGCACGATCTGGAGATCCGCGGCGCCGGCGAGCTGCTCGGCGAGGAGCAATCCGGCCAGATCCAGGAGGTGGGCTTCTCCATGTACTCCGAGCTGCTTGAGCGCGCGGTGCGGGCGCTCAAGAGCGGCAAGGTGCCCGACTTCGACCTGGTGAACGAGCACGAGGCCGAAGTGGAGCTGCACCTGCCGGCGCTCATCCCCGACGACTACCTGCCCGACGTGCACGCCCGCCTGACCCTGTACAAGCGCATCGCCAGCGCACGCGATGCCGAGCGCCTGCGCGAGCTGCAGGTGGAGATGGTCGATCGCTTCGGCCTGCTGCCCGACGCGGTGAAGAACCTGTTCGCCGTGACCGAGCTCAAGCTGCAGGCCACGGCGCTGGGCGTGCGCAAGTTGGACCTGGGTGCCCAGGGCGGGCGCGTCTTCTTCAGCCCGCAGCCGAACATCGAGCCCCTGAGCGTGATCCGCCTGATTCAGTCGCAGCCCCGCGTCTACGCGCTCGACGGTCAGGACAAGCTGCGCGTCAAGCTGGAGCTGCCTGGCACCGCCGAGCGCCTGCGCGCGGCGCAGGACCTGCTGGCGGCTCTCGCGCAGCGCAAGCAGGCGGCCTAGACAGCGGTGCGGAGCAACGAGCACCCGCGGCAGGGCGGCCGACGGATCCCCTTACCGACGCGGCGGCGCGCCGCGTCGCCGACCGTGCCCGCCCGGCCCCGAGCCGGATCCGGGCGCGCCACGACCAACCCTCCCGATTCGCGATCCCGAGCATGCACCCACGCGCCGAAGAACTGATCCGCACCCTGCACCTGGAGCCGCACATCGAGGGCGGCCACTACCGGCGCATCTACGAGTCGCGCTCGCGCGTCGCCTACGGCGATCAAGCGGCGCGCGCGGTCGCCACCTCGATCTATTTTCTCCTCGCCGCGGGAGAACTCAGTCGCTGGCACCGCGTGGACGCGGACGAGCTGTGGCACTACTACGAAGGCCAGCCGCTCGAGCTGCTGCGCTTCGACCCGGTCGAGGGCGTTCTCACCCGCCACGTGCTGGGCCCGGCCTCGCGCGAGTCCGATCCAGTGTTCGTCGTGCCGGCCGGCATGTGGCAGGCGGCGCGGCCGTTGGGCGCCTACACCCTGGCCGGCTGCACTGTCGCACCGGGCTACGAATACCGCGGCTTCGCCCTGCTGGACCAGGCGCCGGAGGTGGCGCGCCAGCTCGACGCCCTGGACGCGGCCCTCCTCGATCTTGGCTGAGCCCCCAACCAAGGTCACCTCCCAGCGGCGTTGCCGACTGGGCACAATCCCTGCGTCACCGCTGGAGCCTCGCATGCGCCACGCTTCCCTGCTCGTCCTCCTCGCCGGCGCCGTCGTCGCCGGCAGCACCGCGGCCCGCGCCGAGTCCCCCGCCGGCAGCACGCTGCAGCCGCTGGATGTGTTCCAGCTCGCCTGGGCCAACAACCCGCAGGTGGCGCCCGACGGCAAGCGCGTGGTGTACGAGCGCAGCTTTTTCGACATCACCAAGGACCGCAAACGCTCCAACCTCTGGCTGGTCAATGTGGACAGCGGCGAGCAGCGTCCGCTGACCTCGGGCCTGGTCAACGACGGCGGCGCGGCCTGGTCGGGCGACGGCAGACGCCTGGCCTACGTCTCGGCCAGCGACGGCTCGGCACAGATCCACGTGCGCTGGATGGACACCGGGCAGGCGGCGCGCATCACCAACCTCACCGAGGCCCCGCAGGGCCTGGCCTGGTCGCCCGACGGCAAGTGGATGGCCTTCGCCATGCGCGTGGCCGCCGAAGAGAAACCGCTGGCACAGTTGCCTCCCAAGCCGGAGGGGGCCGAATGGGCGCCGCCGGTGAAGGTGATCGACCGGCTGATCTATCGCGTGGACGGCGCCGGCTACGTCGACCCGGGCTACACCCAGCTGTTCGTGGTGGCGGCCGACGGCGGCGCACCGCGCCAGGTCACCCAGGGCCACTTCGATGCCGGCGCACCGGTATGGACGCGCGACGGCAAGGCGCTGATCTTCGCTTCCAACCGCCACGCCGACTGGGAGTACGAAGCGCGCGAGAGCGATCTCTACCGCGTGGAACTCGCCAGCGGCGCGCTGACCCAACTCACTACGCGCAAGGGCCCCGACACCAATCCCGTGCTGTCACCCGACGGCCGCCAGCTGGCCTACCTCGGCTTCGACGACCGGCAACTGGGTGCGCAGGATTTCCACCTCTACGTGCTCGACCTAGCCAGCGGGACCTCGCGTGACCTGACGCCCTCTCTCGACCGCTCGGTAAGCGATCCGGCCTGGGATGGCGACGGGCGCGGCCTGTACTTCAGCTACGAGGACGCGGGCCGCGGCATGGTGGCCTGGGTGTCGGCGCAGGGCGGCAGGGTGGAAACGCTGGCCAACGACCTGGGCGGCACCTCGCCCGGCCGCCCCTACACTGGCGGCGCGCTTGCCGCCGCCGGCGGCCGCGTGGCCTACACCCGCGATTCGGAATACCGGCTCGCCGACCTCGCGGTGGTGTCGCGCGGCGGCAAGCCGCGCGTGCTCACCGACCTCAATGCCAACCTGCTCGGCCACAGGGCCCTGGGCAAGGTCGAGAGCTTCACTGTGAAGTCCTCCGCCGACGGACGCGCGATCCAGGCCTGGCTGGTCACGCCGCCGGACTTCGAGGCGGCGAAGAAGTATCCGCTGCTGCTGGAAATCCACGGCGGCCCCTACGCCGCCTACGGGCCGCACTTCGCGCCGGAAACCCAGCTCTACGCGGCCGCCGGCTACGTCGTGCTCTACATGAATCCGCGCGGCAGCACGGGGTACGGACAGGCCTTCCAGGATCTCATCCAGGACGCCTACCCAGGACAGGACTACGACGACCTGATGAGCGGCGTCGATGCGGTCCTCGCCCGCGGATTCGTCGATCCCAAGCGCCTGTACGTCACCGGCGGCAGCGGCGGCGGCGCACTCACCGCCTGGATCGTCGGCCACACCGACCGCTTCCGCGCCGCAGTGTCGGCCAAGCCGGTGATCAACTGGGCGAGCTTCGTGCTGACCTCGGACTTCTACCCCTTCTTCGCCAAGTACTGGTTCGCCAACCCGCCCTGGGAAAAGCTCGACAACTACCTGGCGCGCTCCCCCATCACCTACGTCGGCAAGGTCAGTACACCGACGCTGCTGATGGTGGGCGAGTCCGACCACCGCACGCCGATCACCGAGGCCGAGCAGTTCTACCAGGCGCTGAAACTGCGCCACGTGGACACGGCCCTGGTGCGCATCCCCGAGGCCTCGCACGAGATCAACCGCCGCCCCAGCAACATGCTGGCGCAGGTGCTCTACACCCTGGGCTGGTTCGAGCGCCACGGCGGCAAGGCCGACCGCGGCGCCCCCTGAGCCGGTCGCCAGTCCACGGTCGATGCCGACCGCCGCAGCGGCCGACGCCCCGGACGATCAGCGTCGGGGCGTGGCGCGCACCGGATGCACCGGGCGACTGCGGCTGCGCTCGAACACGTACACCGAGGCGGGCGGCATGTTCCACCAGGCAAAGCCGCCTCGACGCACGCCGAGGCCGAGTTCGTCGAGCAGCTCGCGCGCGACGGGACTGACTGGACCGTAGGTGAACTGCACGAAGCGACCGTGCGGCGCAAGCACGCCGAAGGCAGCCTGCAGGATCTCGCGCTGGATGCGCCGCGACATGGACAGCAGACCCAGGCCACTCACCACCGCATCGACCGGGCCGTCGGCGTCGAATCGGTAGTGCCCGACCAGCTCGCGCAGCTCGCGGGCGTCCCCGCAGACCACTCGGGAATTGACGAAGCGCCGCGACAGGTACTGGTGCAATTCCTGGTTGAGTTCCAGCACCATGAGGTGCGCCGGCTCGATGCCGTGCTCGAGCAGCGCCCGGGTGAACACGCCGGTGCCCCCACCCAGCTCGATCACACGCTGCGACCCCGGCGGAAGCTCTTGCATCATCAATCGCGCCAGCTGACGGCTTGAGGGCGACAGTGCCGCGACGGCCAGCGGGTTCTTCAGCCATTGGCGAAAGAAGGTCAGGGCCGGCGCCAGGCCCTCGGGCTCACGCAGGCTGGCGGGTTCCTTGTCGGGGTGTGGCTGGTTCATCGTGCCGGCTTTTTACCACGAGCCGGCCGGGTGCGCGTCGGCCGATGGCGGGGTGGCTGCCATTCCCTCCGGTCGCGCGGCCTGCGCCAGGAACACTCCCGACGCACCCGGGGCTAGCCCCCAAAAGAAGTGGCCCCGCCGTGGCCAGGGGAAACCAGGGCGGGGCCGACACCGGCAGCGCGCTCAGGGGGAAGGGAGGCGGACGCTGCCAGTGGAAGCGAAGTCTGGGCTCAGCGCCCGTAGTAGTAATCCCGACGTCCGTACTCGCGGCCGCGATCGTAGCGGCGATCCCGGTCGCGATAGTCGTCGTCGTGGCGATACCCGCGCCGCTCGCGGTAGTAGCGGTCGTCGTCACGATAGTGCGTGCGGTAGGTCCGATACGACGGCCGGTCGTAGACGTAGTAGCTGGAGCTGTAATAGCCGTCGTAGTACGGACCGCCATAGTAGGTCGGACCGTAGTAGGCGGGCGCGTAGTACGCCGGCGCATAGTAGGTGCGCGCATAGCCCGGCGATACCCAGCCGCCACCGAGGTAGCCACTCCACCAGCCCCCGCCGCAATGGTGGCAGTCGGAATAGGTGACGCCGTAACCGGGACCACCGAAACTGATGCTGTAGCCGTAGTGCCTGGCGAAGGCCGCGGGCGCCGCGGCGAGGCCCAGCATCAGGACGACACCCAGGGCAAGACTGCGAGAGACCGAGCCAGTTTTCATCGACGTGCCTCCTTCGACACCAGCGACGATGCTGCGGCCAACTGGCTGAATCGCCGCTTAGTCCTTCCCGGTCGGCAGCGGTGCCACCGGGCCGCGACGTCCAGCCGATCCTGGCCGCAACTCCCAGGCCTGATGGATCCGTGGGTTGCGCGCAAAATCGAAGGGGATGCTGGAAGCGCTGATGTCCCGCACGCTCAGACCGTCGAGGGCTTCGGTATCGAGGCGGAAGCGGCGGAAGTTGTTGGAGAACAGCAGCAGCCCCCCCGGGGCAAGGCGTGGCGCGCAGGCGCGCAGCAGGCGCACGTGGTCGCGCTGCACGTCGAAATCCGCCGCGCTCTTGGAGTTGGAGAACGTGGGCGGGTCGACAAAGATGAGGTCGTACTCGCCGCGGTCCTGCTCGGCGAAGGCCATGGCATCGGCCCGTACCAGGCGATGCGCTGCACCGGCAAAACCATTCAGGGCGAGATTGCGCGATGCCCAGTCGAGGTAGGTCGCGGACAGGTCCACACTGGTGGTGCCGGCCGCTCCCCCGGCGGCGGCATAGACACTCACCGCACCCGTGTAGCAGAACAGGTTGAGGAAACGCTTGCCGCGCGCCAGCTCGCGCACGCGGGCCCGCAGCGGGCGATGGTCGAGGAAGAGCCCGGTGTCGAGGTAATCCCACAGGTTCACCAGGAAGCGCAGGCCGCCCTCCTCGACTTCGAGGAACTCGCCCCGCTGGTCCAGCCGACCGTATTTCTCGCCACCTTTTGCGCGGTAACGCTGCTTCGTCGCAATGCGCTCGCGCGGCACATCCAGCGCCTCACCCGCCGCGCGCAACAATTCGCGCCAGCGTTGCCGGGCAACGTCCTCGGGAATCGACGCCGGCGCCTGGTATTCCTGCACGTGCAGCCAGCGCTGCATGTCCCCGGCCGCCGGCCGCGCTTCGTACACATCGACGGCCGCCGCATACTCGGGCAGGTCGGCGTCGTAGACGCGCAGCGCATGCACGCCCTCGCGCTGGGCGCGCTTGCGCAGGTGCTGCCAGTTCTTTGCCAGGCGGTTGCGCACCATCTCGGCGCCGGCGCTGAGCGGCCTGGGCGCGCGCGGCGCGACCGCT
>Ga0208826_1003078_pt1 | contig 11784 bp, 12 predicted proteins | sample AD_UKC115_MetaG_FD_184451 | JGI IMG/M metagenome (GOLD analysis project Ga0208826, IMG submission 184451) | Active sludge microbial communities of municipal wastewater-treating anaerobic digesters from Hong Kong - AD_UKC115_MetaG (SPAdes)... | ecosystem: Engineered > Bioreactor > Anaerobic >... | reverse complement strand
GTAGTGGTAGCTTCCAATATGTTTGGAGATATTTTATCAGATGGTTTCGCCGGTTTAATCGGTGGTCTAGGGTTTGCAAGTTCGGCACAATTCGGAGAAAGCGGAGTGGCTGTTTTTGAACCTACGCACGGATCTGCACCAAAATATGCAGATTATGAAACCTCCATTGTGAATCCGATAGCCATGTTCTTATCCGGATGTATGATGTTAGATTATATCGGAGAAAAAGAAATTTCTCAAAAAATCCAAAAAGCAATTGCCAGTGTCATTGCAGAAGGAAAAGCAAGAACATACGATATGATGAAACTTCGTGGAAATCAAGATGTAATAAACAATGGTGCCGTTTCAACAAAACAAATGACAGACGCTATTATTGCTAAACTATAAGGACTATACGTTATAATCATTAAAAAGATTAGGAATCAAAATAAGATTTCTAATCTTTTTTTTGTTTTTCTTCCCATTGCAGATTAAAAAAAGGTTGTTTCTGCTCAGAATAATAGTTGTATAATTTTTTATTTTTTCCGTAATTCCGTCGTAAAAAAAAGTATCTTAGAATAGTATTATTCAATTTATTCATTTTACTTCTCTTAAAAAAGTTTTTGAATAAACTTTGAGAATTTCCGAAAGCACGCTTATTTTTAGCTATTTCTACTTGTTTTATCATTAAATTGGTAAAAGATATCTTAACAGGACATACATCGTCACAATTGCCACAAAAAGTGGTATTTTCAAGAATTCTTTTGGCATTATCAGAAATAGTATTTTCAGAAGTGCGGATTAAGTCAATCGGAGAATAGAGATTCGTTGTTTTAAACACAGGACAGACAGACTTACATTTATCACATTCAATACAATACAAAGATTCTCTTAAATTTTCATTTTCCAAAATGGAGGTAATTCCATTATCATATAATAAGAGATATATTTTAATTTCTTCTGTAGAAAAATTTTGTTTATTCGAAGAAAAAATATCCTCAACAATAATTCTTTTAGACGGTTTACTAATAAATTTCATATCATTGGGCAGGTAGCGATTATGCTTATACAAAGACTGCATATAAATAATCGTTTCCAAATCACTTTCTCTAACTACCAATTTATTTAAATCCAATATAATAACAAGATTTTCAATTTGATTAAAACAATTTTGACATCCTTTATTGATTAAAACAATATCTCCTGTTTCTACTACAGCAAAATCTGCTTCCGTAATTAAAATTTCTGCAGTTTCAGCTTTCTCTTCCAATTCTTTTAGTGGAATATTTTTAATAAGATTTCCATGTGATTTAATATTTTCCGGAATATGTTGAATATCAAAACATACTTTATTATAGTGTGATTTAGGCATAAATGATAAGATCATTTCGGATAAATCCTGTTCATCTACAACCCATTTTACTTCTATATTATTATCATGTGCCTTATTTTCAAACGCAAGAAGATGTTTTTCCATCTCTTCTATATAAGATCGGCGAATAAAATGGGCACGATCTCTCATATTCTGCACATCCAAAAAATTATTATCTTCCATAGTAATCCTTATAATTAATTTTGCAGACTCTTTTTTCGTGTCGTCCGCCTTCAAAAGAGGTGTTAAAAAACACTTTGACTATATTAAAAGCCAATTCCTGAGAGATAAAGCGAGCAGGTAAAACCAACACATTTGCATCATTATGTAATCTTGCCAAGCGTGCTATCTCTTCTTGCCAACAAAGTGCTGCTCTTATGCCATCATGCTTATTGGCAGACATGGCAACTCCGTTTCCTGATCCGCATAATAAAATTCCCATATTTGATTCTCCCATTTCAATAGCATTTGCTAAAGAATGAGCGAAATCAGGATAATCAACACTGTCGGAAGAGGAAGTTCCTTTATCTATCCATTCATATTGGGAGAAAAACATGTTTTTAATAGCTTCCTTTAATTCAAAACCTGCATGATCCGAAGCAATTACAATTTTCATCTGAATAATCTTAATTATGCAAAAATACTAAAAATGTTTATTATCAACAATGATTGTTATTATTTTGGTTAATAAGGTTTGAAAAGTCCAAATTTTATGTTGAAAACTTTTAATTTATATACTTATTAAATCTTATTATTATAAAAGTATCTATTATCAACCATATTTATTAACTTTACAAGGCTAAATCTACAAAAGATTTTATCAACAAAATTTATATTGGCATAAAAAATGGAAAAAGATATATCTTTCTAAATCAAAAATATATTTAAAAAATATCTGTTAATATAGTGTTCATAAACATTAATAACGTAAAAAACAAAAATAACTCAAAAATTTATTCAACATATTAACAACAATTATATTATTCTCTTTTCTTCTTTTTATATTTAAAAAAAGAAAAAATAAAATAGAATCATGTTAATTAATGTATTTTTGCATTATGAAAAAAATATCTATCATTTTCTTATTGTTTTTAATATGTTCCGGAGTTTTATTGTCGGCTCAAAAAAACTATACAGCTAAGGTTTATGATGGGATTAATTATCTTCCTGTTCCTGGAGCAAATATATATAATTTATCTACTAAAAAATATGTTTTTACCGATAAAAATGGAGCGTTTACAATTCCGGTTTCCTTAAATGATACTTTAATTATTTCGAAATCTATTTATAGGCAATTAATGGTTATTATTAATGAAGGGAATATTAATCTTGAAAATGAGGGCTATTTACTATATTTCAAAGCAATTTTATTAAGAGAGGTAAATGTTTATGCATTGAATCCCAATTATGAAGGTTTTAAAAGAGATATTGCATCGATGAAACTTCCCGGAGTCTACGAAAAATTGGAAGGAATAGAGTTAACAAAAGAAGATTTTATGAATGCAGAATATGCAACAAAAGGTCCTAATGTATTGCGTAATACACCTTTAGCAAGTCCTATAACTTTTTTGTATAATACCTTTAGTAAAAAAGCTAAAATGAAGCAATTATATAACGAAATGGTTCAATATGAAGATGAAGTGGACAAAGTACAGAATAAATATAACAGGGAATTAGTGAGTGAAATTACAGGATTAAAAGGTGATATACTTATGGAATTTATGATGTTTTGTCGTTTCAGTTATTATGATTTAATAAGATGGACTCCTGAGCAGGTAATTTCTTCTATAAAGAGTAAATTCGACGAATACGAATATTATAAAGCTTTACAAGATGAATAATGATAATTTAAAAAAATTCATAAAAAAAAATCTAACCTTATACCATCTTATAGGAATTTTAGCGGGATTAGGATTAAGTCTTTTGTATTGGTATCTATCGGGGAAATATTCAGATCAAATTCTGAAAAATAATCCTTTTTTAGTCTCTTTATGGGGTATTGCTGTTGGTTATATTACCTTTGATTTTATTCGTGGAGCCATTAAAAAAGATCACTAGTTTTTTTCAGAATATTTCCTTGTTGATCAATTAAATACTGGTCAGATAAATCAAAAAGTTCCCGAATATGTTTAGGGGTTAAAACATCTTGAGTATTTCCGGAATAGATAATATTTCCTTCTTTAATCATCATCATTTGTTTTACATATTGAAGAGCAATCGAGAAATTATGTAATACAATGATTATCGTTCTTTTTTTGTTTTTATTTAAATAAGATAAAATATCCATAATTTCAAATTGATTCACAATATCCAGATTAGAAAGAGGTTCATCCAGAAGTAGAATCGGAGTATCCTGTGCCATAGAACGGGCAATTCGCACGCGTTGTTGTTCTCCCCCACTCAGTTGATTTGTAAAACGATCTTTAAGATGAAGCAAATTGGTTTTTTCTAAGGCATCTAAAACAATATGATTATCTTTTTCCGAAAAAGTTTCCCATCTTGATTGATAAGGATTTCGTCCCATCATAACGGTATCAAATACAGAAAAATTAAATGTAGTATCTTGATTTTGAGGAACGTATGCTATTTTTTTTGCAATTTCCCTAATTTTTAAATTTTTTATAGTGATTTGATTAATAAATACAGAATCCTTCGTAGGGATAAGTCCCGCAATAATTTTAAGAAGAGTTGTTTTTCCCGAGCCGTTAGGTCCTGTAATTGCATAAAAATCTCCTTGATGAATATGTGTAGATATATCATCTAGCACTATTTTATTATCATAAGCAAAAGAGAGATTTTTAATTTCAATCATATCGTATATATTTTTTTCTTTCGAAGAAGCAGAAAAATAAAATAAGGAGCTCCTGCGATGGCGGTAATACTACCGACCGGCAATTCTGACGGAATAGCCACAGTTCTTGCTATAGTGTCTGCTATCAGCATAAAAACAGCCCCTATAAAGAGCGAATAGATAAAAACGGTACGTGTATTATTCCCAACCATAATTCGTACCATGTGAGGTACAATAAGCCCGATAAATCCAATAACTCCGCAAATGGAAACTACCGATGCAATTAACAACGAAGCCAGCGATAAAGTAATGATTGTGATTTTTTGTGTATTAACCCCGAGAGATTTTGCAGTTTCACTTCCTAATTGTATAATATTTAAATCTTTAGCATAAAAAAACAGGAGAAATACAATACATGACATTATAGGAAGCAGCAATAGCAAATCATTCCAACTCACAGTAGCAAAGCTTCCCATTGTCCAAAAGATGATTTTTTGCATGGATTGTTGATGGGTTACCATCAAAAGAGTAATGACGGCAGAAATCAGAAAATTGATTGCAATTCCGGTAAGTAAGAGGGTATAGGTGGATTGTTTGCTTCCGAATCGGGCAATTGCGACAATTGCAATAAGGGTTGCAAGAGCAGTTATAAGCGCAGGAAAGGTGACTCCGAAGAAAAAGAGATCCCAACCCAATATAAAAGCCACTGCTGCTCCTAACGAAGCTCCTGAAGAAATTCCCAGAATATAAGGATCACAAATCGGATTTCGGAAAATGGACTGAAACGCGCAACCACAAATAGCCAAAGAGGCTCCGGCAAAAAGACTTATTAATATTCGGGGCAATCTGAGTTCAAGCACAGTAAGTTCTACATGTTGCGGAAAAGAAGAATTGAGAGGGACCCCTATTTTAGAAAGGATAATTGAAACAACATCTTCCACCGGAATCAAGACGACACCAATGGAAGATGCTATTATAATCAGAATGACAATAGCGATACAAAAAAGAATCGGAATAAAGATTCGCGATCTTTTTTTCATAAGATTAAAGATGAGAAAAAGCTTGTTCGAGGTCAGCTTTAAGGTCTTCAACATCTTCGATACCAACGGCAAAACGTACTAAACCGTCACTAATACCACATTTTTCGCGAGCTTCTTTCGACATTTTTGAATGGGTCATTGATGCCGGGTGGGAAATTAAAGATTCTACGCCCCCTAAAGACACAGCAAGTAAAATCATGTGAATATTATTCATTAATTTTTTACCGGCCTCTAATCCTCCTTTTAATCCGAAGCTAATCAGGGATCCGGGGCCGAGCATTTGTTGTTTGCCAATTTCATATTGTGGGTGTGAGGGCAAACCCGGGTAGCTCACCCACTCTACTTTTGGATGTTTTTCAAGCCATTGAGCCAATTGCATTGCATTTTCTTGTTGTTTAAAAACTCTGATGGACAAAGTTTTTACTCCACGGATAACCATATAGGCCTGAGTTGGATCCATATTAAAGCCCATATTAATCATCACTTGACGCATTTTAGTTCCAATTTCTTTATTTTTTGAAATAACTGCTCCTGCAACAATATCCGCATGACCGTTAATAAATTTTGTCATTGAGTGAAGGACAACATCAACGCCTAAATCAAGAGGTTTTTGAAGAATCGGGCTGCAGAATGTATTATCTACCACAACTAAAATATTGTGTTTGTGTGCCCATTCAGAAGCTTTCTTTAGGTCCGTAATTGCAATTGTAGGATTAGTAGGTGTTTCAATGTAGAGAACTTTTGTATTCGGGCGGAGTGCTTTGTCTAAATTTTCCAAATTAGTGGTATTGATAAAAGTTGATTCTACACCATAATTTGACCAATATTTTTCCATTACGACGCGGGAAGGACCATATACGGCATCTGTAGAAATCATGTGATCTCCGCTTTTTAGAAGTGCCATATAAACAGTATTAACAGCAGCCATACCGCTACATACGACAACACAATCGGAACCGTTTTCCAATTTTGCAAGAATAGATTCCAATGCGGTCACAGTCGGATTTCCAATCCGGGTATAAATATATCCCTTATCTTCTCCGGCGAAACAGGCAGCACCGTGATCTGCATTTTTAAATTTAAACGTAGAAGTTTGATAAATCGGAGTAACTGCGGCTCCATAATTTTCTTCAATTTCGGCTCCATGAACTAACAAAGAATCCGTTTTTAAATGTTGATGACTCATGATATTATTTTAATTTATTTGATGTAAAAATTCCAGGCATAAGGAGAATGACTCTTAAAATTCGATATCTTTTTTCAACGCGGAGTTATCCGGTTCAAATCTGAAACCCAAGCGTTTACCGGTTTTAAGAATCATATTTTGATTTTCGATTTGCATCATTTCATTAATAGAAATCTGAATATCGTTGTTATAATCAGGCACCAGCAAGTCGAAATTAACTGCATATTGAATAGCTGACAGCAAAATTTCACGGGCAGTTTCTTCATCAAATTTATTCAGGTTAAAATTATTGAGCAATTGCGCCAGTTCTCTTTTTCCTTCGATATAATAGTGTCCGTCTTTATTGATTAATATTCTGCCAATCAAGTAGCCGATGTCATTTATTCGGTTATATTTAAATGAGTCTGAGAGAAAATTATAGATATAAATCATGCCGCAGTAAGAACGAGTTCGATCTTCTTTAATATAAGGAGTTTTCATTACTTCATGCTCTCTTGAAAACTCAAAGACATTGGTATGCATGAGAAAAATAAGAATATCTCCGGCAAATTTAAGTTGAAATTCGAACGTATTTCTATTCGTATAATGGACTTGTATAATGTCTTTAATTTCCGGAAAATTGGTTTTGTAATAAATAGAAAAATTTTCCGCAACTTTTTTGATTGTTTGCATAGTTTCAAAAGTAGTTTCGTAAATTTTTCTTTTAAGAGTTCCTTTGTCAATAAGCAACTCACATATTTCCTTTTCGTTTTTAGGCATGATTATTTTTTTGATGAGCAAAAATACATCATTTTTTTAATATTCTGAAAGAAAAAGTTTTCTCTCAGGGATGTGACTATTTTTGTATTTTTGCACCCTTAAATATAGAAATATGAGTAATCCGATTGCAATAATTACAGGGGCCAATGGTGGAATGGGAAGAGAAATTACCAAAAAAGTTGTTTCGGCCGGTTATACCACGATTATGGCGTGCAGATCTGCAAAGGATGCGGCACCGGTGTTTCAACAAATCCAAAAGGAAACCGGAGGAGATCTCCTGACTTCGTCACGCTTTTTTTTCTAATTTTATATCTTACTGAAAATTATTATAATACGATTTTTGAGCCACCCTTTTTGGGTGTCCCATGTCCTTTTTTATATTTTTGCAAAAATATAATTATGTTTTTAAGGATTAAATCAAACAAATCAGGAAACAAGAGCATCCAAATTATTGAAAAGACTAATGGACAATCAAAAGTTCTGAAAACAATTGGTTGTACATCAGACGAAACTCAATTATTACAACTTATCAAAGAGGGGAAACAGTGGATTTCTGACGAAAAGAAGCGTCGCCATCCGGAATTTGATTTGTTAGGTGAAGAACATGCTAAACAAGAGCAGGAAAAAGCGGAAGTTGAGAACTTCATCGCTAACATAGACAACATCTTGCTTAACGGTGTGGATTTGATTTTGGATAAAGTGTTTGATTGTGTTGGATTTAACAGAATTAAAGATGATATATTCCGACAACTTGTAAAAAGCCGACTTTCCTTTCCTTCGAGCAAAGCAGCTACTGTTGAATATCTCAAAAACCATTTTGATGAAGATGTTAATTTGAGCAAAATCTATCGTTATTTAGACAAATTGAGCGACCATCAGCACGAGTTGGTTCAGGATATCAGTGTGAAGCATACCATGCAACTTTTTGGAGGAAAAATTGGCATTTTGTTTTACGATGTAACAACACTTTATTTTGAGGCCGATAAAGAAGATGAGCTTCGGAAAACGGGCTTTTCAAAAGAAGGAAGACATAGCAATCCACAAATAATATTAGGACTATTGGTAAGTTTAAATGGTTATCCATTGGCATATTGCATACACGAAGGCAATAAATATGAAGGACATACCATGTTGCCTGTGATAGAAGATTTTGTCAAAAAATATAATCTTGAAAATTTTATTGTGGTTGCAGATTCTGGTTTGATGAACAGCAGTAATATTGATGAATTAGAAAAATCAGGTTATCAGTATATTATCGGCGCAAAAATTAAGAGTGAAAACGCGGCCATAAAAAAATTAATACTCGCACAACCCAAAATAGACAAGCAGATGTTTGAAATTGACAAAAAAGACGGCAGACGATTGTTGGTAGGCTATACATCAGAGAGAGCAAAGAAAGATACCTATAATCGAGAGAAAGGTCTTCGTAGGCTTGAAAAGTCATACAAAAGTGGTACGTTGACAAAGGAAAACATTAACAAGCGTGGTTATAACAAGTTTTTGAATATCAGTAAAGATGTTGAAATTACCATTGATTACGAGAAGGTTATAGAAGATGCGGCATGGGACGGGCTAAAAGGATATCTAACCAATACAAACATCTCAACAGAAGATGTTTACGATGCGTACCATAATCTTTGGAATGTGGAAATGGCTTTCAGAATTGCGAAATCCAAGATAGAGATACGTCCGATGTTCCATTTTACGCGTAGGCGCATAGAGGCACACATCTGCATCTGTTTCGTGGCACTAAAAGTGTACAAAGAACTTGACCGTCGTCTCAAAATAGCAGATATCAGAATCAGTATAAATAAGGTATTGAATATGGCGGCAACTGTAACTACAATCAAAATAAAATTGCCGCTTAGCAAACAAATCATCTCAAAAACGATGCTCATGAAAAGACACTCTGTTATTGCTCCACTATTTGATGAAAATTTTTGGGTGGCTCAATGACGAAGTCAGGAAAAAGTTTTCTCTCAGGGATGTGACTATTTTTGTATTTTTGCACCCTTAAATATAGAAATATGAGTAATCCGATTGCAATAATTACAGGGGCCAATGGTGGAATGGGAAGAGAAATTACCAAAAAAGTTGTTTCGGCCGGTTATACCACGATTATGGCGTGCAGATCTGCAAAGGATGCGACACCGGTGTTTCAACAAATCCAAAAGGAAACCGGAGGAGATCTCATATTAATGGAATTAGACCTTGCCTCTTTTAATTCCATTAAACGTTTTATTGATGAATTTCAGCAAAGGTTTTCTCGGATTAGTTTATTGATTAATAATGCGGGAATACTTTGTCATCATCCTGAAGTAACGGAAGAAAATATTGAAAGAACGGTAGGGGTAAATTATCTCGGACATTTTATTCTCTCCCATCAGCTATTCCCATTTTTTGAAAGAGGTGGAAGAGTGGTGAATATGGTTTCGCTTACTTATAAATACGGAAAGATTGATGAGCAGTTATTCCGTCCGATAGATGCGGCAAAATTTAATCGTTTTTCCGCCTATAGCAACTCCAAATTGGCATTTTTATACTTCACGTTAGATGCTGCGGAAGCGTGGAAAGATAAGGAAATAACAGTCAATTGTGCGGATCCGGGGATTGTCAGCACAAAGATTATCCGCATGGGAAATAAAATGATTGATGAATTGTGTGACATTTTTTTCCGTCCTTTTATAAAAAAACCGATTGAAGGCGCATCAACGTTGTTACATTTAGCACTTTCCGATCAAGTGAAGCAAGTTAGGGGTCAATGTTTTGCAAATAAAAAGAGGGTAAAGATCTCTCAAAAGATATTACAGAATCCGCAGCGGACGAAACTCAGAGAAATGACGGGAGCGTTGCTTAAAGAGCATTTTACGATTCATTATTGAAAAAACGACAATTATGGCATTAATTCATTCATTCGAAAAATCAGGAAATTTCTTATTTAAATATCGTGGACAAATTCCTGTTATCATATTTTTAGGCGCCCTTCCTTTTGTTTATTTTATGCCGTCCGGAATTCAAAAATATTTATCCTCATCCGATTCGGGATTTATAATGATCCTTGTCTCTGTATTCGCATTTTTGGTGTCGTTTGCCGGGGTTTGCATTCGGGCCTATACAATTGGAACTACACCTCACGGAACCTCAGGAAGAAATCGGGACAAGCAGGTAGCGAAACAACTGAATACCAAAGGGATTTACTCAATGGTTCGTCATCCGCTCTATTTGGGGAATTATCTTATGTGGGCAGGAGTATTGTTATACACATTTAATCTGCCGTTATTCCTCATTATTTCTTTAGTATATTGGCTTTATTATGAGCGTATTATGTTTACTGAAGAACGTTATCTGGAACGTCAATTCGGTGATGGATATTTGAATTGGTCTTTACAAGTTCCGGCATTTATACCCAAGTTTGCTCAGTATCAAAAAGGAGAGATTCCATTTTCTTTTAAATCAGTGTTACGGCGTGAATATTCGGGGATTTTTGCGTTAGTTCTTGGTTTTACTACTGTAGATTATTTAAGAGCTTTGAATTTAAGTAACTTCACCGCAACTTCGATGGAATGGTGGCGTCCCTCCTTATTTTTATTGATTATATTTTTAGTCCTGATGTTGGTATTGAGAACGTTGAAACATCATACCCATCTATTGGATAAAGAGCCCAATCGCGATTAGGATTTATCAAAATTTAAGTCTTATTCCCCCTAAGAAATTGATTCCGGCTTGCGTATAATAGCCGTCCTCAAATTTTTCAATTCCTCCTTCATAGTATTTATAAAGCCATGCATTGCTCTCATATTGAGCATTAAAGAGATTATTGATGTTAAAAAAGAGTCCTATTTCCGGAATTATTTTTGTATGAAACTCGTAGCTTAGATTCAAATTTGTTGTGGAATATGGTTTTAGAATATAATGATCATTACTGCTATTGTCAAGATATTGTTTGCTCACAAATTTAGTAACGAACCCGATGTTAAAATGCTTCAAAGGAGTAAAGACAAATTCGTTTGCTGCTACAATACTCGGAGAAAAGGAAATATCGGTTGTTCCATGCGTATTTAGTTCTTGCGACCCAGTATCCCAATTGTCCACATATTCCGTATAGTTTAAAATTTTGTTTAGGCTGAAAGTTCCGTTGATTTTCCATTGGAAAAAGGAAACGGGTTTATAAGAAGCGATGAGTTCGATACCGGTGCGATAGCTTTGTGGCACATTGGTCATAATAGCTGCGCCGACATCATTAATTTCGCCTGTAAGAATCAACTGATCTTTATAATACATAAAATAGAGATTTGTATTGAGGGCGAAGGTCTTCGTTTTCAGTCGATATCCGAGTTCGAGGTCATATAAGGTTTCAGGAACCGGTTTTTGTTCGTTTGGAGAATCGATTAAATCAGCGCGGGTAGGTTCTCTGTTCGCCATTGCAAAAGAGCCGTAAACGGATTGATTCAAGTGTTTATTTTGTTTTCCTTTCCAGGAATAATGGAATCCCAACTTGGGGTTAAAAAAGTTCCAAATGTAATGTTGGAAAATATTGGTCAGGTTATCGTCAGAACCGTCTATCAGGTAGTTAATCCGGCGGTATTGCAGATCTATATAGGTGAAAATATTTTCATCCAAGGAATATGAGGCAGTTCCATAAATATTCAATTGTGTT
>Ga0208826_1003075_pt1 | contig 11788 bp, 9 predicted proteins | sample AD_UKC115_MetaG_FD_184451 | JGI IMG/M metagenome (GOLD analysis project Ga0208826, IMG submission 184451) | Active sludge microbial communities of municipal wastewater-treating anaerobic digesters from Hong Kong - AD_UKC115_MetaG (SPAdes)... | ecosystem: Engineered > Bioreactor > Anaerobic >... | reverse complement strand
GATGGTGGGCCCACCAGGATTCGAACCTGGAACCAAGGGATTATGAGTCCCCTGCTCTAACCGTTGAGCTACAGGCCCGCGCCGAGCGGGCATTCTACCTAGCGGCGCCGCACGCGCCTCATTGCGCCGACATCGAATACGGCGCCTGCGCGCCCGCGCCCGGCCAGTCCTTGTCCGGCTGCGCCTGCATGGCGAAGCGCAGCTCGCCGCCCGCCATCAGTTCCTGGTGGGTGATGAACGCGCGATGCAGCGGCTTGCCGTCGAGCGTCACTCCGCCGACGTAGGCATTCGCATCGCTCAGGCCGTCGGCGACCACGCTGAAGCGCTTGCCGTTGGGCAGGTTCAGCGTCGCCTTGCGCACGAACGGGCGACCGAGGATGTACTGGTTGCTGCCCGGCGCCACCGGGTAGAAGCCGAGCGCGGTGAACACGTACCAGGCCGACATCTGGCCGAGGTCGTCGTTGCCGGCCAGGCCGTCGATGGTCGGCTTGTATTGCGTGTCCATGATCTGCTTCAGGCGCGCCTGCGTGCGCCAGGGCTGGCCCGCGTAGGCGTACAGGTAGGCGACGTGGTGGCTGGGCTCGTTGCCGTGCGCGTACCAGCCGATCAGGCCGGTGATGTCCTCCATGTGCGCGAACACCTTCGGATCGACCTTCGCATCGAATACCGCATCGAGCCGCGCGAGCAGCTTGTCCGCGCCGCCATGCGCGGCGGCCAGGCCCGCCACGTCCTGCGGCACGTACCAGGAATACTGCCAGGCATTGCCCTCGGTGTAGTCCGTGCCATAGCCGCTGGCATCGGGATCGAACGGGGTGCGGAAGCTGCCGTCGCGCTTGCGCGCGCGCATGAAGCCGGTGGCGGGATCGAAGGCGTGCTTCCAGTTCGCGGCGCGCTTGCCGAACGTGGCGGCGAGGTCCTTGCGCCCCAGCGCCTGCGCCATGCGGAAGATCGTCCAGTCGTCGAACGCGTATTCCAGGGTCTTCGACGCGGCCTCGCCTTCCTCGTCGATCGGCACGTAGCCCAGCTGCATGTATTGCGCGATGCCGTCGTACGGGCCGTAACTGGCGCTGGCGACCATCGCATCCAGCGCTTCATCGGCATCGAAGCCGCGGATGCCCTTCATGTACGCGTCGGCGATCACCGGCACCGCGTGGTAGCCGATCATGCACCACGTCTCCAGGCCGTGGAACGCCCACACCGGCAGCACGCCGTACGGGCTTTCGCGGCGCGAGGCGAGCAGCGAATTGACGATGTCGGCGTTGCGCTGCTCCGGCTGCACGATGGTCAGCAGCGGATGCAGCGCGCGATAGGTGTCCCACAGCGAGAAGGTGGAATAGTGCGTCCAGCCCTTGGCCTGGTGCACCGCATTGTCGGGGCCGCGGTAACGGCCATCGCTGTCCATGAACAGGCTGGGGCCCATGAAGGCGTGGTAGAGCGCGGTGAAGAACGCCTTGCGCATCGGTGCCGGCGCATCCACCTCGGCCACGCCCAGCGCCTGCGCCCATTGCGCCTGCGCAGCGGCGCGCACGCGGTCGAAATCGAAGCCCGGCACTTCGGCATCGAGGTTGGCGATCGCGCCGTCCTCGCTGACCGGCGAGATCGCGAGCTTCGCCACCAGCGGCGCCGACAGGCGGTCGCCGAAGTCGAAGCGGGCGACCAGTTGCCGGCCCTCGATCTGCGCGCGCTGCGCCGAATCCTTCTCGCCCGGCGGCGGGAAGCCCTTGTAGGGCACGTTCTGCTCGGTGTCCTGCAGCGCGTGGCCGGCCAGCGGCTGCGAGAAACGCAGCGCGAAGTACAGCTGCCGGCCCGGCGCCCAGCCGCGGGTCTCGCGCATGCCGGTGACGGTGCCGTCGGCGCGCACGCGGATCCGCGACCACTGCACCTTGCCCGGGTAGTCGTACATCGAGGTGCGCAGGTCGACGATCACGTGCGCCGGCTTGCCCTGCGGGAACGCGTAGCGATGCACGCCGACGCGCGCGCTGGCGGTGAGCTCGGCGCGCACGCCGGCATCGGCCAGCGTCACCGCGTAATACCCCGGCGCGGCGGTTTCCGTGGCGTGCGAGTAGCGCGAGGTGTAGCCGCTGCCGGGCACGTCGGGATCGCCGCGCTCGAGCTTCGCGTCTCCGGACACCGGCATCAGCAGCACGTCGCCGAGGTCGGAATGCCCCGTGCCGGAGAAATGCGTATGCGAGAAGCCGACGATGGTGTCGTCGGAATGGCGGTAGCCGGCGGCCCAGCCGTAGGCGTCCTTGCGCGCCTGGATGCGCGTGTCTGGGCTGAGCTGGACCATGCCGAACGGCAGCGTCGCGCCGGGGAACGTGTGGCCTTCGCCGCCGGTGCCGATGAAGGGATCGACCGCGGCATAGGCGCGTTGCGCCGCCGTGTCCTGCGCCTGTGCCTGCGCCATTTGCACCGCCAGCGCGATCGTCGCGCCGGCCAGGAAGGTCCGCATCCGATTGCCCATGGGCTGCCCTGTCGTTGCCGTCGAGGTGCCGAACGCTAGCATGCGGCACCATGCGCGGGCGCATGGCGGGCCGCGCGAAAACGACGAAGCCCCGCATGCGCGGGGCTTCGCTAGGAGCTCGCGGCGCGAGCGGTCAGTCGATGTCGAGGAAGCTGCGCAGCGTTTCCGAACGCGACGGGTGGCGCAGCTTGCGCAGCGCCTTGGCCTCGATCTGGCGGATGCGCTCGCGGGTGACGTCGAACTGCTTGCCCACTTCTTCCAGCGTGTGGTCGGTGTTCATGTCGATGCCGAAGCGCATGCGCAGCACCTTCGCTTCCCTCGGGGTCAGCCCGGCCAGCACGTTGCGCACGGTCTCGGTCAGGTTGATGTCGGTGGTGGCGTCGATCGGGGACATCACGTTGGTGTCCTCGATGAAGTCGCCGAGGTGCGAATCCTCGTCGTCGCCGATCGGCGTCTCCATCGAGATCGGCTCCTTGGCGATCTTCATGACCTTGCGGATCTTGTCCTCGGGCATGTCCATCTCCTTCGCCAATTCCTCCGGCGTGGCCTCGCGGCCGTACTGCTGGAGCATCTGGCGGGAGATGCGGTTGAGCTTGTTGATCGTCTCGATCATGTGCACCGGGATGCGGATGGTGCGCGCCTGGTCGGCGATCGAGCGGGTGATCGCCTGGCGGATCCACCACGTCGCGTAGGTCGAGAACTTGTAGCCGCGGCGGTATTCGAACTTGTCGACCGCCTTCATCAGGCCGATGTTGCCTTCCTGGATCAGGTCGAGGAACTGCAGGCCGCGGTTGGTGTACTTCTTGGCGATGGAGATCACCAGGCGCAGGTTGGCCTCGACCATCTCCTTCTTCGCCTTGCGCGCCTTGGCCTCGCCATAGGCCATCGCGCGGTTGATTTCCTTGAGGTCGGCCAGGGTCACGCCCATCGTCTTCTCCAGCGCGATGGTGGCTTCCTGCTCGGCGATGATCTGCTCGCGCACGTCGCGCAACGCCGAGCCCCACTTCTGCTTGCGCTTCAGCAGCTCGTCGACCCAGTCCAGGTTGGTCTGGTTGCCGTCCCAGGCCTTGATGAAGTCCTTGCGCGGCATCTTGGCCACGCGCGTGCTGAGGTCGAGGATGCGGCGCTCGTGTTCCTTGACCTGGTTGACCACGTCGCGCAGCTGCTTGACCAGGGTATCGGTCAGGCCCAGCGGCAGCTTCAGGGTCATGAAGACTTCGGCGATGTCCTCGCGCGCCTTCAGCACCGGCTTGGCCGACGGGCCGTTCTTGGCGTAGCTCTTCTGGAACCTGGCGAAGGCGGCGCCCATGGCCTCCATGCGCGCGGCGACTTCCAGCGGATCCGGACCGGTCGGACCGGCCTCCTCGGCATCGTCGCCCGCATCTTCCTCGTCGGCTTCGTCCACCTCGTCCGCCTCGGCGACGGGGACCGGCGCCTCCGCGACCGGTTCCTCGGCATCGAGGAAGCCGACCACGATCTCGGCCAGGCGCTTCTTGCCGGCCTTGTGCAGTTCGTAATCCTCCAGCAGCTGCTGCGCCGAGGCCGGGAAGGTGGCCAGCGAGGACATCATCTGGGTCAGGCCTTCCTCGATCCGCTTGGCGATGGCGATTTCGCCCTCGCGCGTCAGCAGCTCGACCGTGCCCATCTCGCGCATGTACATGCGCACCGGGTCGGTGGTGCGGCCGCCCTCGCCATCCAGCGAGGTCAGCGCCGCGGCGGCTTCCTCGGCGGCGGTGTCGTCGACTTCGCGGCCGCTGGCGGCCTGGCCGGCCAGCAGCAGGGTCTCGGCATCCGGCGCGACCTCGTGCACCTCGATGCCCATGCCGTTGATCATGCCGATGATGTCTTCGATCTGCTCCGGGTCGACCATGTCGTCGGGCAGGTGGTCGTTGACTTCGGCGTAGGTCAAATAGCCCTGCTCCAGACCTTTGCTGATCAGGATCTTGATGTCGGACTGGGGGGCTGTTTGCCGTTCGTTGGCCATGGATCGGGCTACCGTTTCGGTGGATTGCGCCGGACGACGCGAGGGAACCCAGCATTATACCGTGCTGCCGGGAGTTTGGCCTGACCACGTTGCTGAACACGCCAGCGCGCGCCAGTCACCGCATTCCGGCGCCTTACCCGTCCCTCGCTAGGGACGGAGCAGGAAGGTGACCGGGCCGTCATTGACCAGGCTGATCACCATATGGGCACCGAACCGCCCGGTTTCCACCCCTGGCGGATGCGATTGCCGGCACAGTTCGACCAGCCGGTTGAACCCGCGTTCGGCTTCGGCCGGCGGCGCGGCGGTGGTGAAGCTCGGCCGCATGCCCGAGCGGGTGTCCGCGGCCAGGGTGAACTGGCTGACCAACAGCAGGCCGCCGCCGGTATCGGCCAGGGAACGGTTCATCTTGCCGGCATCGTCGGCGAACACCCGGTAACCGAGCAGGCGTTGGGCCATGCGGGCGATCAGCGCCTCGCTGTCGCCGGGCTCCATCGCCACCAGCGCCAGCAGGCCGGGGCCGATGGCGCCGACCACGGCATCGTCGACGCTCACGCTGGCGGCGGTCACGCGCTGGATCAGGCTGAGCATCGGGCAAGCCTATGCGATGCCGTCGCCCCGGCGAAAGCCGGGATGACGGGCCGGCGGCATCTCCGCCTAGACTGAACGGGATGACCGAATTCGCCGCTGCCCTGCTGTACGCCCTCGCCTGGACCCTGGCCCGGCTGCCATGGCCGTTGCTGCGCGGGCTGGCCGACCGGATCGCGGCGCTATCGGTGCGCCTGGACGCCCGCGAGGCGCGGGTCACCCGCCGCAACCTGGAGCTGATTCGTCCGGATCTCGATGCCGCGGCCCGCGAACCCCTGGTGCGCGAGATCGTCCGCACCACCGCGCGGCAGGCATTCGAGACCCTGCGCCTGTGGACGCGGCCGGCAGCGCGCAACCTGGCCGACATCGTCGAATTCCACGGCGAGGCCCTGTTCGACGATGCCCTGCGCGATGGCCGCGGCCTGATCGTCGCCGCGCCGCACATGGGCAACTGGGAGCTGCTGAACCAGTGGCTGGCGGCGAAAACGCCGCTGGCGATCCTGTACCGGCCGCCGGAATCGGCGATCGGCGAGGCCTTCCTGCGCCGGGTGCGCGCCAATGCCGGCGGCGATGTCGAGCAGGTGCGGGCGGAGGCCTCCGGCGTGCGCAGCCTGCTCAAGCGGCTGCAGAAGGGCGGCGTGGTCGGCATCCTGCCCGACCAGCAACCGAAGGCCGGCGAGGGCGAGTTCGCGCCGTTCTTCGGCAAGCGGGCGCTGACCATGACCCTGCTCGGCCGGCTGGCCGAGCGCAGCCGCGCGCAGGTGCTGCTGTGCTGGTGCGAGCGCCTGCCGCACACCTCGCCACCGCGCTTCGCCCTGCATGTCCAGGCCGCGCCGGACGGCGTCGCCGACGCCGATCCGCAAGGCGCGGTCGCGGCGCTCAACGCCGGCATCGAGGCGATCGCGCGACGCGATTTCGCGCAATACCAGTGGACCTACAAACGCTATACCCTGCGGCCGCCCGGCAGTGGCGAAGAGAATCCCTACCTTGACCTCTACTGATCCCGACTCGGCGCCCGCCCAGGATCCCCCCGCAGCGGTCGCCGCGCGCAGCGACCGCTGGCACCCGCCGCCGGCACGCGCGGTGCGCCTGCATGCCGGCACGACCGCGCTGTGGTGCGGGTTGCTGCCGCCGCTGGGGCTGGCGGTTCCGGTCTACGTCGCCGACGGCCCTGGCCCGCTGCAGAAAGCCGCAGCGGTGGCCGCGCTGGCGCTGCTGGCGGCCGGCATCGGCGCCTATTTGGGCGCGCGCCTGCGCCACCAGCGCTGGAAGCTGGACGCCGAAGGCCTGTGGCTGCGCACCGGGCGGCTGTGGCAGCGCGAGACGCGGGTGCCGGCCAGCCGCGTGCAGCACGTGGACCTCAAGCATGGCCCGCTGGAGCGCCGCTTCAAGCTGGCGACGCTGGTGGTGCATACCGCCGCCGTGCATCTCAGCGGGATCACCGTGCGCGGCCTGGACGACGCCGATGCGCAGCGCCTGCGCGACGCACTCGCGCGCCAGCTCGACGATGCCGGCGACGCGCTGTAGGCGATGAGCGACGCGCCCATCGACACCGCCGCGTTGCCGCAGGACGGGCAGGAACACCGGCTGCATCCGCTGTCGTGGCTGTTCGTGCTGCTCGCGCAACTGAAGCAGTTCATCCTGCCGCTGCTGGTGCTGCTGTTCGCCGGCCGCGGCGACCGCAACGACCTGTGGGGGTTGATCGCGGTCGGCGCGCTGGTGGCCGCCTCGCTGGCCGAATACTTCACCTATCGCTACCTGCTGCGCGGCGACGGCATCCGCATCCGCAGCGGCTGGCTGCACCGCAGCCTGCGCGAGATCCCGTTCGCGCGCATCCACAACGTCGACCTGCACCAGTCGCTGCTGCACCGGATGTTCGGCGTGGCCGAAGTGCGGCTGGAGGCCGCGGGCGGGGTCAAGCCGGAAGCGCAGATGCGGGTGTTGCGGCTGGACCAGGCATTGGCGCTGGAAGCCTTGGTGCGCCGGCGCGGACACGCGGACGCCGCGCTTGCGGCCGAAGCGGGGACGCCGCCGCTGCTGGCGCTTTCCACCGGCGAGCTGGTCCGGCTGGGATTGATCAGCAACCGCGGCATGCTGGTGGTGGCCGCTGCCTTCGGCGCCCTCGCGCAGACCGGCAACGATGTCTTCGGCGTGCTGCTCAAGCGCTGGGGCAAGGTCGTGTTCGGCTGGCTGACCGACACCATCGGCCAGCATTCGCACGACAGCCCGCTCGCCATCGGGCTCGCCGCCGTCACGCTGGTGATCGCCGCCGTCGTCGCCCTGCGCCTGCTGTCGGTGCTGCTGGCCATCCTCCAGTTCCACGGCTTCGCCCTGCGCGAGGACGAGGGCCGCATCAGCGTCGAGCGCGGCCTGCTGGCGCGTTCGCGTTCCTCGGCCAAGCGCCAGCGGATCCAGGCCTGGTCGCTGCGCGAGGGCGTGCTGCATCGCTGGTTCGACCGCCGCAGCCTGCGCGTGGATACCGCCGCGGGCCAGCGCGGCGCGCAGGAGCAGCGCACCCTGAAGGACATCGCGCCGATCGCGACCCCGCTGCGCTGCGATGAACTCATCCGGCATTTCCTGCCGGAAGCCGGCTGGGGCGAACTCGACTGGCAACCGCTGCATCGCCACGCATGGCTGCGGATCGCGATGCCGGGCCTGCTGCTGGCGCTGGCCGCCTGCGGGGCGCTGTACTGGCGCTTCGGTGCATGGGGCTTGCCCGCGCTGGCGCTGGTACCGCTGCAGCTGTGGCGGGCACGCCGCATCGCCGGCGCCTGCGGGTACGCCAGCAACGGGCGGATCGTCGCCTGGCGCAGCGGTTGGCTGTCGAAGAGCTGGAATTTCGCCGAGATCGGGAAACTGCAGGCGTCGCGGCTGTCGCGATCGCCGCTGGACCGGCGCCTCGGCATGGCCAGCCTGCTGCTGGACACCGCCGGCGCCTCGCCGTTCGGCGCGCCGCTGCACCTGCGCCACCTCCCGCACGAGGCGGCCGAAGGCCTGTCAGCGCGGCTGGTAGCGAAGCTCGCGCGAACGCGGCTGCAGCGGTAGCTGCTGCGCCGGCAGCGCGCGCCAGTCGCCGGCGCGCCAGACCTGGATCCAGCGCGTGCGCCAGCGCTGCTGCATCACCGGCTGCGCGCCCGGGTGGCTCCAGGCATCCAGCGTGTTGACCACGACCAGCTCGCGCGGGTTCGCTTCCGCCCAGCGCCGCGCATCGGCTTCGTCGAGCATCGCGATCGGTTCGCGCAGGCGCCCGGCGAAATGGAACTGCAGTTGGTATTCGCCGATGAACGCGAGCTTGGCGCCGGCGCGCTGCGCATCGCCGAGCAGGCGCGCGGTGGGGGTGAAATCGAACTGCGCCTTGATCAGCGGCGTCGCCGCGGCATGCAGCAGGGTCATCGCCAGCAGCAGGCCGGCGGCCTGCGCGGGCAACGAGCGCCAGCGCAGCATCGCGAGACCGACAACCAGCAGCGCCGCCCCCGCCACCGGCAGGCTGGTCAGCAATTCGTCCGGGAACGGCGTGTCGATGCGCCGGGCCAACGCACGCGCGGCCAGCATCGCCGCGGCGAACGCCAGCACGCTCGCGCCGGCGACGATCCCCAGCCGCGGCCGCGCATCCGCCGCCAATGCCAACAGGATCGCGAACGCGGCGAAATCCGGCAGCAGGTAATACGGGTTCTTGCCGCTGATCGCGCTGAACGCCAGGACCACGCCGAGCAGCCAGATCCAGGCGAAGCGGTTGCCGGCATCGCGCCACAGCGCCGGCACCTGCGACCACCACCAGCGCGACCACCACCACGGCGCCATCAACGCCAGCAGCATCGGCGCGTACCACCACCACGGTTCGGCATGGTCGAAGCTGTCCCTGATGCGGCCGGCGGTCTGGGTGACCAGCAACGCCTCGCGATACTCCGGATCGCCCAGGGTCAGCGCCGGCACCAGCCACAGCGAGAACAGGACGATCCCGCCAAGCACCGCCAACGCCGCCTTGCCCGCGAACGCCTTGCCGTGTTCCCGCGCCGCCGGATGCCACCAGCGCGCGGCCAGCAAGGGCACGCCGAGGTGCAGCAAGGCCACCGGCCCCTTCGCCAGCAGGCCGAAACCGACCGCCAGCGCGAAACCCGGCCAGCACGGGCGCCACGCCTCGCCCTCGCGCCGGCACAAGGCCAGCAGGCCGCCGAGCACCGCCACCGTCAGCGGCAATTCGTACATCACCTGCAGCGAGAACATGAAGAAATACCAGAAGCCGGCCATCGCCCATGCGGCCAGCGCCGGCAAACCCGGCCTGTGCGGATACAGGCGGCGCGCCAGCAGGCCGGTCTGCGCCACCACGACCGTCGACAGCAGCACCATCAGCAGCCGCGGCCACGCGTCGCCGACGCCGGTCACCAGCCAGCCGGCGTGGATCAGCCACGGCAGCAGCGGGGTCTTGTGCGAATACGGCGCGCCGTTGAACAGCGGCACCAGCCAGCTGCCGGCATCCCACATCTCCCAGGCCACCGCCAGGCTGCGGGTGGAATACAGCGGCACCGGGCCGTGCAGGAAGATCGAAACCAGGGCGGCGGCGGCCCACGCCAGCAGCGGCGCGCGCAGGTCGCGGAGTTCGCGGGCGGCTTTCATCGGGCGCATCGTCATCGCGCGAAGGATACGGCAGCGCGGTTGCGCCCGGCATCGGCGACAATCGGCGCATCCCACCGAAGCGCGCCGCAATGCCCGAATCCATCCTCATCGTCGGCGGTGCCGGCTACATCGGTTCGCACATGGTCAAGCAGCTGCGCCGCGCCGGCTACCGCGTGGCGGTCGCCGACGACCTGTCCAGCGGCCATCGCGGCGCGGTCGGCGACGCGCCCCTGCACGTCGGCGACATCGGCGATGCCGGCTTCGTCGATGCCGTGCTGGGCGAGGTGCGCCCGGCGGCGGTGATGCACTTCGCCAGCTTCATCCAGGTCGGCGAATCGGTGGCGGACCCGGCCAAGTACTACCGCAACAACGTGACCGCGACCCAGGTCCTGCTCGACGGCATGCGCGCACATGGCGTCGCCCGCTTCATCTTCTCCTCCACCGCGGCGATCTTCGGCGAGCCGGAGTACGTGCCGATCGACGAGGCGCATCCGAAGGCGCCGATCAATCCCTACGGCCGCAGCAAGTGGATGGTCGAGCAGATGCTGGAGGACTACGACCATGCCTACGGGCTGAAGTCGGTCTGCCTGCGCTACTTCAACGCCGCCGGCGCCGATCCCGAAGGCGAACTCGGCGAACGCCACGAACCGGAAACCCACCTGGTGCCGCTGATCCTGCAGGTCGCCTCCGGCCGGCGCGCGCATATCGGCGTGCATGGCGACGACTACCCGACCCCGGACGGCACCTGCGTGCGCGACTACATCCATGTCGAGGACCTGTGCAGCGCGCACCTGCTGGCCCTCCGGCAACTGCTGGAGGGCGCCGGCAGCGCGCGCTACAACCTGGGCAACGGCAACGGCTTCTCGGTGAGCGAGGTGATCGACGCGGTGCGCCGGGTCACCGGGCATCCGATTCCGGTGGTCATCGGAGCGCGCCGCGCGGGCGATCCGCCGGCACTGGTGGCCAATGCCAATGCCGCGCGCGCGCAGCTGGGCTGGACGCCGCGCTATGCCGACCTCGACACCATCGTCGCCCATGCCTGGGCATGCGAGCGACGGATCGCCGCAAGCCGGCGCTAGCCACCGCGCGCGCCCTGGACCTCAACCGCCGCGGCCCCGGGGATGGAACGCCAGCCGGTGCCGCCATATCCAGCCGCTGATGAACATCCAGCCATAGGTGTCACCGAACGACCGGAGCTTCGGCCACATCCTCTTCAATTCGTAACGAAGCTTCGGCCATGGGTTGCGCGCCACGAGTTTCTCGCTGCCCATCGACGAGGCGACATTCCCCTGGACCACCACGGCGGGATGCACGGAACGGATCCTCAGCCCATATTCCCAAGGGTGCTGCAAGTCGCAATCGATCGGCCTGCGGGTACCCCGGTACATGCGCACCCAGGTTTCCGCGGCACTGCGGGTCCAGAGCGCCGCCGCGGTGGTGATCGGCACGCTCAGGCCGTATTCGACCAGACGATGGCCCTCGCCTAACGGCGCCAAGTCGACATGGCGGCGTCGGTGGCGGTTCAACTTCAACACGTCCCACTGTCGAACCGGCTCCTGCTCCCGATCGCGGAGCGCGATCGCCGCACGCAATGCATCCATGAACCCGGGCTGGAACAGCGCATCGTCTTCCAGCACGAGCGCGTACCGCGCATCAGATGCGAGGAATGACTGCAGCGTTTTCAGGTGGCTGAGCTGGCAGCCGACTTCGCCGCGACGCAGCGGCTTGTAGTAGCGGTTTTCGCGCGTCTGCGCGGCGAATTCGCCCTCGCTCAGGGTCATCCCGTCCACGCCCGGCACGCGTTCGAAGGCGACCCCGAGCTCTTCCAGCCGCGGCAACATGTCGGCGAGGCGCTGGGGCGAACGGTCGAGGTTGATCAGATAACAGGCAACACCTTCTGGCAGCACGGGCCCACCCTTTCTGGCAGCTGATTCCGACGTACGGGCCGGATCCTACAAGCCTACAGGCAACGCACGGAGGCGTCCGCGCGCAGCAACCACCATCGCCTGCGGTTGGCGTTCCCCATGTCGCGCGCGCGCGCCTGGTCCACGCATGCCGGCAAGGCTTCGCCTTCGACCAGCAGCCAGCGCGATGCCGGCGCCTGCCGCTGCCATGCCAGCGCATCGGCGAACTGCAGCTTC
>Ga0208826_1003074_pt1 | contig 11792 bp, 10 predicted proteins | sample AD_UKC115_MetaG_FD_184451 | JGI IMG/M metagenome (GOLD analysis project Ga0208826, IMG submission 184451) | Active sludge microbial communities of municipal wastewater-treating anaerobic digesters from Hong Kong - AD_UKC115_MetaG (SPAdes)... | ecosystem: Engineered > Bioreactor > Anaerobic >... | reverse complement strand
ATCATGGGGTACAGGGACCTGTGGATGCTTGAGGCGGCGCTCAAAGAAGATGTTGACAATACTGAGAAGGCGGCATAGAATGGAAGCGAGTCACCGGCAACTTTCCACTACCGCCGGGACAAGCTCGCGGAGTGTATATCTACTCCACACCGACTATCTGTTCGCTCGATGGCACCCAGGTCAGTCTGATCGTTGGAAGCACAGACGGGATATACAAGATCGGTCTTTACTCGCTTCAGCAAGGAGAGACTTTCGTGCCTGGCAGTGCTCGGTGGCCGTGGCCCACGTTCCACAGAGATAATGCTCGCACTGGATGCACAACGACGACAGCAAGCCCTGTGTCGGCGTCGATTATGGGCACAGTGACCTTGAGCGGAAATCCCGTTCCGCTGGCAAAGATAAGCATACGAACGCTTGGCGGACAGAGTGTTCCAGTGCAGGGTCAGCCTTCTGCGACAAGAATCGATCCTGTGCGCTCTGTAGGCGATGCCACCGCCAATAATGAAGCAAACGAGGGTGCTTACTGTATCAACCAGTTGCCGCCGAATGCAACTTATCGCATAACGGCATCTGATGCGAATGATGAGCATTCAACCACCTTCGACGTTGCCGTTACAACAGGCATAACTCAGGTGAATATCTCACTGCCTTAAGGCGAAAGGGGGAAGCTACCATGATATATAGAGTAGTACTCTTGATTGCCATAATGATTGTAGTGTCATCTCAGATTGCGTCGGCACAATACCAGTATAGCTTCAACTACGAGAGCAACGGAGGTATCAAGACCATATTTGAAACCTCTGATGACGCAAATATCGGCATAGATGGCGGAGATGTATTGTGGGATTCGGCGATGATCTCGCAGATGAATGACAGCATCAATCTCGGAATCTATAAAGAGACCGGTCAGGAAGGCTGGAACAGTGACCCCGGCTTCTTAGTTCGGGAAATGCGCCCCACTTTGCATGCTGGCGAGACTGCCGTAATACGCGAGATTTATCTGTGGGCAGGTGCTGCCGTACAACCCATTGATTATCTTGAGTTGAACATATTGCAACCGGCGCAAATGGCTCAGGGACTTTCCTATAGACTAATGCTTATGTCTATTCCTGATTCAGTTACATATAAAGGGCCAACCGAGTGGGGGCCTGAAGATACAGGTATTAGGTTGCCATTTTATAGTACTAATGATGGTACCACTGGATACAGGTTCCACGCAGTGATTACCGCTGTTCCCGAACCGTCTTCGGTTGTCGCTCTGATGTCGGCACTGGCCTGTACAGGTACTATGGCTCTGAAACGCAGAATAGGTAAAGGAAGGACAATATGAGACTCATTGTGGCGCTCACAGCCTTGGCAGTATGCTTGATGGCCAGCAGTTGCCTTGGCTCCAGTTATTCGTATAAGGTCTCCTATCACACAGGTAGCACTAGTTCTGTGGAGACTCATGTCGATTTGGCTGATGGAAGAGACGCCAGCAGCGGCTCAGATGGGGAAGCTGCGTGGCCTGCGCCGTCATCTTCCGGTGTTCTTGTTGGCATTCACAAGACGAACGGAACTAATGGCTGGAATGGAACGACCGGGTTCTATGGTGAGGATATCAGAGAAGCCGTCTCGACAGGCAACAGCGTCACGTTCGACGACATCTATCTGTGGGCAACTCCTGGAACAGAAAGCCAGGACCTTCACCTTCATCTGCAGGACGGGCCAAGTCTTGATGGCCTGAGCCTGACACTAACCTTGGTGTCTGTTCCTAACGGCGTTACCTACACAGGACCTACAGAATGGGGTTCTGAAACGACTGATATTGCCTTGCCGTTTTACAGTTCCGACGACGGCAAGACGGGCTACAAGTTCAGGGTAACCATCACAGCAGCTCAATAAAGGGTACTGATAGGTTTCACCTGTTAGGGCAGTGCGACCGGAGTCACACTGCCCTTCTTTTCGCGTGGTCTTTAACAACATGAGCGAAACAATCGGGATGTTGAAATGCAGATGTAGCTCACAGTCATCTTATGTGGTTCGAACTATCGTTTCATTAGAGAGGCATTAACCCCAGAATTTTCGGTCCAGACTCCTATACTGTATCGCCTCGGCAACATGTAGAGTCTGGATATTGTCCTCCCCCGCAAGATCGGCAATTGTTCGAGCGAGCTTTATTATTCTATCGTAAGCCCTTGCGGACAGGTTAAGCTGCGTGATTGCCGACCGAAGCAGGCTCTTTGTGTCGTCGGATACCTGGCAAAACAGCTTCATCTGTTTTGAGTTCATGTGAGCATTGCAGTAGATGCTGCTGCCACAGAAACGCTCTAGCTGGCGAGATCTTGCCTCTACTACCCTCTGCCGTATCGTCGCCGACGGCTCACCGTTGCCCCGGCCCAGAAGCTCATCTTGCTTGACACGCGATACCTCAATGTGAATGTCAATCCGGTCGAGCAGCGGCCCCGAGACGCGCTGTAGGTATCTCTTTATCATATTCGGTGTGCAGGAACAGGTCTTCGAGCCTGAGTTGTCGCCGTAATGTCCACATGGACACGCATTAAGAGCGCCGACCATTAAGAACCGTGCTGGGTAGGTCAGTGATGCTTGTGCGCGGGCTATTGTAACAGTGCCATCTTCCAATGGTTGCCTTAGCACTTCCAACACATCGCGCCGGAACTCCGGCAGTTCGTCCAAAAAAAGCACACCGTGGTGCGCCAGGCTGACTTCTCCTGGCCTCGGATATGTGCCACCGCCAGTAAGCCCGGCGTTGGATATTGTATGGTGAGGAGAGCGAAATGCACGCCGAGTGACAAGAGCTTCTTGAGGACTCAGAAGTCCACACACACTGTACAGCTTGGTTGTTTCAAGCGCCTCTTCCAATGAGAGAGGCGGAAGTATCGTTGGTATGCGGCGGGCAAGCATTGTTTTTCCGCTTCCGGGAGGGCCTATCATAATGATGTTGTGGCCGCCCGCCGCCGGGATCAAGGTCCACGCGTGGATCACCGTCTACGAGGTCTACAACGACAGCAAGTGGACCAAAGGCAACGCGAACCCGGTCCACAGGGCGCATCCCGACTGGGTCATGAAGGGCGAACAGGGTAACGACAGGTTCCTGGGCGGTAGAGTCTATCTCGATCCCGGTCACCCGCAGGTCAAGACCTATCTGGCCGGTATCGTAAGCGAGATCGTCAAGAACTACGACGTAGACGGCGTACACTACGACGTGATCCGCTACCCGGGCCCGTCCGGCGGCTACACCGAGGAATCCGTCACCCGCTTCAACCAGGAGAAGGGACGCATGGGTAAGCCGAAAAACGACGAGAGAGACTGGTGTGACTGGCGCAGGGAGCAGATCACCGACTTCGTCCGTCAGGCGGCTGCGAGAGTCAAGGCCGGGAAGCATCGGAACGTTCAGATATCCGCTGCAGTCTCCCAGAGCTGGCGTGACTCGTACGAGAATCTCTTCCAGGACTGGAAGCAGTGGTTGGAGTCCGGCATCGTGGACTTCGTGGTGACGATGAGCTTCGCCCAGGACGACCGCGTGTTCGCGGCCTCCATCAAGGAAGCGAAGGCGATCAGCCCGAAGGTCTACCTGGGCCAGGGTGGGTTCCACATGCCTGCTGAAAGAAGCGTGGCTCAGGTAGAACTCGCGCGGAAATCCGGAGCCGAGGGAATCGTCATATACAGCTACGATGCGTGCTCCAAGGTTCGGAAGCCTGACTCCGTATCGCTGATGGATGCGCTCAAGGCAGGACCGTTTGTCGCGCCTGCCGTGGCGCCATAGGTCGTCGGCATAGCCGACAGAGACAGCTCAAGGGCTGGTGGCACAGGCGTGCCACCAGCCCTTTTTCCATTGCTCCGATTCCGATGTGCGGTCATCCCCGCCGACGAGCGATATCGTCCCCTGCCTGTCGGGTGTGGAAGTCGCGCCTTGCCTACGACTCACCTGCAGACCGTGATGTACGAACGCGCGAGAGATCAGCCGGTGAGATTCGTCAACTCGGCGTCGACGGCGCGGATGAGGTCGTCGGGAGCGACGAGGAGTTGCATCCCCCGCATCCCGGCGCTGATCGAGATGAAGTCGAACAGGATCGCGGTCTCGTCGAGGTAGACGGGGAACCGCTTCTTCGTCCCGAGCGGAGAGACTCCCCCGCGGATGTATCCGGTGAGCGGCCGGACGTCCTTCAGCGGGACCATGCCGACGCGCTTGTTCCCGCTCACACGGGCGAGGGCATCGACGTCGAGCTCCGCGTCGCCGGGCACGATGGCGAGGAGCGCGCCGGTCTTGTCGCCGGTGACGACCAGCGTCTTGAACACCTGCTCGAGCGGGAGGCCGATCTTGTCGGCGACGCTCTGGGCGCTGAGGTCGCTCTCGTCAACCTCGTACTCCCGGACCTGATATTCGATTCCCATCGAGTCGAGAAGCCTTGCGGCGTTTGTTTTCTTCATTCACCCAACCACAGAGAGAAGCATAGGGACGCATCCTCGTAGGAAACGGGCGCTGCTCCCGTTCCGTTGGTTGTAGATATCCACCCACGGAAGGCGACGGCGGGATGCCCGCTCCCGCGTTCGATGTTCGATGTTCGATGTTGAACGTTCGATGTTCGACGTTCGCATCCCTCTCCCCGCATCCCCGCGTCGCTACTCCCCTTTCGGCTCGCGGTGCATCAGGTCGGCGACGGCTGTGCGCGGATCCTTGCCCTCGAAGAGGACGCGGTGCATCTCCTCCGTGATCGGCATCGGGACTTCCATCCGCCGCGCGAGCCGGTACGCGGTCCGGGTCGTCGGGACTCCCTCCGCGACCTGGCCGACCTCGGCGAGGACGTCGTCCAGCCTGCCGCCCTTCCCCAGCCCGATCCCCACGCGGTGGTTCCGACTGAGAGGGCTCGCGCAGGTAACGATCAGATCGCCGATCCCGGCGAGACCCATGAAGGTCGCCTGCTCGGCGCCCATCCTGGTCCCGAGGCGTGTGATCTCCGCGAGACCCCTGGTGAGAAGCGCAGCCTTCGTGTTGTCGCCGAACCCGAGTCCGTCGCAGATACCCGCGGCGATCGCGATGACGTTCTTCAGCGCGCCGGCGACTTCGACTCCGACGACATCCGAGTTAGTGTAGACGCGGAGCGACGGAGTCATGAACAGGTCCTGCCCGAAGCGCGCGGTCTCCCCGTCCTTCGAGGCAACGACGGTGGCTGTCGGGATGCCGCGGGCGATCTCGGCCGCGATGTTCGGACCGGAGAGCGCGGCCACCGGATTCCTCCGGCTGAGCGCGGTGTCGAGCACTTCGGACATCGTGCGGCATTCCTCGCCGATGAGACCCTTGGTCGCGCTGATGACCGGAATCCCGGCGGGGAGCGACTCGCCGAGCACACGCGCGATCTCTGCCGCCCCTTCCGAACGGACGACGAACACGACGGCGGCGGCCTCGCGGACGGCCTCCGGGATGGAGGTCGTGACGTCGATTGCCTCGGGGAGGATGTAGCCGGGGAGGAACGGGTTCTCGCGGGTGCGGGCGATCTGTGCCGCCTGCTCCGGGTCGAATGCCCAGAGCGAGACCTCGTTGCCCTTACCGGCGAGCAGCAGCGACAGCGCCGTGCCCCAGTTTCCCGCCCCCAGTACTGCTATTCTGTTCACTTGACCACCTTTCGCTATGGTGTCGTTCTGAGCGACGCGAGGAACCCAGCCCCCGGATTCCGCCGCGATGGTCGACGACTGAGTCGTCGATCACAGTCCGTGTCGCTCCTAAGATATCTTGAACCCTCAGCCCTGAGTAGTCCCGACCGTCCTTCGATACGCTCCGCTACTCAGGAATAGCGGGTTCCATGTTCCCGGGGAACAACCACCGCCATTCCGGGCCACAAGCGCACCGATCTCCCCCGCCGCGCGCCGGAGAAAACGGAAAAGGTAGCGGAAATTTCCGAAAAGGTAGCGGAAAATTCCGAAAAGGTAGCGGAAAATTCCGTTTGGGTAGCCGTTCGATCCGCTCCGCCGAGCGCGGACCTCGCTCATTCAGGCAACCGATCCATCCTGCCGGTAGTATCCCGATTCCCGCGCAGACCCCCGGTCTCGGCCGCTGCGGGGAACAGGAGTGTGGGGCGGTTGTCGCTGCCTGTGCAGGATACCGGCAGCCGGTGCCCCCGTCGATGCCCATCCCCGATCACAGTCTCCGCTCGTCTGCAACCAGACCTCCGACTAGACCCGACCGTCCTTCGATACGCTTCGCTACTCAGGACTAGCGGGTTCCATATTCCCGGCAGACCCACTCCGTCAGCCCTGAGTAGTCCTGGACTCCGAGCTAACGCAGTGCGAGGAGTTCAGGGCGTATCGAAGGGCGGCCTAGTTCCACCAAACCTTTGGCTAGCTCCCACCGTCCTTCGATACGCTCCGCTACTCAGGACTGACGGATTTTGTGACTCGGAAAATAACCACCGCTAGGTCTGACTAGCCGCGACCGTCCTTCGATACGCTTCGCTACTCAGGACTAACGGATTACTATGTCCCGGCAGACCCACTCCGTCAGCCCTGAGTAGTCCTGAACTCCGAGCTAACGCAGTGCGAGGAGTTCAGGGCGTATCGAAGGGCGGCCTAGTTCCACCAAACCTTTGGCTAGCTCCCACCGTCCTTCGATACGCTCCGCTACTCAGGACTGGCGGGTTCTGTGTCCCGGGAGACAAGTGTGCCTGCTGTGCAGGAACATGCTCGCAATGACACCACGGCAGGATTGCCCCGGACTCCCTAGAACTCCACTACGACCTTCGTCGCTTCTTCCTCGCGATCATCGGCATATCTCAGCGCGTCCCAGATCCGGTCGAACGGGAAGCGCTCCGTGATGACGGCGCCGAGATCGACCATCCGGCGGGTGATCACCGTTGCAGCGGGCTCCGGTGATTCGACATGCCGGAAGACTCCGCGAACGTCGATCTCCTTGACGATGATGTCCATCGTGGGGATCTCCGTCGGGATCGGCGGCATCACGCCGGCCGACACGACCACCGATCGACATCCCGCCATCCCGATCGCATCGGCGAGCGCTCCCGGGCGGCCCGAGCACTCCAGCACGATATCGAGTCCGTCCCCGCCGGTCAGTTCGTCCACCACCGCCGTCGGATTCGTTCGGGAGGTATCGATCACCTCGCTCGCGCCGAGCCTGTTGGCGGCCTCGAGCTTCCCCGGATAGGCATCGGCAACGACGATCCGCCCCGCGCCGGATATCCGTGCGGCGAGGAGGCACATCAGCCCCACCTCATCGGCGCCGATGATCCCCACACTCCGGGCGACGGACATGCCCGCCCTGCGCACTGCGTGGAATCCGACTGCGAACGGCACGAGCATCGCACACTCATCGAAGCCCACGGTGTCCGGCAGCACACAGGTGTGCCACGCCGGCACGAGTATGTGGTCGGCATACGAGCCTCCGAGCGGCGGATGCGACAGAAGAAACGTCGCCGGGCAGGCGCCGAATTCGCCCGACCTGCACGCCTCGCAGGTCATGCACGGGTGGCCCGGAGTCACCGCAACCCTCTGGCCGGCTCGGCGGTCCTCGACATCGGAGCCGACACCGACGATCTCACCGGCCGTCCCGCGCCCCATGCGCAGATAGTCCTCGACGGCGGTCTCGATGTCGGGGCCGTGCTTGTAGTAGTGCAGGTCTGCCTCAGCGATGCCGACGGCCTTCACGCGCACGAGCACTTCATGAGCGCCGATCTCCGGAACGTCGGACTCATCGAGCCGGATCTCACGCGGTCCGACTACGACAGCGGTCTTCATCTTCGCCATAGAGTGTCATCCTTCCATCGGTTGGGTAGTCATTTGACCCGGCGCCGGAGTTCGGGATGCACGCTGCCCGATTATAGCACCGGCGTGACAGTTCGGCAATCGCAGGTGATTCGTCCTGAACCGGGTACAAAATGTGGGGTTCCCACGTATATACACTTGGACGCGCGGATACCAACCATTCACGCCTGCCGTTCCTTGACACAGCGGAGGCGCTACACCTATAATTTGACCATTGGAGGCGTCTTTTATGCGCGGTGGACAGCGAACACGTACCCGGCGGCCGTTCCGCAGGCGGCTCAAGGTTTTCATCATATACATGGAGATCATCGCCCTGGTGCTGCTCGGGATCCTGCTGGGAAGCATCGCAGGCGCATTCTACAGCCTCTCCAAGACTCTTCCCTCCGGCCTGGACGTCGCCGAGTACACCCCCACTGAGGCGACCAAGATCCTCTCCAACGACGGAGTGGTACTCGCCGAGGTCTTCGAGGAGAACCGGGAAGTCGTGCCGATCACCGATATCCCGGAGGATCTCCAGCGGGCGACGGTCGCCATCGAGGACAGCCGCTTCTACCACCATATGGGCATCGACGTTCGGGGAATCGTGCGCGCGGTGGTCGAGAACATTCGCACCGGCCACATGTCCCAGGGTGGAAGCACGCTCACCCAGCAGCTTGCGAGGAACGTCTACCTGACGCGCGAGAAGAAGATCTCCCGGAAGCTGCAGGAGGTCATCCTCGCCCTCAAGATCGAGCGCAACTACTCCAAGGAGCAGATCCTGGAGCTGTATCTGAACCAGGTCTATTACGGCAGCGGCGCGTATGGAGTACAGACCGCCGCGAACGTCTACTTCGGCAAGCATGTAAAGGACCTCACCCTCGCCGAGTGCGCGATGCTCGCCGGACTCCCGCAGAAGCCGTCGGGCTACAACCCGCATGAGAACCTCGAGGATGCGGTCACGCGTCGGAACGTCGTTCTGAGGCGTATGGAGGAGGTCGGATATATCACCGAGGAGCAGCGCGACGAAGCCCTCAAGGAAGATGTCAAACTCGCCGAGCTGAAGCCGAAGGGAATCGCAAAGTACAAAGCGCCGTGGTTCGTCACCTACGTCATCAAGGAAGTCACGAAGGAACTCGGGCCCGACCAGGTCTACCGCGGAGGGTTGAGGATACACACGACCCTCAACTACGAGATGCAGCAGACGGCGGAGAAGGCGCTCCGCGAGGGCGTCGCCCGGGCGAAATCGGGCAACGCGAGCCAGGGTGCGCTGGTATCGATCGATCCGCACAACGGGCACATCAAAGCGATGGTCGGCGGCGTGGGCGTGGACTTCACCAAGGACCAGTTCAACCGGGCGGTCCAGGCGAAGAGACAGCCGGGATCGTCGTTCAAGGCCTTCGTTTACACCGCCGCGATCGACAACGGCTACGATCCGAACTACCGTGTCTCGAACGCAAGGATGACGTTCACCATACCCGGATCGAAGCCCTGGACTCCGAAGAACTACGATGGCAAATACGGCGGCACCTACACGCTCACCAACGCGGTGGCGAAGTCGATCAACCTGGTGGCGATCCGCATGGCGGAGAAGGTCGGTATCGATGAGGTCATCAAGTACGCCCGCCTCTGCGGGATCACATCGCCGCTACCCAGGCATCTTTCGCTGGCGCTCGGGTCAGCGGTAGTCACTCCGCTCGAACTGACCTCGGCATACGGCGTGTTCGCCGCTCGCGGAATCAGGGCCGAGCCGATTTGCGTCACGAGGATCACCGACCGCGACGGAAGCATCATCAAGGAGAACACGCCTCAGACCGCACAGGTGCTCAGCCAGCAGACCGCAGACACGATGAGCGAGATGTTCCGCGCCGTCGTTACCAGGGGTACCGCGATCAGGCTCACTAGCAAAGCCTACTTTGTCCCGAACGCTCACGGCAAGACCGGCACAACCAACGAGGACAGGGACGCCTGGTTCGTAGGTTACACACCGGAACTGGTCACGGGAGTCTGGATCGGCAACGACAACAACGCTCCGATGCGGAACATCTGGGGCAGCACCGGCTGTCTGCCGATCTGGGCCGAGTTCATGAGGAAGGGCATCGAGGTCGTCAAGCGCGAACAGAAGCCGAAGGAAGAGGTCCCCGTCGTCACTCGGGAATCGTCCGAGCGGCGGAACGAGCGACGTCGCGACAAGCCCGAGACTCGTCAGGATGAGCAGACCGAGACTCAGGCGATGGTGACAATCTGCTCCCAGACCGGGCTGATCGCGGTATCCGGCTGCCCGACGACATACCAGGTGGCCGACGACGACGCCACGGCGTCGCTCGGCAGATGCACGGTCCACGGCCTACGACGTCAGGAGCAGCCGGCGGAGACCCGTACCCCGAGAGCCGAGGAGCATTCGCCCCCAACGCCCACTCCGCCGCCCAGTCGCACGGGGGAGTACCTGAACATACCGATCTGCGCCGACTCCGGGCGTGTGGCAACAATCTACTGCCCGGAACGGGTGACAAAGAGGTTCAGGGCCGAAGAAGCGCCCAGCCGTACGTGCGGCATCCACCTCCCGCCGCGTGACTAAAGGCGGACGGGGGGACACGGAGACACCGGGACGCGGGAACACGGGGAGACGGAGATGGCAAATATGCGGGACTACCGGGAGCTCAACGTATACCAGACCGCCATGGAGACTGCAATGCGGATCTTCGAGTTGACCAAGAGCTTCCCCGATGAGGAGAGGTACTCCATGGTCGACCAGATGCGGCGTTCCTCTCGCTCAGTGTGTGCGAACATCGCTGAGGCCTGGAGGAAACGTCGGTATCCCGCCCACTTCACGAGCAAGATCAGTGATGCGGAAAGTGAGGCCGCTGAGACGAGAGTGTGGATCGAGTTCGCGGGACGTTGTCAGTATCTGACGCCAACCCAGGTCAGCGAACTGGACACGGCCTACAACCAGATCCTCGGGCAGTTGGTCCGCATGGCAAGCGATCCGGATGCATGGACCATCCGTCGCTCCTAGACATCTCCCCCCGTCCCCGTGTCCCCGCGTCCCCGTGTCCCCGCGTCCTACCTAAGGAGGCTCAGGAGGATGATCCCCGTTCCGAAGACGAGCCGGTATCCCACGAAGAGGCCCGTGCTCCGGGTCCTCAGGTAGGACATGAGGAATCCGATGCACAGGTATCCCACGATGGCGGAGGCCGCGATCCCCACGCCGAACGGGAGCAGGTCCGCCGCCGTCAAACCGCTCCTCAGGGCATCCGGCATCTCGTAGATCGCCGCGCCGAGTATGATCGGCGCTCCCAGCAGGAACGAGAACCTCGCCGCCGCATCCCTCTGCAGACCGCATGCCAGACCCGCGGTGATCGTGATCCCCGATCTCGATACGCCGGGGATGATCGCGAGGGCCTGAGCCACTCCGATGATCAACCAGTCTTTCAGCGTCACTCCCTCGGCGGGACGGCGCTTCGCCCCGAACCTGTCTGCAAGGAACAGCAGCACGCCCAGCGAGATGGTGACGATCCCGACCAGCAGGAAGTTCGAGCGGATCTGGTTCTCAATGGTGTGCTCCAGGAACTTGCCCGCGACGGCCGCCGGGATGCTGGCAATCACGATCGGCCACACGAGCATCGTGCTCGTAGAGGCCGGCTTCAGGCCCATCATCCTGCCCAGGCGAGTGGTCCTCGCATAGTCCCTCAGCAGTTCATACCAGTCCCGCCAGAAGTAGGCAAGAAGCGCGAACACCGTTCCCAGATGCAGGGCGACGTCGAAGGTGAGGCCGAACGGCTCCCACCGGAAGAGCCACGGGACTACTATGAGATGTGCCGAACTGCTGATGGGAATGAACTCGGTCAGCCCCTGGATGGCGCCGAGGATGATTGCCTGCAATGTGTCCACTGGTAACCTGCTTTCAACAGATCGGCCTGTCTCCGCTTAATCGGACACAGGCCGGTCGAATCCTATCCGAGGCCGTCAGCCTCAGAGACTATGCGCTTTCGATTGTTCCGGCGATCGGCTCTGCGATGGCGGGAGCATCGACGGCAGCCGGC
>Ga0208826_1003068_pt1 | contig 11807 bp, 8 predicted proteins | sample AD_UKC115_MetaG_FD_184451 | JGI IMG/M metagenome (GOLD analysis project Ga0208826, IMG submission 184451) | Active sludge microbial communities of municipal wastewater-treating anaerobic digesters from Hong Kong - AD_UKC115_MetaG (SPAdes)... | ecosystem: Engineered > Bioreactor > Anaerobic >... | reverse complement strand
TAATTTTCCACGCCGTTGCAGTAGCCGATCTCGGCCATCATTTCCAGATCGTATTGCGTGCGCTGTTGCAAGCGCTGCGCTTCGACCAGCTTGTTCGCTTTGTAGAGTTGATCGAGCCGTTCTTTCAACTCGGGCTTGATCGTCTCGATGGCATCGAGCACGCGCTTGCGCGTGGTCACGTAGTGCGTCGCCGGGTAGACCACGCAGCGCGGCAGCTTGCGCAGCACCGTGCCGGTCAGCGGATCGAAGGCAGCAATATTTTCGACTTCGCCGTCGAACAACTCGATGCGCAGCGCTTCCATTTCGCTCTCGGCCGGAAACACGTCGACCACGTCGCCGCGCACGCGGAATGCGCCGCGATGCAGCTCGAAATCACCACGTTCGTATTGCAGCTCGGTCAGATGGCGGATCAATTCGCGTTGATCGACGCGTTCGCCGCGCGCGAGGATCAGACGCATCGACAAATAATCTTCCGGATCGCCGAGGCCGTAGATCGCCGACACCGTCGCCACGATCAGCGCATCGGGCCGCGAGAGCAACGCCTTGGTCGCCGACAGGCGCATCTGCTCGATATGCTCGTTGATCGACGAATCCTTTTCGATATACGTGTCGCTGGCGACGACGTAGGCCTCGGGCTGGTAGTAGTCGTAGTAGCTGACGAAGTATTCGACCGCATTTTGCGGGAAGAACTCCTTGAACTCGCCGTAGAGCTGCGCGGCCAGCGTCTTGTTCGGCGCGAGCACGATGGTCGGCTTCTGCACCTGCTGCACCACGTTGGCAATGGTGAAGGTTTTGCCCGAGCCGGTGACGCCGAGCAACGTCTGATGCGCCAACCCGTCATTGAAACCGGCGACGAGCCTGGCAATCGCATCGGGCTGATCGCCCGCTGGCTGGAAGGGTGAAACGAGTTGGAAGCGGTCAGCAGCCATCGGGGCTCACGCGGCGAATTGGCAATCTGCAAGTCTAAACAAATTGCAGGGCGCGGACGAATCGCGTGCATTCGCACGGCGCGCGAGGTTGATCCGGCTGGTCACCCCGCGCGCAGTCGCAGTGCTCGACGCCAACCGCTTCGTAAATTGCGAGCGCGCACTAGGTGCGATGAAGCTCGCTGTACGCCACACCACCCTTGGATTTCGAGTCGGCAGCCGCTTCGACGATTTGCACGATGATGCCTGCAGCCGGTACCTCGAAATGTTCCGCCACTGCGTCGGTAATGGCGCGCATCAGGCGCTGTTTTTGTTGCGCTGTGCGACCTGCGAGTGCGTAGACAACGACTTCTGGCATGGGTCGATCTCCTCGTGTGGCGATGGGTTTGCGCTGCTCGTTTGCGCTGCTTCTCGCGCCTCAGCGGCGCGCTGCGGCGTCGGCGCCGTTCGCGACCGCTTCCACTTCGGCAGCGGACACCATGGCGTTGTCGCCGGGTGTGGTCATGGCGAGCGCGCCATGCGCGGCGGCAAGTTCCACTGTGCGCTGCGCATCGGCGCCATCGAGAATGCCGTGGATCAGGCCCGCGACGAAGGCATCGCCGCCGCCGACGCGATCGAGGATTTCCAGGTCGCCGCGCATTGCCGAGGCGTAGCGCGCGCTGCGGGTGTGGAGCACACCACCCCAGCCATTGCGCGACGCCGTTGTCGCCTCGCGCAGGGTGAACGCGACGGCTTTCAGATGGGGAAATTCGCGCAGGGCAAGCGCCGCCGCGGCGTCGGCCGGTGTGCTGTCGAGGCCGTGCGTACGCTGGACGCCAGTCACATCACCGAGACCAAGGCAGGCAGAAAAAGTATACTCGTCGCCGATCAACACGTCGCAGGCGGCGGCAATCGCGCGATTGACGCGGCGCGCGGCGTCAGGGTCAGGGTGGCTTTGCCACAGGCTGGCGCGATAGTTGAGGTCATGCGAGACAACGACGCCAGCGCGGCGCGCGGCTTGCACCGCAGCGAGCGCGGCCTGCGCGGACGACTGCGACAGTGCTGCAAAAATACCGCCGGTGTGCAACCAGCGTGCGCCCCTGGGCCCGAACAGCATCGCCCAATCGAATTCGTCCGCACGAATCTGGGATGCGGCTGAATTCGCGCGATCTGACACGCCCACCGCCGCACGCACACCGAAGCCGCGTTCGGTGAAATTCAGGCCCATGCGGGTGTTGCGGCCAATGCCATCGTAATCGCGCCACAGGATTTGGCTGGCATCGATACCGCCTTGCAGAATCAATTCTTCGGCAAGCAGGCCGAGCTCGTTGCGCGGCAGCGCGGTCAGTACCGCGCAGCGATGGCCGAAAGTCTTGCGCAGGCCGCGCACGACGTTGTATTCGCCGCCACCCTCGCACACGCGCAAGGTGCGCGCCGAGCGGATGCGCCCTTCGCCCGGATCGAACCGCAGCATGACTTCGCCAAGCGCGATGCAATCCCAACGTCGCGTTGGCTCCGCTGGAATGGCAAGCCCAATGACGCTCGCAGCATTCACGAAAAAAACACCCCGCCGTTGACGTCGAGATTCGCGCCGTTGATGAAGCTTGCGGCATCGGATGCGAGATACAACGCCGCGTCCGCAGCTTCCTCGGCGCGACCTTCGCGACGCAGTGGGGTCGCGCCTGCCACGGCTTTGCGCACTTCGGGTTTGGTGAAATCGTCGTGGAAGCGCGTGGCGATCATGCCGCAGCATAGCGCGTTGACGCGAATCCCGCACGGGCCGAGTTCCTTGGCCATCGCGCGGGTGAAGGCCATCACACCGGCCTTCGCGGTCGCGTAGATCGCCGAACCCGGGCCGCCGCCGTCACGCCCGGCAAGCGAGGCGAAGTTGACGATGGCGCCGCCCGCAACCATGTGCGGCGCGACCGCCCGCGTGGTCAGGTACACCGAGGTCAGATTGAGATCGATCACTTGATGGAAAAATGCTTCGTCAATGTCGGCCAGCGCTTTGCGCGCAATGAGTCCGCCTGCGACGTTGACGAGAATGTCGATGCGCTCGCCAAACGCTGCCTGCGTCGCAGCGATGAGTCCGGCGACGGCAGCGGCATGGGCCACATCGGCGCGGTGCACGATGGCCTGCCCGCCGGCTGCGAGGATGCGCTGGCGCGTGTCCTCGGCGCTTGCAGCGTCGTGCGCGTAATTGATGCAGACACGCGCGCCGGCGGCACCGAGCTTGAGAGAAACCGCGCGGCCGATATCGCGGCCACCCCCGGTGACGATCGCCACTTTGTCGCGGAAATTCATGAGTGAAACTCCTTTGCTTGCGGAAATGCGGAAACCTCGGCGACTGACACGAGCTTTTGGTAACGCCCGCCCACGCCGAAAATGGCGAGCAGCGACAGCGGTACCAGCGCGGCGACAAGAATGAAAATTGGCGCGTAAGACTGTTTCGTCATCACCGGCACGAGCCAGGTCGTGATCAGGGTGCCGACGATGCCGACCATGCCGCTGATGCCGGCGAGCGAGCCGACCGACTTGCCGTCGAACAGATCGCCGGGCAGGGTCTGGATGTTGCCGATCGCGAACTGGAAGCCGAACAGCACCGCGGCAATCGTCAACACCGCCGCGGTCGGGTCGGCGGCGAGCACGGCGCCGAGCAGCGCCGGCGCCATGATCGCAGCGCCGAGCGCGATCGCCCACTTGCGCGCGCGATCCACGCTCGCGCCGGCGGCGATCAGGCGTCCGGAAAATCCACCGCCGGCCAGGCTGCCGAGCATCGCGCCGACGTAGGGTACCCAGGCGAAGATGCCGATCTGCTTGATGTCGAAACCGAAGGTCTCGGCGAGATACAACGGCAGCCAGGCGACGAACAGCCACCAGATCGGCTCGAGGAAGAAGCGCGCGAGCACGATGCCCCAGCTCTGCCGATGCGACATCAATTCGCGCAGACTCAGCGCCTGCGCCACTGGCGGCGCGGCATCGGGCGCGTCGAGAATCAGCCGGCGTTCGGCATCGCTCAGCCACGGATGCGTATCCGGCCCGGAGCGGTAGACGAGAAGCCAGGGCACGAGCCAGAGCAGGCCGATCGCACCGACAAGAAAAAACGTCGCACGCCAGCCCAGCGAGAGGAACAGCAGCGCGATCAGCGGCGCCGACACGATCGCGCCGAGCGAGGCGCCGGCGTTGAAGATGCCTTGCGCGAACGCGCGCTCGCGCGGCGGAAACCACAGCGCGTTCGCCTTCACCGCGCCGGGCCATGCGCCGGCCTCGCTGACGCCGAGCAACACGCGAAACAGGCCGAACGAAAGCAGCGAATTCGCCGCCGCATGCAGCAGGATCGAGACCGACCACACCGAAATCGACAGCGCAAAGCCGCGGCGTACGCCGATCACGTCGAGCAGACGTCCGAACGCGAATTGCCCGGTCGCGTAGGCGAGCATGAACACGGTGACCAGCCCGGCGTAGTCCGCCTTGTCCGCGCCAATCTCGCGTGCGATCGCCGGCCACATCACCGCCAACGCGTTGCGGTCGATGTAGTTGATGACGGTGGCGAGCGCAATCAGCGCGATCACCAGCCAGCGCACGCCGAGTTTCATTGTCCCGCCCCGGGTTCTTTGGCCGACGCCGCCGTGCCACGCTCCAGCCGCGCCGAGGCGCCCTGCCATTCGTACACTTCAGCGCCGGCGGCAACACGGTGGGTTTGCGTCGCTTGTGCCTCGTCAGCGATGGCGAGTGCCACCGTGCCGCCGCGGGCGAGGTGCAGCACGATCACATCCGCATCGCTGCCGCGCAGATGCTCGATAGCCCGGATGCGACTGTTGGCACCGCTGACGTTTTCGGCAGTGCCATCGTACTTGCCGTGCGGTTCGAGCACGCCGAAAAAGCGCACGTCATGCGCGCCATCGGCGCGCACGATCAAGGCGGGTTCGTGGCGCAGGTTGAATTTCGGATCGTTCGCGCCGCTCTCGACGAGGTACGCGCGTGTCGGCACGCTCGCGCCGAATCGATAGGTGTAGAAGCGGTTGCCCAGCAACCAGCTCAGGTAGCGCGGCTCATCCGCCACATCGCTCGCTGAATCGACCCACAGATGTTGGTAGCCGTCGTGCGTGCCCATCACCGGTCGCTCGGCGAGGTAACGATGCGCGGTGAATCCTTGCGTGATGATCTGGCCGTTGAAGTGTAGCGGCAGATCGAAGCGCGCCGCCGCATCACTGCGTGCGTGGAGAAGATCGATGACGACGGGCAGATTGCCGTCGCCGAGGTCGAGCAAGGCCAGCGTGCGCTCGAATACCACGCCGGGCCAGGCGCCGACCATCGTCGCCCCGGTGAGTTGCGCGCCGTTTTCCTGCGCGAAACGCAGTCTCGTCGGCGCGAGGTTTTCGCCCTTTTTCCAGTCCGCGCCGAACTGGCTTTTCTCATCGACGACGAGCGTGTTGTGGGCGACGGTCTGCTTGGCCCAGCTCTTGTTCTCGGGCAGGTAGATGCCGCCCGATTTTGCCTCGACGTTGAGAAAGCGCGCCGAGCCGTAGTCGGCGATCACGTTGCGGCCGTTGTCGTAGAACAGCCAATTGAGCCGGTCGAAATGGCCGTGACCCATGCCTTGCATGGTGTTCTTCATGACCAGCGACTGATCGGCGGCGCCGCCCTCGCGCAGGATTGCAAGCCCGCCGCGCGTGCCATCGGGCCCGTCGCGCAGCAGCACCGAACGAAACGCGAACGGCTGTGCCTTGCCCGCAGCCACGGCTTGCGCGACCTCGAAACCATCCGGCGTCAGCAGCACGCGATTTTGTTCGTGCGCGATGGAAAGCAGGTGCGCGTCGTGGGTACGCGCATAGGTGATGTCGATACCCGCGATGATCTCCTCGCTGTCCAAACCCTTGTCGGGCAGGGCATCGTTGATCGGGAAAAGCAGGCCTGCGTAACTCGATTGCACGACCGCGTCGACTGCCTTGAGCAGCACACCGTCCTTGTACTCGAAGATCTTGCGCTGCGGATCGTTGCGCTCGATCGCCGCGGCGAAGATCACGAACGGCTGCAGGGCATAGCGCTGGTAGTACGGGCCTTCCTCGTAGTAGCCGTCGGGCGAAAACAGCAAATCGATCTGGCGCAGGAAGCCGGCCTTGCCGTCCTTGTGCAGCCCGAGCAGCGACTTGTCGACCAGGTCGCGATCACGCAACACGTAGCCGGTCATGCCGACGCCGGCGACGGCCCAGGTCGCGTGGTTGTGGATCAGCTCGAAATTGTCTGGCGAGCCGGCGGAGAGGAACTGCGCCATGCGCCGGAACACGTCATTGTCGATGGTCTGCCGATCCTGCGCCGACAGGGTGTCGCGGATCGCGTCGTAGCCCTGAATGGCATAGACCAGCCAGACCGAGTCGTTCAGCACCTGCCAGAACAGTCGCCCCGGAATCTGCGTGCCGCTGGCCGGATGCTTGCCGAGGGTCGGATACAGCCTGGCGTAGGCCAGCAGCATGTCGCGCACGTAGTCGGCGTAGGCGCGATCGCCGGTCAAGCGATACAGCGAACCGGCGCCCCAGATTGCGAGGTAGTTGCGCTTGTGTTGCTCGTGGGTCGCGCCGCCGCCCGGATCCTTCGGCACCGGCACATGGATGCCGGCCTGCATGGCCTTGCGCACGCTGCGCGCCGTGCGCTCGAGTTCGCTCGCGAACAGCGGCGGGCGCTGGGCTGCGTCGGCCATCCGGCGCCACTCCTCGGCGGGAACCAGTACCGGCGCGGCCTCGGCGGATGCGGCGGCAACCTCACGCGCGGGCGCAGCGGGGGCCGGCGCACTCAGCAGCGCAGCGGAAAACACAACGACGAGGGTGAGCAGCTTCATGGTGTATCTCAGTGTGACCCGGGCAGGAAGAACCAATGTTCAGTCCAATTATCAGCTACTGTGCATACCAATTACAACATAATCAAGTACCATGTTTTATAAATAACATGAAATTACAAATACCAATTTTCCGGACATTAGTACTTACCAATATGTTGACATTGGTATGAATTGAGTGAATGCTCCACTAAGGTCGCATAGTCGTACTTGTCAACGGGAGGAGTCATGTCATATCCACACAACGTCGGGCCGGCGGTGCCGTTCGCAACCAAAACGTTGGTCTGCGCGGTGATGTGCGCTCTGGCCACGATGGCCGCACTACCCGCCGACGCGGCAGAACCAGCGCCTCAGGCCAGCGGCGCGTCCCAGCCCCCATCCACCAGCACCAGCACCAACGATACGCAAAATCTCGGCACGGTGACGGTCACCGGTATCCGCGACGCCATCCAGAGTTCGATTCAGAACAAGCGCAACGACACGGTGGTGTCCGATGTGCTCTCGGCCAAGGACATCGGCGACCTGCCGGCGCTATCCATTGGTGATGCGATTCAGACCATCACTGGCGTTAGTTCACACCAGGAAAACAACGGCGCCACCGAACTGTTCGTGCGTGGCTTGGGCCCGTTTCTGACCGCCTCCTCGTTCAACGGCCGCGAAATTTCCAACGGCAGCGGCAACCGCTCGGTCAATTTCGACAAGTTCCCGGCGGAAATGGTCAACACGGTGCGCGTGTACAAGACCCAGCGCGCCGATCTGATCGAAGGTGGCGTTGCCGGAACAGTGGAACTGGAAACCATCAAGCCGCTGGACTTCGGCAAACAGCGCTTGCAGTTCGACGGACGCGCCATCTACGCCGCATACCAAAACCGCCGCAATGACGACACGCCGTACTACGGCTCCGGCACACCGGGCTGGCGTGGCACGGCAAGCTACGTGGATCAGTTTCGGCTCGGCGATGCCGGCAATATCGGCGTCGCCCTGAGCCTGCAGAACGACGGCGAAACCAATCCGGACGATCTGATTTCGAGCAGTTCGACCTGGAATGCCTGCAATCCCACGGTCAAGTTTTCGGCGACCGCCAACTGCACGCCGGTTACCGCACAACAAGCAAACTCCGGCACGCCGTACTTTCTCGTACCCAACTCGCGCCAATATCGGCAACTCGATGACAAGCGCCATATGGGCGCGTTCACTGGCGCCGTGCAATGGCGCTTGAATGATCGCTTCGAGGCCAATCTCGACTGGCAGGTGACCCATCCGCGCACCGATGAAAGCCGTGCCGATTTGAACTTCACCGAAATGCGGCGTGGGCTGACCAATCTGCAGTACGACGCCAACGGCATACTGCGCGCGGCCAGCGGCAATTCGACGATTCAGGAAAACCCGACGTACTACACCCGCGACGAGCGCTATTCCGGTGGCGGCCTCAAACTGCGCTGGCGGCCCAGCGACTCGTTCACCATCGACAACGATTTCGCCTATTCGCGCGACTATCGCCAGGACACCACACGTTCGATCACGCTGCTGTCGAGCGCCAAGGACATCTACGGCAATCCGGTCGCCGGCGTCATCAACGGCCAGCGCGTCAACTACACCTACAACTATACCGGCGCCGATGCACCCACGATCGTCGTCGATCCGAACTTCAATCTCTCCAATGCCGACAACTTTGCCGGCCCGGCTTCCATCACCCGCACCGACAATCCGCGCCACAACATCATTCGCGCGTGGCGTCTGGACACGGCTTACATACCGGCGGACGGCCCGTTCACCGCACTAAAATTCGGCGTGCGCCTGTCCAAGTCGATCTTCACCATGCAAAGCGAGAAGATCACGTTCAACTACACCGACCCTGTCGCCATCCGCAATGCCAATCTCGCCTGCCGCGAGGCATTTCGTGAAAGCGATTTCTTCGCCGGCTTCACCGGCAATGCGATCACGAGCTGGGCCACGTTCGACCCGTTGTGCCTCAACAAGGCCTTCACCGGTGTTTACGATACCGGGCGCGTGCCCAACGGCTTCGATCCGATGGCGACGACCGACGTACGTGAACGCACCAACGCCGCCTATCTGATGGGTGAATACTCTTCCTCGCTATTTGGCCTGCCACTTACCGGCAACGTCGGCGTGCGCCTGGTGCAAACCGGCGAGCGCTCGATCGGCGGTCGCACTGGCCTTACCGTCATCAACAATCCCGACGGCACGATTTCGCTGCAGCCAACCGGTCAGGTCACGCAACAAACGTTCGTCAATTCCACCACCGAGCCGTTGCCGAGTTTGAACGCGGCATTCGAGCTTGCCGAGGACAAACTCTTGCGCGTCGGCCTGTATCGCGCCATGTCGCGTACCGATTGGAGCAATCTCGGTGCGGGCCGCGTGTTCACGGTAGACCCGACCACGTCGTTCCCCTCGCTGCAGGACGCGCTCAAGAACGTCACCGCCAATGGCAATCCCGCGATCAAGCCGCTGATGTCCTGGAACGCAGACTTCTCGTTTGAGTGGTATCCCAACCCCGACTCGATGTTGAGCACGGCGCTGTACTACAAGCAGTTCAACGGCGGCTATCGATCGATGGTTGCCAACGAAAGTTACAGCATCAACGGCGTTCCGGTAACGGTGCCGGTTGTGGTCATGGCCACGACCAACAAGAAGAGCGATCTGACCGGTATCGAGCTCGCCGGCGTGCATCGCTTCTCCTACCTGCCGCATCCGTTCGACGGTCTCGCCTTCAAACTCAGCTACAACTACGCGCTGACCGATTTCAAGACCGAGGATCTGCGCCTGGGTCAGCAGGTCGACGCCGTCACCGGCGCGGTCACCCCACGCATCGTCCAGCCCGCCAGCGTTTTCGGCTACTCGAAAAACGTCTACTCGGCGTCGCTGATCTATGCGCTCAAACGATTCGACGTGCAGGCGATCTACAACTACCGCTCGCAATACTACGAGAAGTTCGTCAGTGGTCCTTCGCAGAATCGTTACGTCGGCAACACCGGCTTGCTCTCCTTGCGCGCCACCTACCAAGTCAACGATGCGCTGTCGTTCTCACTGCAGGGCTCCAATCTCAACAACTACCTCAAGCGCTCGTACATGCCGATTCCCGGCAGCTTCTACGAAGCCGCCGCGTTCGGCCCACGCTACTATTTTGGAATAAGATACCGCTTCAAGTGATCTACCTTCGTCAACCCGCCCCAGCCGTCTACCGATGTCCGCAAGCCGTCTCTACCAGACCATAACCGCCGCGATTTCCGAACTGATCGAGTCGGGCGAATTTCCGCCCGGCACGCGTCTGCCCGGCGAGCGCGATCTCGCCGAGCGCTTCGGCGTCAGCCGGGTGACGATACGCGAGGCCGAGATCGCGCTCGAAGCGCAGGGCTGGATCACGATCAAGACCGGCTCGGGCGCCTACGTGCGCCCACGCCTCGATGCGCGCGGCGCCCTGCCCGACGTGTCGGCATTCGACGTGACCGCTGCGCGCGCGGTGATCGAGGCCGAAGCCGCGGCGATCGCCGCGCAGCGCATCAGCGATACCGAAATCGCCGAACTCGCTGCGTTGATCGGCGCGATGGCGCAGAGCGACGCCGACGATCACGAAGCCGAGGACGCCGACCAGAAATTCCATCTCGCCATCGCGCGCATCTCGGGCAATCCGGTGATCGAGCACTGCGTGCAGGTGATCTGGCGCATGCGCAATGAATTGCCGCGCGTGCGCCATGCCTACGCGCGCGTCTGCCATCACGACGCGACTCAGCGCACCAGCGAACACGACAGCATCCTCGCTGCCCTGCGCGAGCATGACCCGGCGGCCGCACGCGAGGCGATGCGCAGCCACTTCGAACGGCTGTTCGAGTCCATGCTCGAAGCCTCCGAGAACGAGGCTCTGCAGGAAGTGCGCCGGCGCACACAACAACATCGCGACAACTTTTTCGCGGCAACGCGCCTGCACGGCATCGCTGAAACCGGCAACGAGGGTACCGCCGCCGCACCTTGAGCGACCTAATTGTCCATTGCGCGCAGCGGCACTCAGGACGGCACCGACATGCAAACGTGAATGGTGGGCGGTGCAGGGATCGAACCTGCGACCCTTGCCGTGTGAAGGCAATGCTCTACCGCTGAGCTAACCGCCCATCGAAGCGTCTGGGCGACGCATCCCGGCCCGGCGCGTAGCGCACGGGGCGCGCATTATTGCCCAGCCGCCGGTTCGGCGCAAGACGCACAGCGACCTGTTTTTCGAATGCAACGGCGTTCGCATTGCATGACAGTCGCATCGCTCGATGAATCGGACATTGGTTGCCTAAGCGGAAAACGATTTGTGCCGCTACACTTCACGCATGTTCGGTCCCATGCTTGCCGTATTTTCCTTGCTCTGTGCCTTGGCGTTGTGGCAGAACGCGCTCAAGGCGCGCGATGTCGCGCGCTCGTTCGGCCATGAATTGTGCGCACGCGCAGGCGTGCAGTTGCTCGATCAAAGCGTGTCGCTGGCCGGAGTCGGCTTCGCGCGCAATGCCCACGGCCATTTGCGCGTTCGCCGCAACTATCGATTCGATGTCAGCATCGATGGGCATGATCGCCATCGCGGCAACCTGACGATGCTCGATGGCCACTTGCTTGCGTGGAGCCTGCCGACGGTCGAAACGCGACCGTCGATGAGTGCTTCGAATGTGATCGAACTGCCGCGCCGCTTGAACTGACCGCGCTATTTCACCACGCGCAGGTGCGCGCCTTTCTTGGCAGTCGAATCGACCGGCGCCGGTACCGGCGCGCCGGCGTCCGCATCGCCGGTCGCTCCGGCGACTGGAGGTGGCGAGGACGATTCGTCTTCGGCCGGAAACATCATGCCTTGCCCGTTTTCCTGAGCGTAGATCGCCAATACAGCCGGCATCGGCGCTTCGACAGCCTGACTGACGCCGGAAAAGCGGGCCATAAAACGCACACGGTCGGCACCGAGTTCGAGTTGGGCGACCGCGCGTGCGGCGACGTTGAGCACGACACGACCGTCCTTGATCGCCACCTTCGGCACCTTGACGCCTGGCGCATTGGCATCGACGAGGATGTACGGCGTCATGCCG
>Ga0208826_1003065_pt1 | contig 11824 bp, 3 predicted proteins | sample AD_UKC115_MetaG_FD_184451 | JGI IMG/M metagenome (GOLD analysis project Ga0208826, IMG submission 184451) | Active sludge microbial communities of municipal wastewater-treating anaerobic digesters from Hong Kong - AD_UKC115_MetaG (SPAdes)... | ecosystem: Engineered > Bioreactor > Anaerobic >... | reverse complement strand
CAGGTCGCCGCTCTGCCCATCAACGGTGATGGTGGGTGTGATGTCGCCCGTGCTCCAGCTGTAGAAGCTAAAGTTGGGATCGTAGGCATCGAGGGTGAGTGTTTGGTTGGCGAAGAGCACGGTGTCCGAGCCCAGGTCAACCACGGGAATGGGGTGAACTGTAACCTCGGAGATGTCGTAGGAGCAGCTGTAGCTGCTGTTCACCAGCCTGACAAGGAATGTTCCGGACTCGCCGGTGTAGTAGAGCTGGTTAGTGCTGCTGTCCTGCCACAGGTAGCTGATGTAGCCGCTACCGGGGTCGAGGGTGGCAATGCTGCCGAAGCAGATGCCCTGCTGGTCGGGGATGTTGTTCTCGATGGGGATGAAAATTTCGGGGGAGTTGAGCACCACGTCCTGCCGGTAGGGTGTTCCGGTGCAGCCGTAGTCGGTGTGCTCGGTAACAATGAAGGTGTAGGTACCGCCCTCCAGGTTCTCGCTCCAGGCCACCTCAATGGAGTCGCCTCGGGCCAGAATGGTGAATGCCGAAGGGGGCAGCGTATTGCCGTGCGGGTCGGTGATAACCCAATCGAAGTCGGAGATGCCGTTAAATCCCTTCACCCCGTACCTCTCGGTTGTGCCCACGCAGGCCATGGGCAGGTCCTGCCCCTGCGCCCGGGGTGTTATGCCGGTGAGGGTGAGTAGTGCCGCCAGTGTCAGTATGGGGGTAAGCCTTTTCAAGGTTGATGCGGGTGTTGGTAGAACAGGTGAAAAAATAACCGGGTTTAACCTAAACCCCGGCAGGCCATGCAGCCTGCCAGGGTTGAAAAACTAGCTATGCAATTTTACACTTATAATTCTTAGTAAGCATAATTGTTAGGAATATGGTAGATAGGACCGGTGGAAGGAGCAGGGTTAACAATGTAGGTAATTGTAGCAACACCCGCATCAAGAGTAACATTTGTACCAGCGGTAAAACCGTAAGTATTTAAATTGGCAATACCGGGGTTAATGTAATCTGATTTTTGGGTTATGGCAGAAACAAAACCCTGAGCAGTACCAGTTGCATCAGAAGCCTTTTTGAAACGGTAAACATAGCGTGTTCTATGGCTATTATTTACATTAAGAGCAGCAGTAGTAAATGACCAAGCGTAGTTTGGAGATGTACCAGTAAGTGTTGGGGTTTTTAATTTTGAGGAAAGTTTAAAATCATGTAAATTAGCTTCAGTTCCATCATCAATAACATTATCGTTAACATCCAGCTCATCAATTTCCACGGTCACAAGGAAAGCATATGATGCCCAGTTTGCAGGAACCTGCTCCACAATAGCCGCACTAACTGTCTGTGCTGGTTGGTCGCCGCAGGTGGAGGAGAGTGCAGGGGCATTAATTGTGAAAGTGGGAGGGTCAATAACAGTAACTCTCATTACTGTTGGGGAAGCATCTTCACACCCACCAAATCCAGCAGGAGCTTTCTCTGCAACGTTTATTACATAAATACCAGTGGAAGGGTAGGTTATTTGTACATAGTTATTACTAGCAGCACTAAAGGTAGCAGCTGTTCCAGGGTCGGTTGGGTTTGTCCAAGTCCAAGTAAAACCGGTAGTAATAGTTCCACTTGCGACATAGGAAGGATGGTAGAAGGGGTCTGGCAGTGCATAGTAACCCATGATTGTTCCACCTGTCTTGAAGGTCACATAATCAATAGTATCAGGGGCTGTTACGTCACTGTCGTAGCGTACATAAGGTGTTGGTGGGTTTTGCGCCATTGCACCTGTAAACATAAAGGCACCAACAAGCGTCAGCGCCATTTTTAAAAGAGTTGATTTCTTCATAGCTGTAAAAATTAAATGGTTAATTGTTAAAAAAAAGTTGTTTTTTGCTTATCTTGACTAGGCGCCCCAGCGGAGGGCTATCATAACACTTCCATTCCTAGGGTGGCTCCCTGGTGTAGCTTAAGACTGGCTTGCCTATTATTATGTAGAAGAGTGCCACCATAAATTTTAGCGGGCAAAGTTACACGTTAAAAATTCCGCACAAAACCCATGAACGGTAATTGGCCTAAAAGGTTAGGGTAATTGTGGCATACGTGCCCGGGGTTTTGATGAAGGGGGATTTAAAGGTGGTGAACGGCAAGGGGGCAAAGCCCCGTCCCTTTCTCATGCCAAAAGAACGCCATCTTGATATAACCAATAATAGTGCCAGCGACTGTTTAGTGTTGATTTACATGTTTTTACACAGTTTTAGATGGATACGTTGGCAGGTTGGTTGTCCGAAAACGGGGTACCGGTGAGCTCCCCCCGCCCGAAAACGGAGAGGCGGAGCCAGGTACTAGTCCGCCCGCTGGCGGACCATATCCTACCCCCGGCGGACAGTATCCGACTCAGTTCGGCTAAGGCTGTAAACAAATAGAAGTAACGAAAGTTGGGCGGCGGTTGCCTTTCCGGCAACTGACGGACACCGCCGTCCGTCTATTTTAGCTGGTTGCACCAGCAAAAACCAGGCAGGAACCTAAGTCCCCGTTGGGGCTGAAAAATTTTGAAAATTTGAAATGAAGCCATAGATACCCGTTAAAAGCTGCCTGGCTGTCAAAAATTTAGGTTTAAAAAGCGGCATCGTCCGGTGAGCCGAAAAACAAGCGTAGGCGGCGTGGAAAAAATCTGCTGTTCGAAGCGCCGAGCGAAGGGAGGCGCAAGTTCAGATTTTTTAGCCGCCAAGCGTAGCTTTTTCGAGCGAGGCGGACGCAGCCTTGACCTTTTTTGCATACTTTTTTGTGTTAACCGAACCGCCGCCAGGCGGTGAGCTCGCCGAACACCATAAAAAATGAACTAGAGGTGAGGCAACCAAAAAAGTATGTGGGGTTTGGGGCAAAGCCCCAAAGCTGCTTGTTAAAAGACTAAAGGTCTGTCAGACTTCACCGAGCGAGAGGAAAACGTACACGTAGATTTTGTAATTCGGGCAGAGCCCGAAGCAATAATTCGACTGAGGCATATAGCCTCAGCCGAACGAGGACCACTACATAGGTACGACGAAGTCGCAGACTTCGCCGAGCGATGGAAAACGTACACGTAGATTTTGTAATTCGGGCAAAGCCCGAAGCGATAATTCGACTGAGGCATATAGCCTCAGCCGAACGAAGGGCGTTGCCCCTTGCTATTTATTCCGCCCCGTTGGGGCTGAAGAACAGAAACCTCGCCCGGCGTAGTTTTGTGCGTTAGGATTTATGCGTAGGGTAGCTATGTCGTGGCTAAAGGACAACTTGCAGCTGCCTTGCCGTAAGGCAAAGTTTGTTGCTTATTAGCTGTTTGCAGTCAGAGACCGCTACTTAGATACGACGAAATCGCAGACTTCACCGAGCGAGAGACTTTCGATGGAAAACGTACACGTAGATTTTGTAATTCGGGCAGAGCCCGAAGCAATAATACGACTGAGGCATATAGCCTCAGCCGAACGAAGAGCTTGAAACAGCTGCTCCTGCCCGCAGCTATTTTCCGGCTTCTTCATGTAAAATGTCCGAATTCGAACAAGTGTGCACTTTCTGTTTAGCGTAAATACTAGTAAATGAGTTGAATAACCAATATGGCATGGCTGTTGTTAAAATTACCAGGATAAATCGCTCTGCTTATCGTATGGCTGATGCTGTTCGTCGTAGCATGGAGGTAGTTTATCAACTAGTTTGCCCGAAGGTTGGATATTTATGTAAATTTGCGGTTAGCTGAGCGGTCAGAGACCGCTACTTAGATACGACGAAGTCGCAGACTTCACCGAGCGAGAGGAAAACGTACACGTAGATTTTGTAATTCGGGCAGAGCCCGAAGCAATAATTCGACTGAGGCATATAGCCTCAGCCGAACGAGGTTTAAAACAGGCAGGTTTGCTTAGCCATATAATGGGGTTTAATGATGTTGACAAAAGTTTCGTGCAAAACGAATTTGGTCAACCTGGCTGCAAAACGAATCCAACATGCAGGTAAATATTTTAAAGTCGTTATAAAGAGGAATTACACATACGCAGCTCCATTTTATAAACCAGAAATAAACGTAGCTTATGGTAGGAATATATATTAAAAACCACAATATTTTAATTGTTAAGGCTCTTGCCCTTATTTCAATAATGCTCTGCCTGAGCCTTCAGGGTTTTGCCCAGAAAACCTGGGACGGCGGAGCAGGAACAAGTAACTGGGGCGATGCAAATAACTGGAATCCAAATGGAGTGCCTACGGCAGGCCAATCAGTTACTATTGGTCCTGGTTATAATATTACTGTTAATGGTAATTATAGCTGTGCTTCCATAACATTCTCAGGTACTTCAGCAACTAATTCAACATTAACAGTTAATAGCGGATGCACACTTACAGTTAGTGGAAATGTTGTATTAAATGGTGCAGCCGGCAATAATACCCTATGCGCTATTGCTGGTGGTGGCACACTTAGCTGCTCTTCAATTATTGTAGCTCCAAATGACCCTGGTCCTTCTGGAAATAGAACATATACCATAACAAGCACAATTGACTCTTTAATCATTAGCAATAATGTTAACATTAATTCATGGAGAGGTAGTAATAATAGCAGGCTCGGCAATAGCAGTTTTATAATAACTTCAGGTAATGTTATTGTTGGTGGTTCTATTGTTACATTCAATGAGAATGCAAATAATACATCTACTTTTACACTGGATAATTCCAGTCCTGTTTTGATTCTTAATGGTTCAACTCCTTTTAATATATCCACTACAGGAACCAGCACTATAACGTTAAACGGAACGGGTGCTAATGTTATATATAATAATGGCGCCCAGTCAATTGGAGCTTATACCTACTATAATCTAACTGCTTCAGGGGGAGGCACTAAAACCCTTTCGGGGAATGTTACTGTAAATAATATTCTTAATCTCTCCAGTGGAAATATCAGTCTTGGTTCGTCAGGTTCCAACCTGACCATTGCATCAAACGGCTCCATCACAGGTTCTTTCGACAATACACACATGATTGTATGCGACGGTACGGGAAGTCTTGTTAAGCAGGGTACTGCTGCCTCCAATTTTGTAATGATATATCCTGTAGGGACAGGCACACATTATACTCCTTTTGAGATTACCTCGCTTACAGCAACAGTTACAGGTACAGGAAGTGTTTCTGTGAGTGCTGAAGCCGGAACCGCTACTGGCCCTCCATCTGCAAATTCCACTGATCTTCAAAAATACTGGATTGTTAGTACTAATAATCTTACTGTTTCAGGTACTGATTTAAAAATGACCTATATTAATCCCGATGAGGTGGGTACAGGAGGTGATCAGAGTAGTTATGTTCCTCATGTATATAGCAATGGCTCATGGATTATGCCATCAGGAGGTAGTGGCGGAGGAATTAATCCTATGACTGTTATGGGCTCATCTATACTTGCGGGACAATGGACAGCCCGCGAAGCCCCCATAACCTATTACAGCTATCAATCTGGCGATTGGGGCACTGCTCTTACATGGACTACCGATCCTTCTGGTACACTTTCTGTTAATCCTGCTGTACCGGGAGCACTTGATAGAGTAGTAATATTAAATGGACGAACCGTTACTACTTCTGTAGCACGAACAGTTTTATCATTGCAGATTAATGAAGGAGGCAAGCTTGATATAGGTGCTACAACGGGTCACCACTTTGGTGATGTAAGGGGCAAGGGTTTACTGCGTTTATCAACAGCTACTTTTCCAGGCGGAAGTTTTACTGATTTTGTTAGTGCTGAAGGGGGAACGGTGGAATATTACAACTTAAATACAAATATTAGTACCTCTCAGATGGTTTATAATAATTTGATTATCTCAAACTACACTGCATCAAACAATTCGGTGTATTTGAATAATACTACTAATCCTACAAATTATACAATTAATGGTAATTTTACAATAATAGCGAATGGAAGTGGTTCGCTTACCTTTTACATAGGAAGTGCAACTGCTTCTGATAATTTAATTAATCTTACAATTTATGGCAATTTGTCAGTAAATTCCAACTGTAATATAAGGGTAAGTAATTTTGCATCCGGACATGCTATTCCAAATCCTAATTCTACTCCATTACCTGCTTATCCAGTTCATTCAATATACCTGTATGGAGATCTTATTAATAATGGTTCTATTAGATTTACCGGATTACCCTCTCCAGTCATTAATGGTTATTATACATTAACTACAACTCGCTATAACGGAGTAAATTATGGAGCTGTACAGGTTTATTTTAGAGGCTCATCCAATAATGTTGCTCAGCTGAATGGTACAACCGATTTTTACAGATTGATAGTTGAAAAAGGGGTTGACCAGACATACACTCTGGAAATTAATTCAAGTAATACTTCCAACTTTGCATTATATGGGCCTAATAATCAGGGGCAGAATACTTTTGATGGAGGTCCTGATGGTTATGGCTATGGGGTTTATTATAAGGCGCTTTTCTTGCATTATGGCACATTAAAACTAAATAATAATATTAATATACCCTCTTTATCAGAAGGAGGACAGGATTTTAACCTGTTACCTACAGCTGGCTTATGGATAAATGGCGCAAATGTCTCTACAACTCTTACAGGTATTAACGGAACCGGTTATCAGGCAGCTACACTTTATGGGAAGTTAAGAATTAGTGCTGGATCATTTAGTACTGGAGATGCTGCGGGTATTGTTTTAGGCACATTAGGAACCCCTTTTATTATGGTTGAAGGGACAGGAACACTCGATGTTAGTCAGGCATGGGCTGCTGTTGGCGGTGGAAATATTATTACCTACTACCAAACAGGGGGTACTGTAAATATTCGATTACAGGGTGAAAATCATGATGGACCAATGCTTGGATTAAATGACCCCAGCAATGTATTTATTATGACAGGAGGAACTTTGAATTTTACCAATGTAACTTTTATTGGGGGAGGAACCTGCACACAAATAATGGATTTACGCTCCAACTCAAATAATTTTAATGTAGGAGGGGATGCTACAGTTAACTTTAATTTGCCTTCGGGTTATACATACACTGTAAACACTACTGTTCCCTTTAATAATTTGAACATAACACGGCGTACAGGAACGGGGACTGTCACCATTCAATTTCTTAACACAAGTAGTACTAATGTTACAGTTAAGAATAATTTGCTTGTTGGTGATACTACCGTCCTCGATTTAGCCACCAATACTCTTAATTTATCTGTTGGGGGTAATTTTACACTTAATACTTATGCTACCTATTCTCCTGGAACAAATACTACTACATTCAATGGATTTGCTGGACAGGTATTTACTAACAATGGTACTATTACTTCCGGCCTCTATAATATGGCAGTTACCAACAGAAGCAATACTAATATATCGCAAAACTTAACCGTCAGAAACAATTTAGCCATAGATGACAGTTGTTTTCTGCAGGATATGGGACGTACTATAAGTGTGGGTGGAAGTATTACCAATTCAGGCACTCATATCAGTCAGGCTTCTGGTAGCATTACCCTTACCGGCAATACGGCACAGACCATTGGAGGCGATGGTAATGGAGCTTTTGGCAATTTAAATATAAATAAAACTGGTGGTTCGGTTACAATGGCTGCCAATCAGCGAATTAACGGAAACCTTCGTCTTGCAAGCAATTATATTCTGGATATTAGTGCTTACAAACTTACTTTTTCTTCAGCATCTAATATTTATGATGCATTAACTGGTACGGGAACTGCTTTTAGCGGTACTAAAATGATTCGCACTGCTGGTAATATGAGCGATGGCGGAGTTAGTAAGGAATTTGGCTCAACTTCTCCATTTCTTTTCCCAATTGGTACAGCAAGCGATTATACCCCGGCCACCATCCAATTTTCATCAGCTCCTTCCACATGGGGAACTGTTAATATTAAACCTGTTGCACGTTATCAGAATTACGTTACCTCATCGAATTCACTCGATTATTACTGGAAAGTAACGAGTACGGGTTTCTCTGGTGTGCCTGCCAATTCAGTTTCTCAAACTTATCGTTATGTCACTGCCGATATAAGAGGTACCGAAGCCAACTATATCCCTGGAGTTTATAGGCCCTATAGCTGGACATACATTAATGATATTGCACAGGTAGTGGATGCCAGCAATGAAATCCGTTTCTGGAATATTAGCGATGTTGACGGTGATTACACAGCTGGTGAAATATCAGCATTTGGCACTGTTAAGGTTTTTTATAGTCGACAGAATGGCAATTGGGAAGATGTAAATACATGGTCATCGGTAAGTGTGGGAGGTCCAGTGGATGGAGCTTTACCAGGTGCTTCCAATCCTGTTGTCATAGGCGATGGAAATACTTTGAACCATACTGTTACGATAACTGCAAATAATAAAACAACAGGAGGATTGGAAATCAGATCAGGATCAGTACTTGACATTGGTACTACCACAGGACATAATTTTGGAGCTTTGCCTGATAGTAAGGTATTGGGCACAGGGAAAATTCGTATTTCCTCATCAGCCGGAACAGCAACTTTTCCTGCAGGCGACTTTGGGAATTTTTTAAGTAGCGGCGGAGGTACAGTTGAATATTACACTACAGGAACTACCAATTTTACACTCCCAACTTCAAAAACCAGCTATAATAATCTGATTATTTCTCCTGCAAATGCGCAAACCATAACTTTTCCAAATATCAATTTACGTATTTATGATGATTTGCAGATAAGTGGAACAGGTACAGGTGTTGCTCGGCTTAATTCTGCTGCCGCTCAAACACTGACAGTCGATAGTAACCTGATTGTCAATGGTGGAATATTGCGCTTTATGAATAATAACAATGCCCAGACGGTCAATGTAAATGGCGATATAAACATTGCTTCGGGGGATACCTTTGATGTATCAACTTCCTCAAATGCTACCAATATTCTGAATATTTATGGAAATTTAAATAACAACGGTATTTTCGATATGTATGGCAGTAATACTGCTCGTGTTACAAACGTTTATTTTAAGGGGGATGAAAATAAAGTTATATCTGGTACGGGAACCAATGAGTTTAATTACCTGTATGTTGATAAGGGAAGTTCACGAAATACTATCCTGAATGTTACAGCAAATAATCTGACATTGCAGGGAGCAGGGACAGCGCTTATTCTAAACAATGGAACATTTCGTGTTTCGAATTCTAATCTAAATATGACTCTTTCTACTACAGGTGCATTTACTGTTCCCAGTACAGCTTCCCTTTCGGCCTATGATGGAACTGTTAATATAGGTACTACTAATAACGCAGGTGATTTAATATTGAATGGCCGTCTTGAGATAATTAACAATGGAAAGGTAAATATCGGACAGTCGGGTCAGAACTTAAACAATGACATAGAATATGCTTCAGGCGGAAATCCTGAAATTATTGTTGCCGATAATGGCTATCTATTTGTAAATGGACAGATCAGGAGATCACTGACAATTTCATCCGGTTCATTAAATTATTCTCAAAGTGGAAATTCAACAGTAATTATTGATGGGCGAGCTGCCAGTAATACCCGGGCAATGTTTGAAATATTAAATGATGGCATTTTCAATATGTCGGGAGGAACACTTACCATTTCACGTAATTTTAACAATGCTTCATACAATGAACTATATATAAATCCTGCTTCCTATGCAGTTACGGGAGGCACTGTTCGACTGGGTTCGGCAGCTGCTGCCTCAGGTTCATCCTTTAACTTTGTTTCTTTGGCACCATTATGGAACCTCATAATTGATGCTACTACAACCACAAAAATTGCCAATTTGCGTGTATCTTCTTTGAATGTTTTAAATAATCTCACTATTGAAGGAAATTCAGAATTTCATGCCAATAGCTTTGATGTTAACATAGGAGGAAATCTTGTTAATAACAATCTTAATTCAGGTTCAGGTATTTCAAACGGAGGATATCAACCAGGATCATTAACTCAAACAACCACATTTAATGGTAGCTCTAATCAGTCAATTACAGGAAATGGTGCTAACCTCACCAATTTTGGCAATCTGGTTATCAATAAAACAGGCACACTTAATCTTGCATCCAATAGTAATGTTCGGGTAAATAATAATTTTAGCCTGATTTCAGGTACTCTGAATGATGGAGGTAATAATATTACCATTATTGGTGATATCTATAATTCTTCAGATCATACCAGCCCTCTTTCTACCGGGGGAATTATCCTTAATGGCTCCTCTAAACAGCAAATATCAGGTAATGGAAATGGTACTTTTGGAAATGTTCAGATTAACAACTCTGTTGGCGTTAATATGGTTGATAATTCTACTATTAATGGGGTTCTTACCTTTACCGTTGGAAATCTATATATTGATGATTATCTGCTCACTCTTGGTCAAAATGCCTCTATTGGTGGCACGCCCAATGTAAACTGTATGATTTTGTTGAATGGAGTAATAAGCGATCAGGGGGTTAAGAAATTATATCCTTCAGGAGCTTACGATTTTACATTTCCTGTTGGGGTGAGTGGTAAATATACCCCGGCAAGATTTAATGTAACTTCTAATGGAGCTGCAGGAAATATCACAGTACGGCCAATCAATTCTAAGCATTCTGCCTTGATTGGTGGAGGCACATCAAATTATCTAAGCTATTACTGGTTTGTAACTTCCAGTGGTTTTAGCAATCCTGTTGTTGAACATACCTATTATTATGATGATGGTGATGTACAGGGAGACGAAAATACTTATGTTGCAGGGCGGTTTTTTGAAAATACCTGGACACCCACATATTTATCAAGTGACAATACTATAAATGCCTCATTAAATACTATTAACATTTTACCTTCAGGAGGCGTTAATTATATTGATGGAGAATATACCGCAGGTGATGCACCTAATTTTGTTAATTTACCAATATATTACAGTCGTAATGCTACACTGGGAGGTAACTGGACCGACCCCAATGCATGGACATTAAGTTCAGATGGTTCCGGTGGCCCAGCACCTTCATATCCACAAGGTAATCCGGTAGTTATTCTTTCTGGACATACTATTACTATGAATTCTAACAGTCAAAACGTCTATTCTGTTACTATTAACGGTACACTAAAAATAGGAACTACTTTATATCATAATCTTGGTCATATTCGTGGCGGTGGCACTTTACAAATTACAAGTACCACCCCTGGTACAGACGGTGTTTTTGTTTTTCCTGGTGGAGAATTTGATGATTTTATGAATAATACATCGAGTACTATTGAATTGACCAATAATACTGCAACGCCTGCCTATTTGCCTCTTAAACCTGGAAATGATTACAAGCCCTATCAGCATGTAATATTCTCAGGAAGTGGAATTAAATATGTTAGTGCAGACGATTTGAAAGTCCTTGGTAATTTGATAATCAACGGGGGTACTCTGGATAATACTAAATACAATAAAAATATTACTGTTCTTGGTAGCTGGACAGACAATATAACAACAGCCTCAGGTGGATTTGTTCCAGGTACAGGGACAGTGTACTTCAGTGGTACAGCCGCTCAGACTATGACTGTTACCAATGGTTCTACTACCGAACAGTATTATAATCTAAGTATAAATAACCCTGCAGGATTAACAATTAATGGCGGTGGTCAGGTTGCTGTTGGTCAATATCTTTATCTTACCAATGGAGTAATTACCACCAATGCTACAAACTTGCTAACTCTTACAAATACCAGTACCTCAGCTGTAGTGGGTGGTGGTAGCGCTTCGTTTGTTAATGGTCCATTAAGAAAAAATATTCTTTCAAGTTCCTCTTTTAATTTTCCTGTAGGTGATGCTTTAAGATATGGTAATGTATATATTTCACCAGTTTCTACTGGAGGCTATTATACAGCACAATACTACAATCACA
>Ga0208826_1003061_pt1 | contig 11832 bp, 7 predicted proteins | sample AD_UKC115_MetaG_FD_184451 | JGI IMG/M metagenome (GOLD analysis project Ga0208826, IMG submission 184451) | Active sludge microbial communities of municipal wastewater-treating anaerobic digesters from Hong Kong - AD_UKC115_MetaG (SPAdes)... | ecosystem: Engineered > Bioreactor > Anaerobic >... | reverse complement strand
CGCAAAAAGCAGGTCCACGAGTTTGTTTACCTCGCCGGCGGATTGCCCAAGGATTACCGGGCCCCACAGGAGAAATGAAGCACGAATGGCGGGATGCCGCAGACGAAAATTCGGCAGCCACACCCCCACCAAAATGCCCACGGCCAGATATTGCGCCAGGAATTGCCCGATGCCGCCCGCCCATGCCCCGGCGACAAGGCCGTAGGCCGGATCGCCGAATGCGTGGGGGGAAAAGAAGAGAATGAAACACACGCCCAATTGCGCGATGTTGAGCAGCGCCGGGGACCACGCGGGCGTGCTGTAATGCCGCATGATGAAGAGCGGGCCCATCTGAAAAACCGTCAGGCCGATAAAGAAAATGTATGGAAACGTCCACCGCGCAAGAGGTCCCATGAGCGCCAGGTAGTCCGGCGGCAGCTTCTTGGTTCCGGCAATCAGCCCGACCGGTTCGAGCAGGTGGAAAATGGCGGGGATGAAAAGGAACCCCAGGATGGTCACAACGCCCAGAATAATTAGCAGCGCCGAGAAGATCGCCGAAACCGCCTCGCGAAACGCCTCATGCGATTCTTTCTCCCGGATGCCCGACAACACGGGGATGAACGCCGCGTTCGATGCGCCCTCGCCCAGCAGATCCCGGAGCATGTTGTTCAGCCGGAAGGCAATGTTGAACGCGGCCAGCGGCGCCGCAGGGACGACGGCGCCCATCGCAATGTCCCGCATCAGGCCGGTCACGCGGCTGAGCATGGTGCCGAACGCGAACACGGCCGTGGATTTCGACAATTGCCGCGTTTCGCTCATGCGCGTTCCTTCCTGCGCGGACGCGGCTTGGAAGGATGGACGCCCTCCCGCGGCTTGAGAGCCGCGCACAGGAGAAGAAGGCCCGAAGCGACCAGCGCCACCCATGGAAACGCGACGGGGCCGTAGGGCACAGGGCGCTTGGCCGGGGCGGACACCGGCAAGGACGCCGCGAGACGCTGCATGACGGTCTGTTCGGGCGCGATGCGTCCCGCATAGTTCGCATACATGCCGGTGGGGCCGAACACGCCGGCCACCGGGGCAAAGCGTCCCCAGGGATCGAACACGCCGGATATTCCGGTATTCGCGCAGTGAACGAGGGGCAGGCGCGTTTCGATGGCCCGCATCCGCGCCAGTTCGTATTCTTGCGGGATGGCGCTGCTTTGGCCGAACCAGCCGAGATTCGTGATCACGACAAGAAAATCCGCGCCCATGCGCCGAAGCCTCTCGGCCAGATTCGCATACAAGACCTCGAAACAGATCAGCGGGCCGAAGGAACGTCCGCGCGCCTTCAGTATTTTCAATTCGCTTCCGAATTCGACGTCGCCGATCGCGGGCACGACTTGCTGGATGAAGGGAAAATATTTCGCGAACGGCACATACTCGCCGAAAGGCACCAGGTGGACCTTGTCGTAGTAGTCCACGACGGCCGCATCCGGATCGATCAGGCAACTCGAGTTCGGGGACCCGCCCGTTTTTTCGTTGTCGTGGCCGGCTCCCGTAAACAGATAGGCCTTGGTATCTTTGACGAGACCGGACAGTTCCGGCCAGATTCGCGGATCATCCACATTGGCCATCACCGCCGCTTCCGGCCATACGAAGAGATCCACTCGCTCGTGTTGCGCGAGCCACCGGGACTTCTGCGCGGCATTGCGGACCATTTCGGCGGTGTATTCGCGATCCCACTTCATTTCGAGGGAAAAATTCGTCTGGATAATCCCCGCGGAAAACGGACGCGACGCGTAGTCGGGCTTGTCGATCATCCACCATCCGATGCCGTGCGCGACGGCCATCAGGATGCCGGCGCAGGCAACCGGGCGGGCCGCGAAGAGCCCCCGGCGTTCGCCGCCGTCAATCCATCCCGAAATGGACGCCGCGATCCACGCATTGCAGGCCGCGACAATCGCCGACACGAGCGGCGCGCCGCCCACCGCCGCCCATTGGGCCAGAAGAAGGTTCGGCCCCTGGCTGTACGCGGCGGCGCCCCAGCCGAAGCCGGAAAAGAGATGCGCCTGCAAAAACTCCATGGCCGCCCAGAGCAGAGCGAAACCAACGCCCCCGCCCGCCCATGGCATGCGGACGCGCAACAAGACCCATGCCGTGCCCGTCATTCCCCAGAACAACGCGAGGATCAGGCACAACACCTGATAACCGAAAAATGCCCAGCCCCCGGCCCAGTAGACATTGGCCACGAGCCAATGCAGCAAAAGGGCATTGAACGCCCATCCCGCAAGCAGGAAACGGCCGAAGGCCTGTTTCGGCGAGGCCCCGCGCGATTGAACCAGCAACGGCACGAGCGCAATCCATGCGGCGGGATGGAGTCCCCATTTGGGAAACGCCGACGCCAGCAACGCGCCTGAAAGCAGACTGGGGCCATATTGACGCAAAAGGGATTTCATGGTACCGTCGATCATGCGCGACGACACGCCGCCGCGTCAAATCCCCGAAAATAAAATCCGGCTTGAGGCGAAAAGGTTCCGCCTGATACATTCGTGTGCGGCGCAACATCGCCTGGAGGGTCCCGCCAATGAACAAGGCAAGCCGTTTCAAAAAATTCCTGTTGGTGCTGGTATGTATTCCGTTGGGGGCGGGGTGCGCGAAGAAATATGTGTTCGAGCCGGAGGAGATTCACGCCATCGCCAAGGAGGTCTCGGCGCTTCCCACCGAAATGGCCATCGGTACGATCTTGAACACGCTGAAGGAGCGGTATCCCGGCAAAATCAGGCCGAATCTGAACTGGATCTTCAATTACACGGGCGGCACGCTCGGCGAAATGGCTATCCTCTACGCTTCCCTCAACGAATATGTGCTCATTTTCGGAACGCCCATTGGCAGCGAGGGATTTTCGGGCCGTTATGCGAAAATGGACGTCTACGACTGCATGTTCGCGGGGGAAATGTGGACCTATCTGGCCGGCGATCTCGAAAAAACGGTGTACAAGCCCGGGGACTGCGCGGTCTTGAGGCGCGGCGAAGCCAAAGGCTACCTGATGAAAGAAAACACATGGATGCTGGAGTATACGCGCGGGTTCATCCCTGCCGCCTTGCCCATCGGCGCATTCGCACCGGTAAGTCTCACGGCGGACCTCCAAAATCTGCGGGAAGTATTGACGGATTACGCCGCCTTGGTCATCCGATCCTTCTTCGACTGACGCCTCCGTTTCCGCGTGGTCTTCGGGCATGTGGCGCATGTCCAAAGCGGATGATCGGACGGTCCGGACGTTTCCGGACGATTTACCGGTTTTTCGATTCTTCGCAACGCCGGCGCAGGGCTTCGAGTTCGTTTCGCAGTTCCCACGGCAGCCGCGGTCCGAGCGTGTCGAAAAACGCTTCGATGTCGTCCGCCTCTTTCAGCCACGCATCCGGGTCCACGTTGAGCAATTCTTTCATGACGCTCTTGGATAGGTTGAGGCCGGTCATGTCGAGCGCATCCTGCGTGGGGACATAGCCGATGGGGGTCTTGTGGGCCTTGCCTTCGCCGCGGGAACGCTGGAGGATCCATTCGAGGACCCGCAGATTTTCGCCGTATCCCGGCCAGAGGAAATCGTCGTTTTTGTCGCGCCGGAACCAGTTGACGTGAAACACATGCGGCGGACGTTTGACCACGCGGCCGATATTGATCCAATGCTTGAAATAATCGGCCATGTTGTAGCCGCAAAACGGCAACATGGCGAACGGGTCGCGCCGGACTTCGCCCTGTTTTCCGTACTGGGCCGATGTGCGCTCGGACGCCATGCTTGCACCCACGAATACGCCATGGTTCCAAGACATGGCTTCATAGACCAGCGGCGCCAGCGTGTTGCGGCGTCCGCCAAAGATGAATGCCGAAATCGGCACGCCGTGGTGATGCTCGCGCCGGAACGAAATGGAGGGACACTGGCTTACCGGTGCCGTGAATCGCGCATTGGGATGCGCCCCGGCAATGACATTGCCCTTTTCGTCCTTTTTACCGGGGTGCCATTCCCGGCCCAGCCAATCGGTGGCTTCCTGGGGCGGATCGCCGTCGCCGTCTTCCCACCAGACGGTTCCGTCCTTGGCCAGCACGACATTGGTAAAAATGGTCTCCTTTGTTAACGTCAACATGGCGTTGCGGTTCGTCCGTGAATTCGTGCCCGGCGCCACGCCGAAAAAGCCGGTTTCCGGATTGACGGCCCACAGGCGTCCGTCAGTATCGGGCCGGATCCATGCGATGTCGTCGCCGACGGTCCAAATGCGGTAGCCCTTGCTCTTGAGTCCCTCCGGCGGGATCAGCATGGCGAGATTGGTTTTGCCACACGCGCTCGGGAACGCCGCCGCCACATATTCGACTTGGCCGTTCGGCTCCTCGACGCCCAGGATCAGCATGTGTTCGGCGAGCCAGCCTTCCTGCCGGGCCATCCAACTGGCAATGCGCAGCGCCAGGCATTTCTTGCCCAGCAATACGTTGCCGCCGTAGCCGGAGTTCACGCTCCAGATGGCATTGTCTTCCGGAAAGTGCATGATCCGGCGCTTGTCCGGGTCAAGCGTGGCCCGACTGTGCAGGCATCGCGTGAAATCGTTGCTGTTTCCAAGCGTGTCGAGGACTTCCTGGCCGACGTGACACATGATCAGCATGTTCAGAACCACGTAAATGCTGTCGGTCAACTCAATGCCGGTTTTGCTGAACGGCGATCCAATCGGCCCCATCGAAAACGGCACCACATACATCTTTCGTCCGCGCATCGAGGCTCGGAAATAATTGGCCGCCTCCGCATACGCCTCTTCCGGGGCCTTCCAGTTGTTGGTGGCGCCGGCATCGGACTCTTTCCGGCAGCAGATAAAGGTTTTGTCTTCCGTGCGGGCCACGTCCAGCGGATGCGTGCGGTGATAATAGCAACCCGGAAGTTTCTCCTGGTTCAGTTCGATAATCTCGCCTGTCCGGCAGGCTTCCTTGCGAAGTTCGTCGCGTTGTTCCGTGCTGCCGTCAATCCAGACGATCTCGTCCGGCAGGCACAGCGCCGCCATTTCCTCGACCCAGTTCCTGAGATAACTGTTGGTTGTGGCTCTTCCGTGCGATCGAATCATGATTATGGTTCCCGGGTTTGGGGGAGGATAATGACATATAGCCGTAATAAGGATCAAATTTTCGCGGCTGACGCGACTATAAACCGTTGAAGATGGCGGCCGGTCCGTTTTTCCCGGCCCGTCAGGCCTCTTCCAGCGGGGCTGCCTGGAAGACGTGCGTGAGGATTTCCTCGACGATGGTTTCGGCTGCGGCCGGTTTCGCCAGCAAAACGGCCGCCTTGGCCATGGCGGCGCGGCGTTCCGGTTCGTTTAGCAGGCCGCGAATCGTTTCCGCGAGACGCTGGCCGGTGCATTCGCCATCGAGCAGCACCACGGCGGCTCCGGCCTGTTCGAAGGCCCGGGCGTTCTGTTCCTGATGATTGTCCGTCGCATGCGGATACGGTATGAGGATGGACGGCTTGCCCATGGCGGCGATTTCGGCGGTGCTCGACGCGCCCGCGCGGCACACCATCAGGTCCGCGGCGGCGCATGCGCGCGCCATGTCCTCGATAAACGGGAAAACCTCCACGCGCGCGGACGACCGCGAGGCGGCTTCGCGCGCGGACGCAGCATCGGAAGCGCCGGTCATCCACAGGAATTGCGCATCCCGCGGCCCGAAGTCGAGGACGGCCTCCTTCATGGCGGCATTGATTGTGTGTGCGCCCTGGCTGCCGCCGGTAACGAGCACGACCGGCACGTTTGCATCGAGTCCAAGTGATTCGCGGGCGTCTTCCCGGGACGGCGGTTGCAGGAACCCCGCGCGCACGGGATTGCCCACCACGCGCGCCTTGTCGGCGGGATAACGTCCCAGGGTTTCCGGATAACTCAACAGCAGCCGGGTCGCGCGCGGCGCGAGCAGTTGGTTGGCCATGCCGAGCCGCTTGTTTTGTTCGTGGAGAAACGTGAGAATGCCCAGCCGTTGCGCCGCGTAGCACAGGGGCAGGCAGACGAATCCCCCCACGCCCACAACGGCCTGCGGGCGAAAACTTGCTATGTGAAGCATGGCGCGAACAACGCCCGCGGCCAATTTCGCCGCTACCCACAACCTGCGAAGGCTTCGTTTGCGCGGCCAGCCCTCGACGGGCACCGTCCGAAACGGAACCCCGGCGCGCGCCGCCACCTTCTGTTCGATTCCGCCCTTGCGTCCGACCCACTGAACCACCAGGCGCGGATCGCGCTTGCGGAGTTCCTCGATGATGGCCACCGCCGGCGAGGTGTGTCCGCCTGTGCCGCCGCCCGATATCATGATGCGCATCTGCAATCTACCCGTTTTATCCTGGATTGGGCCGTTGTCGCTGAAAGGGCCGTATCCAGGGAAGATGTCCAAGGACAGAAAAGTCGCCACGGATGTCAATGACAGCGACCCCGTGGACGAAATCGTTTATGTCGCCTATGCCCTTGATATCCTTTTCCTTTGGCGCGTTTTCGATCGCCAACCGCCCATGTTGGATTTTTCTGCCGTGATGAAACATTATTTTCATCTTCTGCATCGCTTGAATTGTGCGCTTTTTCACTTCGTACACGCAACATCACCCCGTCCGGAGTCCATGGCAAAGTAATCTGATTGTACTAACAATCCAAACCACTATTTAAGCCACACTTTCCTGCTCGTGCTCGTGCTCCTGCTCGTACTCGTACCCACAATCCCGCTGGGTCATACGAAACAAGACCAAGCAGGTTTTCAATAACTATAGATCCGTCCTTGGTTGTAGGAGAACGAAAACCTGGATCTTCGATGGCGAAAACGAGTTATCATGAGACCTCAAGTCTTCCCTGTGGGGACGAAAATGAGTTTTCCGGGGTAATTGCGCAAGCGATTGAAGATGTCGCGACTTCTTGTTTCGATTACGATTACGCGCATGCGCATGCGCACGAACAGAGTGGCGATCGAATGTATTTTCAAAATAGCACGAGCGGGAGCACGAAATATTTTCGCGCGATGCCTGTTGCGGCGGACGCTTATGGACGCTATGATGGTGCGCACGCGATTCCAACCATAGGAGAGTACGACATGCGTTTGCCGTTGTTCTGTTTGTTTGTTCTGATGATGTCCGGTTTGCCGGGCGCGAAGGCGTTTGCGGCGGCGGATGCCGGGAGCGTTCTCGCGCTGTTTCGGAACCCGCCGCGCGAATATGCCTCCGCGCCGCTTTGGGTGTGGAACGACCTGCTGACCGAAGAAGAGGTCGCGTACAGTCTGAATGCGTTGGCGGATCAGGGCGTGCGGCAGGCGTTCGTCCATCCGCGGCCTGGCCTGATGACGCCGTATCTGTCGGACGACTGGTTTCGGATGTGGCGCGCGGCGCTCGACGTGGCCGAAAAGCGCGACATGAATATCTGGATTTACGACGAGAATTCGTACCCGTCGGGATTCGCGGGTGGATTCGTGCCGGAAGCCATGCCGGAAGCGCGTTGCATGGGACTGGTCCTGCAACCTATCAAAAACCTGGGCGCATTGAATAACGTGGACGTACTTGCCGTGTTCGAGCGCGACGGTGAACAGTGGAAGAACGTGACGGAGGCGTTTCGCGCCAATCCGTCCCTCACGGGCGACTATCTGGCGGCGACCCTTTCGAAAGGCGGCGAATCGCCATGGTTCGGCGGGAAATTCTACGTGGACCTGCTTCGTCCCGGCGTCACGGAAAAGTTTCTCGAAATCACGCTGGACCCCTACCGGAAAGCGTTTCCCGGCGAATGGGGAAAGCGCATCCCCGGATCGTTTACCGACGAGCCGCACCTCGCCTCTGCGAAGGGACTCCATTGGACGCCCGATCTGCCACGGGAATTCGAGCGGCGGCGCGGCTATTCGCTGATGGACAATCTGCCGGGTCTGACGGAAGCGACGGGGGATTGGAAACGGGTCCGGCACGATTACTACCAAACGCTGCTCGACTTGTTCGGCGAGCGCTGGGGCAAGCCGTACCGGGATTATTGCGCGCGGGCGGGCATCGAGTTCACCGGCCATTATTGGGAACACGAGTGGCCGAACACGCGCAGCGTGCCGGACAACATGGCCATGTCGGCGTGGCAGCAGCGGCCGGGCATTGACATTCTGTTCAACCAGTACGGCGAGGGCGTCCACGCGCAATTCGGAAACGTCCGGGCCGTGATGGAACTTCAAAGCGTCGCGAACCAGATGGGGTGCGCGCGAACGCTCTGCGAGACGTACGGCGGCAGTGGGTGGGACATCCGGTTCGAGGATTTGAAACGGATCGGCGACTGGGTCCAGGTGCTTGGCGTCAACACGATCAACGAGCACCTGTCGCACATCACGCTGCGCGGCGCGCGCAAACGCGACTATCCAGTGACATTCTCCTATCATGAGCCGTGGTGGAAGGCCTACCACGTCATCGCCAATTACTTCGCGCGCGTGTCGGCGGCGCTGTCGCACGGCGAACAGCGCAACCCCGCGCTTGTGCTGGAACCGACGACGACGGCATGGATGTACCAGGGCGCGCAAGGCGATACGCTGGGAACGATCGGCAACACGTTCCAGCAACTCGTGACGGATCTCGCGAAGGCGCAGGCCGAATTCGATATCGGCTGCGAGGACATCATTGCGCGGCACGGGGCGTCGGATGGCGCAAAGTATGTCGTGGGGCAGCGCGCGTACGACACCTTCGTGCTGCCGCCGCACACGGAAAATCTGAACGCGCGCACGGCGGAACTGCTCGAGGCATTCATCGAAAATGGCGGGGTCGCGTTGGCCTGCGAGCCGGCGGTCCTCGCCCGCATTGACGGGCAGGCGTCGCCGCGCGCGGAGGCGCTTCTGGCCCAGTGCAGGCGCATCGAGACGGCCCAACTGGCCGCCGCGCTGCGGGAGCGGGTAAAAGACGGTTTCGCGGTTGTCCGTCCGGAGGGCGACGGCGGGATCCTGTATCACCATCGGCGCCGGTTGGACGACGGCGATTTGGTGTTCTTCGTGAACACCTCCAACGAATCGCCCGCGCATGCCGTCGTGCGCAGCCGCGCCAAGGGCGTCCAGCAATGGGATCCCGACACGGGCGAATGCCGGCCGTATCCGTTCGGCGGCGACGGCGTCGAGGTGGACCTGCCGCCCTGCGGCAGTCTGCTGCTGTTCTTCTCGGACCAATCGATCGAGGCGGCCGCGCCCGCCAAGGCGAAACGCGATCCACGGCCGGCGCCGCCCACGACGGCGATGGACATCCGCCGGGTGTGTCCAAACGTCCTCACGCTCGATTTCGCGACGGTGACGGCGGGCGGCGAAACGCGGGAAAACATGCACGTCCGGCGGGCCGGACGTTTCGCCTTCCAGAAAAACGGCCTCGAACGCAATCCATGGGATCACGCCGTGCAGTTCAAGGACGAATTTCTCGCGATGACGTTTCCCGCGGAAAGCGGGTTCAAGGCCGAATATGCGTTTGTCGTGGAAGGAACGCCGCCGGGGACGCTTCACGCCGTCATTGAACGCGCGGACCTGTATCGAGTCGCCTGCAACGGCAAACCGGTGGTCGTTGATCCGGCGCAATGGTGGCTCGACAAATCTTTCGTGAAAGTGGACATTTCCGGCGCGGTTCGGACCGGCGAAAACCGGTTGACGATCGAAGCGTCCCCGTTTTCGGTCTTCCATGAAATCGAGGCCGTCTACCTGCTGGGAGACTTCGGTTTGAAGGCCGCGGACAAGGGATTCGTCCTCGTGCCGCCGCAACCGCTCCAGCCGGGGCCGTGGAACGCGCAGGGATGCCCCCTCTACGGCGATGCCGTGTCGTATTCGGCGTCCTTCGATTTGACTGCGTCTGAAACGTGGACGGTCTCTTTGCCGAAGTGGTACGGAAGCGTGGCCGAAGTGACGGTCAACGGGAAATCGGCGGGCTACATCTACCGGCAGCCCTTCCGACTCGACGTATCCGGGCTAATCGTAGAGGGCTCCAATACGGTCGAGGTCGTCGTCTACGGCACGTTGAAAAACACCATGGGACCCCATCACGGCAATCCGCCGCTGGGCATTGCCGCGCCGGACATGTTCGACAGGGTCGAGGATCCCGGCCCGCCGCCCGGCGCGCAATACAGCAGCGTCGGATACGGCCTGTTCGAACCCTTTGTGGTGTCCGCCGGTTGACCGCACCCGTTCCTGTTGTTTGGCCAACAACGACGCGTTGACAATCCCGGGGAAGCGTGGCAGAGTTACGCCCATGGGAAACGCGTGAGGACGGACGCGCCGCCGCGCAAAGATCCGGGCGAAGTGCGAACACGGAGGGTGAAACGATGCGTGCATTCGGGTGGTTGGCGATCGGGGCGCTGGCGTGCGGCGCGGCGGCATGGGCGGACGAGGCGGTGGTTTCCAACGTCCGCGCGGCGCAGCGAAACGACGGTTCGAAAATCGTGGATGTCTATTACGACCTGTCGGGCGCGGTGGGACCGGTCGCGATCAACGTCCTGTTTTCCGACAACAACGGCGTCAACTGGAACGTCACGCCGTCCTCCGGCGCGCTCTCCGGCGACGTAGGTCCGGGCATCACCAACGGGACGAACCGGCACATCGTCTGGAATGCCGTCCTCGACCGGCCCAACGCGCATTGGGTCAACGCCCGCGCCAAGGTCAGCGCGTCCTCCAGCGCCGGCACGACCACCATCACATTGCCGGGCGGCGTCCTGCTCGAAATGGTCACCATCCCCGCCGGCAGTTTCACGATGGGATCGACCGAAGGAAGCGACGAACAGCCCACGCACACCGTCACCATCACCCAGCCCTTCCTCATGGGCAAGTACGAGGTCACGCAAGCCCAATGGCAGGCCGTCATGGGTGCAAATCCATCGTACTTCACCGGCAACCCGAACCGGCCGGTCGACAACGTCTCATGGAACGACTGCCAGGCCTTTATCGCCGCGATCAACGCGCTTGAACAGGGAACCTTCCGGCTGCCCTCCGAAGCCGAATGGGAATACGCCTGCCGCGCCGGAACCACCACAAAGTGGTCTTTCGGCGACAACGACGAACTCTTGGTTGATTACGCATGGTATTCGGGCAACTCGCTGGATATCTCGCATGCCGTGGGCCAGAAATTGCCGAACGCCTGGGGCCTGTACGACATGCACGGCAACCTCTTAGAATGGTGTCAGGACTGGTATCACAACACCTATACCGGTGCGCCAGCGGACGGCAGTGCGTGGGAGGATCCAGCCGGTATGTACCGGGTGCTGCGCGGTGGCGCGTGGTACTTCAATTCCTCGTACTGCCGGGCGGCCTCTCGCGACGACGGCTCCCCGGCCGCCCGCAACAACATCTACGGTGTGCGGCTCGTGCGGACACCGTAACGTACGCTTGGTTCTTTTCTCTCTGGCGCGCGCAGCGCGCCCGGAATTTTTGGATCGAAATGACAATCACATTCAAATACAAATCTCGTGGGACAGGCTGTCCAGCCTGTCTCTACGCGAGAAATACCGGCGATCAATTGACGGCAAACTGTCCAGCCTGTCATTCGCCCATTCCGCGCCCGGCCCCGTTGCGCCTGTCGCGCCCTTTCAGGGCGCATAACGGGGACGGGTTTCCGTTTCCCAGGGCGTTGCCCTGGGCTACGATGTCGCGCCCTTTCAGGGCGCATGACGGGGACGGGTTTCCGTTTCCCAGGGCGTTGCCCTGGGCTGCGATGTCGCGCCCTTTCAGGGCTGGCGACGGGAGGATCCGTTCACGTCCCAGGGCGTTGCCCTGGGCTGCGATGTCGCGCCCTTTCAGGGCGCATAACGGGGACGGGTTTCCGTTTCCCAGGGCGTTGCCCTGGGCTGCGATGTCGCGCCCTTTCAGGGCGCATTTTGTACGACGCGTTTTGTACATTCAGTA